>Ga0214921_10004543_pt1 | contig 20335 bp, 19 predicted proteins | sample LL1505_MetaG_FD_177992 | JGI IMG/M metagenome (GOLD analysis project Ga0214921, IMG submission 177992) | Freshwater microbial communities from Lake Lanier, Atlanta, Georgia, United States - LL-1505 | ecosystem: Environmental > Aquatic > Freshwater > Lake | place: USA: Georgia | collected...
CAATCTGCACGGCGTGTACGAATCGTTACTCAAGTCTCGTCAGCGCCGTGGAGCGGTGGATTTTGAGACCACCGAGACGCAAATCGTTTGCGATGAAACCGGTCGTATCGAAAAGATCGTGCCACGCACCCGCAACGTGGCGCACAAACTCATTGAAGAGGCCATGTTGGCGGCCAACGTCTGCAGCGCCGACTTTATTGCGCAAAGCAAGCACGCGGGTCTGTTCCGGGTGCATGAAGGCCCCACCGCAGAGAAGGTGGAGGCTTTGCGCGCCTACCTGAAGGCCATGGGCATCGGCATGACGATCAGCGACATGCCCAAGCCGGGCGAGTTCCAGATGATTGCCGCAGCAACCAAGGACCGGCCTGACGCCGCGCAGATCCATTCCATGCTGTTGCGATCCATGCAGCAAGCGATCTACACGCCGGGCAACAACGGCCACTTCGGCTTGGCCTTTGACGCCTATACCCACTTCACCAGCCCGATCCGGCGCTACCCCGATTTGCTGGTGCACCGCGTGATCAAGGCGGTGCTGGCCGGCTCCAAGTACCATTTACCGGCCCTTCCCACGCCCGGAGAGGCCCATGCCAAACTGGCGCGCCGTCTTGAAAAAGGAAAGGCGGCCAAGGCGCAGGAGCCGGGCGCCAAGCAGAAAAAAGACAGCGCAGAAAACCTGGCCTGGGAGGCGGCGGGTCTGCATTGCAGCGCGAATGAGCGCCGCGCCGACGAGGCCAGCCGCGATGTCGAAGCCTGGCTTAAGTGCAAGTACATGTACGAGCATCTAGGCGAGGAATACAGCGGCGTGGTCACCTCGGCCACCTCGTTTGGTTTGTTTGTAACGCTCGACGCGATGTATGTGGAGGGCCTGGTGCACATCACCGAGTTGGGCGGCGAGTATTTCCGCTTTGACGAAGTGCGCCAGGAACTCCGCGGCGAGCGCACCGGAATCCGCTACGCCATCGGCACCCGCGTAGACATTCAGGTCAGCCGCGTGGATCTGGATGGCCGCAAGATTGATTTCCGCCTGGTGCAAAACGGCCAGGCGCTGACCTCCAAGGTCCTGTTGGACAAGGGCGCAGACACCGAGCGCAGCCCGCGCAAACGCAGTGGCCGAGAGCAGGAGCCGTCCCGTGGCAAGGCAGGCAAGAGCACGAGCACCAAGACTGCGGCGACCGAAAAAAAGACCGCCGCAAAAAGCAAGGCGCCTCGCAAGCGTCGGTAAGTGGCATTAAGTCACCGGCAGCAAAAACACATTGGCATCGCGTCCCAGGGGCGCTGCCAGGCGTTGCACCAATAAGCGGTAGGTATCTAAGTCAAAGGCCAGCCGCTGGCGGCTTTGCAGGGCATCGGCGAGATCGGACTCGTCATGGACGGTGGCCACGTGGCACCACTGGTCAAACACATGGATGTCGGTGCGCTCTGTGCGGGAGTCATATTCGCGTACCGCCACGGGTGCGGAGTGGGGCCAGGCCTGCAAGCGATGCTGGGCCAGCGCCATTTGTAATCGCAGGCGGTGCACCGGTGCGCTTTCGCGCCCGGCGCACACGCCCTTGCACTTGCCAATCTGGCTCGCAAAGCAAGCGCCCTTGCCTGACTCCAGGCCCAGCGCCTGCGGGCACAGGCCGTGGTTCTCGCACAGGGTGCGCAGGGCGTCCGTGGCCTGGCGTTTGGAGCGGTACACGCCATAAAGTTGATGTAGCGTGCCCGGGTGCTGGGCCTCCAGACCCACCAATCGCAGGAGCGGGCGGGTGCTCGGATCGTCGGACAGTTCCCAGGCGCTCAAACCCTTGCTTTGGCGTAACTTGCGGTTGTGAATCGGCTGCAACTGCTTGACCAAGCGGGCTTCCAGCAACAGCGCCCCGAGTTCACCTGCGGTCTCTTGCCACTCGACGCGGCGGATTTCCTGCAGGATGCGCATTTCGCGCGCCTGCTTGGTGGACGCTTGAAAGTGCGACAGCACGCGGGTGCGCATGTGGATGCTTTTCCCCACGTAGAGCGGAATTTCGCCCTCGCCATAAAAAAGGTAGACGCCGGGCGACTCCGGAATGTCCTGGATCGGGGTCTCCAGCTGCGGTGGCACGCTGGCGCTGCCTTGTAGCAGAGCGGCGGCCTCGCGCTGCAGCGCCTCCAAGCCCAGTTCGCGCTGCGCGACTTGCAGCCACGCCAGCACCACGTCCACGTCGCCCATTGCGCGGTGGCGCGCCAGCGTTTGCAGGCCGTGGCGCTGCAGGATGGCATCGAGCCCGTGGCCCTTGTGCTGGGAATACAGCTTGCGCGACAGGCGCACGGTGCACAGCATCTTGACCTTCAGCGCGTGGCCCATGCGTTCCAGTGACTGGTGCACAAAACCGTGGTCAAACCGCACGTTGTGGGCCACGAACACCGCACCGTCCAGCAATTCGAGCAACCGGCGGGCTACCTCTTCAAAGGGCGGTGCGTCTTCCACCATGGTGTCGGTGATGCCGGTCAGGCTTTGAATAAACGGGGGAATCCGCACGCCCGGGTTAACCAGCGTACTCCAGCGCGCTACCTCGACGCCCTGTTCAATGCGCACGGCGGCGATTTCGGTGATGCGGTCGTGTTGTGCGTTGCCCCCGGTAGTTTCCAGGTCGAGCACGACGTAGCAGGGAAGCATAGCGGGCCCCGCGGTGCTCAGCAAAACATGAGCGCCAGCCAGGCCGGGTCGTCCAACAGATTGATGGCCCCATACACGCCAAACCGGTAACTCCAGCCCTGTAGCAGCACCAATCGGTCACCCCAACCCGAGGCCAAGAACAACTCGATCGCCAGCAGGGCGGGCGGTTTGGCGCGTTGTAGCGGCATCAAATGTCAAAGGCGTGAAAGCCAAACGCCCCGGCGCGCCGGTCCGCAAAAAAGCGCTCCAACGTGTCTTTGACGGTGCGAAAGGCAATCTCATCCCAAGGAATATCGGCCTCGTCGAACAGCTGCGCCACTTGCGTCTCGGTGCCCGGATTGAACACATCGCTTAGCAGCTCGGCGCGGTAAAACAGATGGACCTGGCCCACCCGGGCGACATTCACCAAAGAAAAAAGTGCCTGAAGTGCAAACTCTGCTCCGGCCTCTTCGACGGTTTCGCGGGCGGCGCCGTCAGCGGTGGTCTCGCCCATTTCCATAAAGCCCGCGGGCAGGGTCCACTTGCCCAGTCGCGGTTCGATATTGCGCTTGCACAGCAAGACTTTGTCGCCCCACACCGGAATCGTGCCCACCACATTGAGTGGGTTGACGTAATGCACCGTGGTACACGCCGGGCAGACCGCGCGCACCTTGGTGTCGCCATCGTCCGGCAAGCGGTGCACAACTTCGGTGCCGCAGGACTTGCAGTGTTTGATGGGGGTGCCGTACATCGTCAAAGAAGCACTCCTTCAGGCGGCCACCACGGCAACGCGGATACCACTCAGGCCCGAGATGTCGCACTGCATGACATCACCCGCCACCACTGCACCCACGCCCGCCGGTGTGCCAGTGAAGATCAGATCGCCGGGCTGCAATTCCCAGGCCTTGGACAATTGCTCGATCGTCTCAGCCACGTTCCAGATGAGTTGGGCGATGGCGCTGTTTTGACGCGTTACGCCATTGACGCTCAGCGTGATGGCCGCATTGGCAATGTGCGGCACCTGTGCTGCCGAGGTAATAGGACCGATGGGTGCGGAGTGGTCAAAGCCCTTACCGATACACCAGGGGCGACCGGCTTTTTTCATGTCGTTTTGCAGGTCACGCCGGGTCATGTCCAGGCCCACGGCGTAGCCGTAGATATGGCGCTGCGCATCCGCGGCGGCGATGTTGCGTCCACCGATGCCTATCGCCACGACCAATTCAATCTCGTGGTGCAGATTGGCGGTCAAGGTGGGGTAGGGCATGGACGCCGTGGTGCCCGGCGCGGCGTATACCAGGGTGTCGGCTGGTTTCAGGAAAAAGAACGGAGCCTCACGTCCTGGCCCCCCCATTTCCTTGGCGTGCTCCTCGTAATTGCGGCCGACGCAGTAGATGCGGTGCACTGGAAAATGTTCGGTGTGGCCCACCACGGGTACGCTGACCGTGGCGGGAGGCGCAAAGGTGTAGTTCATTTCGTGTTACTTGCGGTTTGAGGGGTCAGGCAGACTGTGCTACCAGGTCAAAGTGCTCAACGACCGGCGGAGCAGCAAAAAACGGTCCTACGACGGCGCGCCAGGCCGGGAAGGCGGGCGATTCACGGAAGCCCACCGTATGGTCTTCCAGCGTCTCCCAAAATATTTGTAGAACATATCGTTCTGGGCTCTCGATGCTCCGATTGACTTTGTAGCCCTTGAAACCTTTGGCGTGCGCAATCACCTCTCCGGCGCCCTTGGCAACGGCGACTTCAAACGCCGCATTTTGGCCAGGGTGGATACGAATATCGGCAATTTCAAGAATCATGCAGGGCTCCAGGGTGTGCAGGTTGAGGGCGGTGACCACCATCATGGTAAGCGGTCACCGTCAGATGTTACCGGTCCGCGTGCCGGCTTGTCGATGGCCCGCCCCATGAACTCCGGCGTATCCTACGGGCGATGACGAATTTGCCCCGCCCCGCGCTACCGACGCCCGCCGACTCCGACTCCGACTCCTTCGGCGTGGGCGATTGGCCGGGTGACTGGCTTCGCCCGCAGTGGCCCGCACCCGCCTCGGTGCAGGCGGTCTGTACCAGCCGTCAAGGAGGCGTATCGCTGGCGCCGTATGCCAGCCTGAACTTGGGCGAGCACGTGGGAGACGCCCCTGCGGCGGTCGCCGCCAACCGGAGCCGTGTACGCCAGGCGCTGGGCGTACGACCTGCCTACTTGAACCAAGTGCATGGCACCGCGGTGGCCGCCTTGGATTCGAATTGCACCGATGGCGGCGAGGCCGATGGAAGCTGGGTCGCCGATACCGGAGTCGCTTGTACTGTGATGGTCGCCGATTGCCTGCCCATCTTGCTGTGCACGTCGGACGGCACCCGGGTCGCCGCCTTGCACGCGGGTTGGCGTGGGCTCGCGGGCAGGGTCGGCGGTGCTGCCCAAGCTGGGCCGGGTATTGTTGAAGCGTTTGCGCAAACTCAGACCGCTCTGGGCGTGGCCCCCGAGCGGTGGATGGCATGGCTCGGGCCATGTATCGGGCCCCAGGCCTTTGAAGTCGGCGATGAGGTGCGGGCGGCTTTTGTGGCCTGGGTGGCTGAGGCATGCCAGGCGTTTGTGCCCAAGTCCTCCGGGAAATGGTTGGCCGATCTGCCGCTGCTGGCGCGTCAGCGCCTGCGCGCGGCAGGGTTTCAGCAAGTCTTTGGCAACGACAGCAGCCCACGCTGGTGCACAGTGGGTAACCCCTTAAGGTACTTTTCGCACCGGCGCGACCGCATCAGCGGGCGCCAGGCCGCGTTCATCTGGCGGGCATGAGCTCTCCAGCGGCGCCGGCCCGGCGCCGGGGTCAGCGTCAGCGGGCGCGGGGGTTGGCACGTTCTGCGCCTCCAGAGCCTCGGCGGCCTCGCGCGCGCGGCGCCTTGCTGGTGTGGCCATGAAATACAGCACCAATCCCACGGGCAAGAGTCCGTACAGCACAAAGGTGACCAGGGCACCCAGCATGCTGCCGTTGGTATTGGTGGCCTCGGCGACCGCCATCATCAGGGTGACATAAATCCAGGCAATAGGAATCAAATACATGGTGGTTACGTTTGAGGTTTGTTTTGGAGTTTTTTCGCCGTAATTGACGGTAAATGTCAGGAAAAAGAAGGGCACCCGCAGGATAATTCCCCACTATGCCCGATGGGCGCGCGTTCTTACGCGTTATTTTCTGGAGACCGCGTGAAAAATCAACACAACCTTTGGACCCACACTGCCGAGCATTTTCAGGTGGCCTTGAGCGACAGTTGGACCAAGGCACTGGCCAGCTTTCAGAACCTTGGGTCCTCAGCGGGCGCAACGGCGGCCCTGCCGTCACTCCCTAACCTGAACTTTGCGCCCGAGAAGCTGCAAGAAATTCAACAACAATACCTCAAGGACGCCGCCGAACTCATGACGCAAGGCGCCATGGCCAAGGCACCAGCGTCCGGAGACAAGCGATTCTCGGGCGACGCATGGGAAAGCAATCCGGTCGCTGCCTTTACGGCGGCCATGTATTTGCTCAACAGCCGTACCCTGCTGGCCATGACCGAAGCGGTGGACTCAGACGCCAAGACCCGCAACCGCCTGCGTTTTGCGGTGGAGCAAGGCTTGGCGGCGGCGGCCCCGAGCAATTTCTTGGCTTTCAACGCCGAAGCGCAGAAAAAGGCGATCGAGACCCAGGGCGAGAGTATTGCCAAAGGCCTCCAAAACCTGATGCATGACATGCGCCAGGGCCATGTGTCCATGACGGACGAGAGCCTGTTTACCGTCGGCAAAAACGTCGCCACGACCGAAGGCGCCGTGGTGTTTGAGAACGAACTGTTTCAGTTGCTCGAATACAAGCCACTGACCGCCAAAGTGTTTGAGAAGCCGTTTTTGTTGGTGCCACCTTGCATCAACAAGTTTTACATCTTGGACTTACAGCCCGAGAACTCTTTCATCCGCTACGCCGTGTCGCAGGGACATCGCACTTTTGTCATCAGCTGGCGCAACCCTGATCAGTCCATGTCCACCAAGACCTGGGACGACTACATCGAAAACGCCGTCATCAAGGCCATTGCGGTGACCAGCGATATTGTGGGCAAGTCGGGTACCGACGAGGCGATCAACGCCCTGGGCTTTTGCGTGGGCGGCACCATGCTGACTACGGCATTGGCGGTATTGGCCGCACGCGGCGAAAAGCCGGTGGCCAGCGCGACGCTGCTCACCACGCTGCTCGACTTCACCGACACCGGCATTCTGGACGTGTTTATCGACGAGGCCTTTGTCAAGTACCGCGAACAAGAAATGGGCCAAGGCGGCCTGATGAAGGGCCAAGACCTGGCGTCGACCTTTAGCTTCTTGCGTCCCAACGACCTGGTTTGGAACTACGTGGTCGGCAACTACCTCAAGGGCGAAACTCCGCCGCCGTTTGACCTGCTGTACTGGAATTCAGACGCCACCAACTTGCCGGGCCCGTTTTACGCCTGGTATTTGCGCAACACGTATTTGGAAAACCGCCTGGTCCAACCGGGCGCGGCAACGTCCTGCGGGGAAGCAATCGACCTCGGCCTATTGGACTTGCCGGTCTATATCTACGGTTCGCGCGAAGACCACATTGTTCCGATCAACGCCGCCTACGCATCGACGCAGGCGCTGCCCGGCAAGAAGCGGTTTGTCATGGGTGCGTCCGGCCATATCGCGGGCGTGATCAACCCGCCCGCAAAAAATAAGCGCAGCCATTGGATTCGCTCCGACGGTAAGTTGCCCAAAACCCACGCTGCGTGGCTGCAAGGGGCCACCGAGCACCCCGGCAGCTGGTGGACAGACTGGTCCACTTGGCTTAAATCCCATGCGGGCAAACAAATCACGGCGCCCAAGGCCTACGGCCGTGGAAAGTACAAGGAAGGCATGCCGGCACCGGGTAATTACGTACTCGCCAAGGCCTGAGGTGTCACTCGGTTCAGGCATGATCACTTTTTAAATCAATCAATTCATCACCCTCAACATCCGGAGCAATTCAATGGAAGAAATCGTCATCGTCGCAGCCACCCGCACGGCCGTTGGTAAATTTGGCGGCAGCTTGTCTAAAGTGGCCGCACCAGAGTTGGGCGCAGCGGTCATCAAAAATCTGCTGGACCGTACGGGCGTCGGCGCAGACCAAATTGGTGAAGTCATCATGGGCCAGGTGCTGGCCGCGGGCTCGGGTCAAAACCCTGCACGCCAGTCCCTAATAAAGAGCGGTGTCGCCAAAGAAACGCCCGCGCTCACGATCAACGCGGTCTGCGGATCAGGGCTCAAGGCGGTCATGCTCGCTGCCCAGGCGGTGGCCTATGGCGACAGCGAGATTGTGATTGCAGGCGGCCAAGAGAATATGAGCGCGTCGCCCCATGTGCTCTTGGGTAGCCGCGAGGGTCAGCGCATGGGCAACTGGAACATGGTCGATTCCATGATCGTCGACGGCCTGTGGGACGTCTACAACCAGTACCACATGGGTATCACCGCCGAAAACGTGGCCAAGGCCCACGGCATTTCCCGTGACATGCAAGATGCGCTGGCGCTGGCCAGCCAGCAAAAAGCCGCGGCTGCGCAAGACGCCGGCAAGTTTGTGGATGAAATCGTGCCTTTTTCTATTCCACAGAAAAAGGGCGATCCGATTGTTTTTTCAGCCGACGAGTTCATCAACCGCAAATCCAATGCCGAAGCGCTGGCGGGCCTGCGCCCCGCCTTTGACAAGGCCGGCGGCGTGACCGCAGGCAACGCTTCGGGTATCAATGACGGCGCTGCCGCGGTCATGGTCATGACCGCCAAAAAGGCTGCCGCACTGGGCCTGACGCCCTTGGGCCGTATTGCCAGCTTCGCCACCAGCGGTCTGGACCCGGCCATGATGGGCATGGGCCCGGTGCCTGCCTCGCAAAAGGCGCTGGCCCGCGCCGGGTGGAAGGCGCAAGACCTGGACCTGCTCGAGATCAACGAAGCCTTCGCCGCCCAAGCGTGTGCGGTTAACCAGCAAATGGGCTGGGACACCAGCAAGGTCAACGTCAATGGCGGCGCCATCGCGATTGGTCACCCTATCGGAGCGTCTGGCTGCCGTATTTTGGTCACGCTGCTGCACGAAATGCAGCGTCGCAGTGCCAAAAAAGGCATCGCCAGCCTGTGCATCGGCGGTGGCATGGGCGTTGCCCTGACCATCGAGCGTTAATCAGATTCAATTTAGTTGTCAGTAAATAACCAAGAAGGAGATAGCCATGAGTCAGAAAGTAGCCTACGTCACCGGTGGCATGGGGGGAATCGGTACCGCCATTTGCCAGCGCTTGCACAAAGAAGGCTTCAAAGTCATCGCCGGTTGTGGCCCCACCCGCGACCATGCCAAGTGGATCGCCGAGCAGGCCGCGCTGGGCTACACCTTCTACGCTTCTGCGGGCAATGTCGGCGACTGGGATTCCACCGTGGAAGCCTTCACCAAGACCAAGGCCGAACACGGCACCATCGACGTGCTGGTGAACAACGCCGGCATCACCCGCGACCGTATGTTCCTGAAAATGAGCCGCGAAGACTGGGACATGGTGATCGAGACCAACCTCAACTCCATGTTCAATGTGACCAAGCAAGTGGTTGCCGACATGGTTGAAAAGGGCTGGGGCCGCATCATCAACATCTCGTCGGTCAATGGTGAAAAAGGCCAGGCAGGCCAAACCAACTACTCCGCCGCCAAAGCGGGTATGCATGGTTTTTCGATGGCGCTGGCCCAAGAACTTGCCACCAAAGGCGTAACCGTGAACACCGTGAGCCCCGGCTACATTGGTACCGACATGGTCAAAGCCATCCGTGAAGACGTCCTTGCCAAGATCGTGGCGACAGTGCCGGTTAAACGCCTGGGTGAGCCCAGCGAGATTGCCTCCATCATCGCCTGGTTGGCTTCGGAAGAAGGTGGCTACGCCACCGGTGCTGACTTCTCGGTCAACGGTGGATTGCACATGGGCTAAAGCCTCGGGGTTGCCGGTACCACCAGCGATACCTATAAAAAAACCCGCTTCGGCGGGTTTTTTTACATTTGCAAGTGGGCAGATTTAGCCGGACACACCTTTGTAAAGCATGTAAGCGGCCAGGCAATACAGCAGGACCGCAAATAGGCGCTTGAGCTGCGCCACCGGTACCCGGTGCGCCAGTTTGGCTCCCAAAGGTGCGGTGAGCACACTGCCCGCCCCAATCACAGCCAGCGCCGGAAGCCATACGTAGCCCAAAGCGCCGTCGGGCAAGGCGGTCAGGCTCGATCCGCTGACAATGTACCCCAGTGTGTTTGCCAGGGCAATGGGAAAGCCCAGCGCCGCGCTGGTTCCCACCGCATTGCGCATGGGCACGTTGCGCGAGACCATGAAGGGCACGCTAACAAAGGCGCCTCCAGCGCCCACCAAACCCGACAAAAAACCGATCAGGCCACCGGCAGTCATCTGACCGGCAGATCCCGGCATTTCGCGGTTGGGCACCGGGAGTTTGTTTCGCAGCATTTGGGTGGCCGAAACACTCACGAACAGACCAAAGAATACAGCCAGCCAGGTACCTTTTAGGATGCTGAACATGCCCACGCTGGCCAGTGCGCCACCCACCAGAATCCCGGGCGATAGGCGGTTAACGATGTCCCAACGGACCGAGCCGCGCTGGTGGTGGGCCCGTACGCTAGACAAGCTGGTCACCACGATAGTGGCCATGGAAGTGGCAATCGCCATTTTGACGGCAAGGTCAGCGTCGACACCGCGGTGTGACAGGATGAGTGTCAAAAAGGGACCCATCAGCATCCCGCCGCCAATGCCCAGCAGGCCTGCCAAAAATCCGGTGCACAAGCCGAGCAACACCAGTTCGGCAATTAAGGCGGGTTCAAGCATGGGTGGGGTGGACGGTTAGAGAGGACATTTTGACGATTGGAGAGCCCGCGTAATGGGCTGCCCGTTCGGCGCAACAACAATACGCGGCGATTGTCGACGGCCCCAAATTTCACGCCTCTGAGGACTCTAAAACGAATAGTCTACCTCTGCGGGGGCGCCCGTCGGCGTGACGGTGACCAGGAACCGTCCTTGGTGGCTAGTTTAGAGACTTTCATCCAATTTGCGGTGAGGTAACCCGTAAAGTGCGAATGCCCCGCGTTAGGCCCAGCAAGACTCTGCCGCGGCTCATCAGGCAAGGCATACTTGTGCCTGTGTTTAACGATCCTCAAGGGTGAAATTGATGCAATGGATGCGATTCGAATACCAGGGCGTACCAGCTATTGGCGTTTTGGAAGGAGGCCTGGTGCGACGCTTCGAGGGTGACATGTTCGGGACGGCGGTGGCCACGCAGGACACGATTGATCTGGCGGCGGTCCGATGGCTGCCACCGTGCCGGCCGGGCAAGGTGATCGGCCTTTGGAACAATTTCCGGGCTGCAGCCGAAAAGAATGGCTGGGCCCAGCCTGCAGAGCCGCTTTACTTCTTGAAGTCGCCAGGCAGCCTCGCTGCGCATTCTCAGCCCATTGCTGTGCCCGTAAGTTATGGAGGCAGGGTCGTGTACGAGGGCGAACTGGTGGTGGTGATCGGCAAGACGGCCCGTGCCGTGGGTGTGCAGGACGCAGCGGCACATATCTTTGGCTACAGCTGCGGAAACGACCTCACGGCGCTTGAGTTGTTGCACAGTGATGCCTCGTTCGCCCAGTGGACCCGGGCCAAGAGCTTTGACGGGTTTGCCGCTTTCGGTCCGGTCATAGAGACCGACTTCGACCCCGCGACAGCACAGTTGCGCACCTTGGTGGGCGGGCGTGAGCGGCAGAACTACGCCTTGTCAGACATGTTTTTTAGCCCTTTGGAGATTGTGTCCCGCCTCTCACATGACATGACCCTGGACCCCGGCGACCTCATTTACTGTGGCACTTCCTTGGGCGTCTTGCCCATGAAGGCCGGCACCACAGTCGAAGTGGTGATCGACGGCATCGGCGCCCTCTCCAATCTGTACGGTTGAATCTCTAGCTCGAGGCAACTTGCAGGCGACCCTTGTGGGCGGCAAGCGTGAGGGCGAGCAACTGGGCGGCCGCAAAAATGGCATCAATTGTCGGCGTGGGGGTATCGGTGATGCGTCCGAGTTCGACCACTGAGCCGACCAGCGCGTCGAGCTCAATGGCACGGCCGTGCTCCACGTCTTGCAGCATCGACGTCTTGTGGGCGCCTACCGCCTGGGCACCTGCAATGCGCTTGTCCAGCGAAATTTTGAACACGACCCCCAATTTCTCTGCCACCGTCTGTGCCTCGCGCATCATGTTGGCCGCCAGCGCACGTGATGGTGCATACGTACAGATATCTTCCAGCGTGGCGTGTGTCAACGCTGAAATGGGATTAAAACTCAGGTTGCCCCAGAGTTTGAGCCAAATCTCTCCCCGGATATCACGCGATATCGGTGCTTTGAACCCTGCGCGCATCATGGCTTGAGAGAGACCTTCAATGCGCTCGCTGCGGCTGCCATCCAGTTCACCGAGCGTAAAGCGGTTGCCCTCAATGACGCGCACCAAGCCTGGAGAGACCAGTTCGGCGGCGGGATAGACCACGCTGCCGATGATCCGATCACTGCTGATGGCTGCGGCAATGCGCCCGCCCGGGTCAACACTCTCTAGTCCGCGGCCGTCGTGGGCACCACCGAGCCGGTGGAAGTACCACCAGGGAATGCCATTGATCATGGTGACCACCAGGGTGTTTGGCCCTAGGAGCGCTTGCAATTCAGGCAGCAGGTCCCCTACTTGGTGTGCTTTGACGGTCAGGAGCACTGCGTCCTGTGGCCCGGCTTCGGCCATCTTTTGCACCGCGCGCACGCCCGGTGCATGCTCTTCGCTTCCGTCCTCCAGTATTAATCGAAAGCCACCGCTCTGAATGGCGGCCAGATTTTGGTTGCGCGCGATGAACGTGACCTCTTCACCGGCGTTTGAAAGTTTGGCCCCCAGGTAGCCACCAATGGCCCCCGCCCCTACGATGGCAATTTTCACTTGTGTAACTCCTCTTGCACTTACTTTCGGCTACCCATGGCTTCTTTGGCCACGGACCAGAGCGGCCACATCAAGAGCAGAATAGCCAGTCCAGAAATGGAGCCCACCAGCGGGTTGGACCAGAAGATCGAAAGAGAGCCCTGCGATAGCAACATGGACTGCCGGAAACTGGCCTCGGCCATGTCACCCAGCACCAGCGCCAGCACCATCGGCGCCATCGGATACTTCAGCTTTTTGAAGAGGTAACCGACGATGCCGAACACCAACATCATTACCACGTCAAACATGGAGCTGTGCACGGTGTAAGCGCCGACGGCGCAGATCACCACAATCACTGGGGCGATCACTGAGAAGGGAATTCGCAGAAAGGCGGCCCAGAACGGTACGGTGGTCAACACGACCAGTAGCCCGACCAGATTGCCCAAGTACATGGAGGCAATCAAGCCCCATACAAAATCCTTGTGTTCTACAAATAGCATGGGCCCAGGCTGGAGGCCCCAGATCATGAGGCCACCCAATAACACGGCTGCCGTGGGTGAACCCGGAATTCCTAGCGTCAGCATGGGCAGCAGCGCGGAGGTGCCTGCGGCGTGGGCGGCAGTTTCAGGCGCCAACACACCCTCAATCTGGCCCTTGCCAAAGCTATCAGGCTCTTTGGACATACGCCGTGCGATGCCGTAGCTCATAAAGGAGGCAGGTGTGGCACCACCGGGCGTGATGCCCATCCAGCACCCCACCGCGGTAGAACGTAAAAACGTCATCCAGTAACGCGGCAACTCGCGCCAGGTCTGCAGCACAACGCGCATGTTGAGACGGGCACTTTTGCCCTTGAAGGCAAGGCCTTCTTCCATGGTGAGCAAAATTTCGCCGATGCCAAACAGGCCAATCACCGCAATCAGGAAGTCAAAGCCCTTGAGCAACTCAGGAAACCCAAAGGTCATGCGCAACTGTCCGGTCACCGTATCCATGCCCACGGCCGCCAGGGCAAAGCCCAGCATCATGGACGCGATAACCTTGGCCGGCGGCTCTTTGCTCATACCCACAAAGCTGCAAAAAGTCAGCAACTGCACCGCAAAGTACTCCGCCGGACCGAAATGGAGCGCAAATTTGGCAAGCACCGGCGCCAAAAAGGTAATGAGTGCGACTGCAAAAAGCGCACCCACAAAGGACGAAGTGAAAGCCGCCGTCAGGGCCTGCGCCGCGCGCCCATCCTGCGCCATCGGATAACCGTCAAACGTCGTGGCCACGGACCAAGGTTCCCCGGGAATATTGAACAGAATGGACGTAATGGCCCCGCCAAACAGCGCGCCCCAGTAAATGCACGATAGCATGATGATGGCCGACGTGGGATTCATCGAAAACGTGAGCGGCAGCAGGATGGCAATGCCATTGGCCCCGCCTAGCCCTGGCAAGACGCCAATTAGAATCCCGAGCGTGATCCCTACCAGCATATAAACCAGGTTCGGCAGCGTCATGGCGACGCTAAAGCCCTGCATTAGATTGTTTATTTCTTCCATCAGAAGCCCAACAGGTTTTCGATAGGTCCTTTGGGCAGCGGCACTAGGAACCAACGCTCAAACACGATAAAGAATGCCAAGGGAACGGCAAGGGATACGCTGACCGCCGGCAGCCAGCCAAAATTGCCGTAGCGGCGCATAAAGTAGCCAATCAAGAGCGCCGACGGCAGGTAAATACCGAGCCAGACCATGGCGATGATGTACGCGGTCATGGGGATCAACATGGCAAATACGGTCGCCAATTGCTCCCGTTCAGCAAACTCCGCGTGGTTGTTGCCCCAGGTTAGCAAGGTGGACAGAAAGACAGTGGTGCTGGAGGCCAGCAGCAGCAGACCTATGTAAAAAGGAAAATAGCCGGCACGGGGGCCGTCATCGGCCCAGTCCATGCCCACGCGCAGGCTGTCCTTGATCACCAAACCGGCGATGAGCATGAGCAGGGCGGCGACAGCCAGTTCGGGGCCGCGTTCCTTGAACGCTCGTTTTTCAGGGCCGGTCGGCCCGTGGGAGGGTTCATTCATTAGGCACCTCAGTTGGCCATGAAGCCAGCTTCTTTCATCAGCACGCGGTGGGCCTGCTCGTTCTTGCCCAGCCAGTCCACATACGCGTCGCCGGTCAGGGAAGTCTGTTTAAACGCACCTTTTTCCATGAAGTCTTTCCATTCAGGCAAGGCCCGAACCTTCTGGAAAAGGTCCAAGTAATATTTCACTTGGTCGGGCGTCACACCGGGTGGCATGAAAATGCCGCGCAGCATCAGGTACTCCACGGGCAGACCTGCAGCGGCACAGGTTGGTACATCGTTCCAGGACTGGGTGGTCGTGAGCTTGGCCTTGTAGGGCAGGCGGTCCTTGTCCATCACGCACAGCGGGCGCAGGGCGCCAGAGCGCCAATGGGATTCCGCTTCGATCGGGTTGTTCACGGTCGAGTCAATGTGCTTGCCGACCAACTGCACAGCCACATCCCCGCCCCCTTTGAGGGGGATGTAAATCATTTTCTTGCCGAGCGCCTTTTCCATTAGCACTGTGATGATTTGGTCCTCTTGCTTGGAGCCGGTCCCGCCCATCTTGAAGGTCTTATCGGGTTGGGCCTTGATGGCGTTCAGGTAGTCCTTGGTCGTCTTGTAGGCCGTGTCTTCGTGGACCCACAAAACGAACTGGTCCAACGCCAACATGGACACCGGTGTGAGGTCGCGCCAATTAAAGGGCACGCCCGTGGCCAATGGCGTCGTGAATAAATTGGACAGGGTGATGACGATCTTGTGGGCGTTGCCCTTGTCACCTTTCACGTCTAGAAAACCTTCAGCGCCAGCGCCTCCGGCCTTGTTCACTACGATAATGGGCTGCGTGCTGAGATTGTTTTTGGCCACAACGCCTTGCAGAAAGCGCGCCATTTGGTCGGCACCGCCGCCGGTCCCGGCGGGCACCACAAATTCAATAGGTTTAGTCGGTTCCCAAGCACGGGCTGGCAGCGAAACCCCTGCCGCCAGCGACACCACGAGGCCAAGAAATACGATTGGTCGGGTCAGAAATTTCATGGGATCTCCGTTTGTAAGTGGGATGGGGCTTGGGGTGCTGGTATGTGATGTGTGCGGCTAGCAGGATCTGGCCATTTCGGTAAGCAGGATCTCAAACCAAACCGAGCTTGGCCGCCAAGCCGATGCGTTGCAACTTGCCGGTGGCCCCCTTGGGGATTTCCTCCATAAAGAGGATCTTCTTGGGCACTTTGTAATCGGCTGCGCGGCTAGTGACAAACGTTTGCAATTCGCGCTCGGTGACCTGCTGGCCTTCGCGCAAAACCACTACGGCAGCGACTTCTTCGCCCAACTTCGGGTGCGGCATGCCAAAACAAACCACCTGGGCCACCGCCGGGTGGTCCATCAAGATTTCATCGACTTCGCGCGGACTGACCTTCTCACCACCGCGGTTGATGATTTCTTTGAGGCGTCCGGTAATGCTGATGTAGCCTTCGGGGTCCATGACGCCCTGGTCCCCGGTGCGGAACCAACCGTTGACGAAGGCCTCTTCGTTGGCCTTAGGGTTGCTTTCATAACCGGCGGTGACATTGGCGCCGCGAATCACGATTTCGCCCGTTTCGCCGCGGGGTAGCAGCGTTCCTACATTGTCCATGATGCCGACTTCGGGCCCGGCGGCGATGCCCACTTTGCCGGGTTTGCGTACTGCAGGCGGCAGCGGGTTGCAGGCCATCTGGTGGGTCGCCTCGGTCATGCCATACGCCTCAATCAGCGGCGCACCAAAAATCGCTTCCAGCTCCGCAATCACCTGAGGCGGCATCGACGACGACGAGGAACGCAGAAAGCGCAGCGGATTGCGGGCGATCACGTCCTGGTTGCCCTTGGCGCGGCTAACGATCGCTTGGTGCATGGTGGGCACTGCGGTGTACCAGGTGGGTTTGGCTTCATCCATCCAGCTGAAAAATTTCAAGGCATTGAATCCAGGCGTGCAGAACACCTGAGATCCAGCAGCCAACGGTGCCAGCACCCCGGCGATCAGGCCGTGGATATGGAACAAGGGCATGACATTGAGACCGCAATCCTGCGGCGTGAATTGCAAGGAATTGCGGATATTGGTGGCCGAGGCCACCAAATTTCCTTGCGACAGGGGAACGATCTTCGGCCTTGAGGTGGTGCCGGAGGTGTGGAGCACCATCGAAACGTCTGCGGGCTCGGCATACCCAGCATGGGTTTCAGTGACCACTGCTGCGCCCTGGTCCCGGGGTTGTAAGTAGAAGTGGCCGGAGCCCTGGTCTGCGTCCGCCACCAGATCGATCACCTGCACACCCATTTTTTGGGCCACCTCCACCGCCGCCGAGGTGCTGCCTTGCTCCACGATCAAAGCGCGTGCGTGCAAGTCGGAAAGGTAAAACTCGAACTCGTCTGCACGGTAGGCAGGGTTGAGTGGTGCACTGGTCACGCCACTGGCGCAGGCCATGAAACAAGTGGCCATTTCAGGGCCGTTCGCCAAAACGATCGCTACGCGGTCGTTGCGGCCAATGCCTAGAGCATTGAGTTGGCCAATAGTTTTTCCGATCAGGCTGCGCAGGCCCCCAAATGTCAACGGAGACCGTCCTGGAGCAGAGATCGCCGGTGCGTCGTCAGCGCCCGAGGCCAGTAGATCGCGCAATGAAAAAGGCATCTGACACTCCGATTCGAAAAAAACCGGAATTCTTACATCGAACTGACGCTTGTGGCTACAGGGAAAGCCCTAATTCACTGTCGCCAAGGTGAAATGAAACCCGCAGAAACGAAAGAAGGTGTCTGCAAGTGCCACCGGACCGGCATCCTGAACCGGGGTTCAGGTGGGCGAGGTCAGCCCGACATTGGGTCCGTCTAACGCGAGACGGTCACGCTTGCGGGGCATATTCCAAGCCCTGGCTCATAGAGCATAGGTTCAAGGAAATATAAAGCCCGGCGGGCACCGCAGACGCTTTGGATTGTAGGCCCGGGCTCGCGCTTATGGGCACCGCGGCGCCGCTCTTTGGGTTAAAACAACAGGCCGTCGCGCGCCAGCACCTTGTCCAATCGGTGGATCAAGGGTTCAAGCAGCTTGTCGTCCTGGCGGCGGTCCAGGGTGAGCGCTGGCGCAGCTTCGGTCGCGACACCGTCTGGGGAAGCTTCAGCGTTTGCCACCTCAAAAGCGAGGTTGAGCGCCGCCAGCACCGCAATACGGTCTCGGGCGCGCACCTTGCCGGCGTCGCGGATTTTGCACATGGCGGCGTCCACGCGTTGCACCGCTTGGGTCAACTTGGCCTCACCGCCTTCGGGGCAGCCGAGTAGGTAGTTCTGACCCATGATTTGGACGTCGAGTTGCTTCATGGTGTTTCGGGCTCCGAGCTGGAGGAGGGCGCCGCAGCGTCGCCGTCAGGCTGGGCGGGAAGTCGGTCGAGCAGGGCATCGATGCGCGCGCGCGCCGCGCCCAAGCGGGACTTGAAGGAGTCACGCTCCAAGGTCAGCGCCTGCACCTGGCTACTCAGCAAGGCGTTGGTGCGTTGGAGTTCTTCGTATCGCACCAGCAAGCGCTCAACGCGCTCGGCGATTTGCTCGGTGGGGGACAAGGGCTGCATAGCGCGACATTGTAGGTCGCAGGAACGCAGTTTTCTTACGAAAGCCTGGCCTTAGAATCCGCGCTGTTGGTGCTCGCGCCGTGGTTCACACGGCGCAGTTCAACGGGAAGCAGGAGGGAGACGCTGTGCAACAGCCAACCTAACCTGCGCTGCCCCCGCAACGGTAAGTGGACAAATCGACGCCCGTACCTGGGTTTCGATTTCGCTCTCATCACAGCCACTGAGTGCCCTGATCAAGCACTTGGGAAGGCGATGGGGGTTGTGCCATCAGCCCGGATACCGGCCAATAAAGTGGTTGCACGCTTGCGTGCAACTGTGACGCCCATGCACTGTCGGGGAAGACGGTGAGGGTTTTATTGATGGTCTTTTTCCTATGAAAACTGGTAACTCTCGTGCGCGCTTGGCCGTGCTTCCTTTGGCCGTGGCTGCGGCTTTTTCTTCCACCTCAGGTTTTGCGCAATCTGCGGATAACGCCGCGGCTTTGCAGCAGGTGGTGGTGACGGCCATGCGGATCGAACAGCCGTTGGCCGATGTTCTGTCGTCTTTGTCGGTCATCACTCGCAAGGACATTGAACGCTCGCAAGCGCAAACCCTGGCCGACTTGCTGCAAGGCGAAGCGGGCTTTGAGTTTGGTCGCAATGGCGGGCCGGGTGCGGTCACTTCATTCTTTTTGCGTGGGCAAGACAGTATCAACACCGTGATTTTGGTTGACGGTATCCGTGCGCCAGTGGATCAGATCGGCTCTTTGCTAGTGATCGACATTCCTATCCAGCAGATTGAGCGCATTGAAATCATGCGCGGCAACGCCAGCGCGTTGTATGGCGACGCGGCGGTCGGCGGCGTGATCAACATTACGACCCGCACGGGTGGTGGAGTGCCCAAGGCTTACGGTTCGGTGACGCTGGGCGCGCGCAACACCCGTGAGATGCTGCTGGGTTACGCAGGCGCGTCCGACGGCTACAAGGTCAACTTCAACGTGGGAAGTGCTGCCTCGGACGGCTTTTCGGCCATGAATACCCAGCAAAAAACCGGTGCAAATCCCGACAATGACGGCTTTTCGAGCCAGTCGATGGCGTTCCGATTGGACAAAAAGCTGGATTCCGATCTTTCGGTCGGTATGCACTTCAAGGCGAACACCTCCGCGTCGGATTACGACGATGTGGATGATCTAACAGCGACCGCAGAGGATGCCCAAGTCCTCAAAAAACAAACGCAAAACCTGGGCGTCTACCTGCGGCGCCATCTGACGCCGGATTGGTCCACCACACTGGCGCTCGATGTGTCCCAGTTGCGTTACGAAGACTCGAAGAACGGCGTTCTGTACGTGGATTGCGGCGGTTGTAATTTCCACAATGGGGTCTCCACAGCGAAACAGAACGAGTTCCGCTGGTCGAACGTTTACCAAGTGGCGGCCGATACGCTGGTGAACTTTGGTGTTGACTCGACCCAAGCCAGTTATGTGGCTACAGGCGACAATGCCTATGACATGCGCAAAACCAGCCTGGGTTATTACGCGGGCGTCACACAAAACTTGGGAAAACTCACGCTGCAGGGCAATGTGCGTAACGACCAATTGGCGATTGAGAAAACGGTAGTAGCCACTATGGGGAACAGCGACAAGTCGGCCAATTCTGGCCTTCTAGGGCTGGGTTACAGCCTGGATGAGCAGTGGAAAGTGACCGGGTCTTTGTCTACCGGTTTTCGGGCCCCGACCGCGTATGAAGTGGCTGCCACGCCAACCGTCAAGCCAGAGTTCCACCATAGCCAGGAGATTGGTTTGGTCTATGCCACTGGATTGACCTATGCGCGGGCCGTATATTTTGAAACTCGCACCGATGACGCCATCACCTCCGACGATGGCTATCCCGTAGAGACCATCAGCAACGTGGGTAGTACGGAAAACAAGGGCATCGAAGCGGTCCTGCAAACCCAGTGGTGGGGCAACCGCGTGCGGGTGTCTTTGGTGTCGCAAGACCCCAAGAACCTGAGCACCGGCTTTGCGCTGGCGCGCCGGGCTCGCAACTACGGCAGCATCGACGTCTCGCGGATGGTGGCGGGCTATGAGCTGGGCGCCAAGGTCTATGGTGCTGATGAGCGCAAGGACAGCCCGTACAGCAGCTTGGTTCTTGCCGGTTACAGCCTCTGGTCCTTCTACGCCA
>Ga0214921_10004545_pt1 | contig 20334 bp, 30 predicted proteins | sample LL1505_MetaG_FD_177992 | JGI IMG/M metagenome (GOLD analysis project Ga0214921, IMG submission 177992) | Freshwater microbial communities from Lake Lanier, Atlanta, Georgia, United States - LL-1505 | ecosystem: Environmental > Aquatic > Freshwater > Lake | place: USA: Georgia | collected...
AGATTTGTTGTAATAAGGTGTTGTATATCATTGTATAAAATTTGAGAGTTTAATGATGGATCTATTTTATAGCTAAATTCTTTGTCTTTGTAGTTACAGCAGAAAAAATTTTTTGAAATGTAAGTTCCGTATGGTGTAATACCGTATGCTAGATCTTCAAAAATATTTTTGAGTATAGGGTCTTCGGCTATTGAAGAGCATTCAAGAAAAATCGGATATATGATTTCCTTCTTTATTGGCATATATATAATATAATATTATATCTTTATATGATATTATATATTTTTTTATGATATTTAAAAAGAAACGATTTTTATTAATAAAAATGTCAAGTAAAGAAGTTATTAGTATTGGTAAGACAAAACGTCTTATAGACTTAAACAAGAGTTATACTAATTTTAAATTAACTTTTAATGTAGTTTCTGAAAGCCAGGACGAGTTTTTTTTGGCAGTTATAGATCAAAAATCATTGGATGAAGTAGCTGATAGTGATATAGAGTATAAACCAGTTACTGGATCGTTATCTGGTTCTGTAGTATCAGATAAGAATATATATCAAAATTATTTTCTTATATTAAAATCTGAAAATCCTATGAATGTAACAGTACAGATTGATATAGAGGAGTTACCAAAAACAGTACAGCAACGTCCTGCTCCTAATACTCAACAACGGTTTAATAAAGCCAATTCTGGATTAGGTTTAAAGTCTTCGGGATGGTTTGATAGTTTAACAATCAATCAAATAATTGTAATAGTGGGAGTTATAGGAGTTTTATTATTTTTATATTTTAAGTATGGTAAAAATAAAACTGAAGATAGTGTAAGTGATGGATCACTATCAAAGCCATTAAGTTTAGGAGAGCTAGTTCCAAAATCATCATTTGTTCCATCTTCTCCATCTGTATCATCAGCGTCTTCTAAAAAATCTTCGGTAGCCTCTTCATCGGTGCGTAGTTCTAGAAGCGCATCAAGTAGTGGAGATGAGCCGTTAATTGAAAGATTAAAAAAGTTAAACTTGAGTAAAAAGTAATTAATTAAATGAAAATAAGTATATAGTTTGATTTACAGTGGAGAGTAATTCGTCGCGTATGTTTAATAGATCGGTATCGTCTTTTAAGAGTAGATGTTGTAAGTCTATGGATAACCAGTCAGCAAAATTTTTTAAATATATAAGCATATTTGAATCAGTTTTGTTTGATAATGATAGAGTGATTTTACCAGATAATTTTAATTTTTTATTTCTGGCTCCTTGATAGACTTCAATAAATTTATCAATTAGGACACCGAGTTGAGCGAATAGTTTATCAGTAGCTATGTGTCTAGCGTATGAGTTTGTGCTCCAGTGATAAATTTTAACATTGTTTTGAAATTCAAGAAGTTTTTGAATAATTGTTGTTAAAGACATTTTTTATATATAGATTTATATAAAAATATTTATTTGTTTCTTAATTTATTATTTAACATAAAAGTTTGGAAACCTTCAGACATAAAGTAAAATCCTAATCTTTTATTAGAGAGTTTGTGTAGTGTTCCTTTGCGTGTCATGGTGTTGAATATATTTATGAGAATGTATATGGCGATTTTAGGGTTATTAATAATTTTATTCATAACAATGTCCTGGTCAATATTGTTTATTTGTTCGTCGGTTAAGTCATATATTGGGGTTTCTTGACAATTGTCTTCATAAGTGGTATAACAGATCATAGGAGATGTAGGGACAAGAGGATCAAAAGGTTCGCATTTTTGATTGCAATCTGGATTAATTCTGTATTTTTTTGCGGCAGTATTATGTATTAATATTTCACCAGCAGTTAATTGAAAATCTTGATAAACTTTGTTGTTTGCGATAGTATTGGGGTAGCTTGTGCTGGTGTTTGCGGAAGCGTATTCGCAGTATTTATCCCAGTTTTTGGAGCATTTATCGGCCATAAAAACTTGTGAGTTTCTTGAGTAGGGTGAGTCTATAGTTTTGGCTATAGAGCCATGTGTAAATAGGTTATCAACTGTATCACCCATAGAGTAAGATACTGGATTATTAACAGCGGATGGTGCGTTGCTACCAAAGTTAATGATTTTTCTATAATTTGATCTAATCATATTTATATTAATTCAAGAGATTATAAATTATTTTTTAAATTTAAAATGATTTTTTTAAATTTGGAATCTATAAATAACAAAATGGATGATGATCTTATTAAATTTTTAGATGCTCTAGCGTGTATATTGAGTGTGTTTAGTGTATGGGTGTGTTATATATGTATAAAGACAAGAAAGGCTAGGCAGGAAACACCATTATTAAATCCGGTAATTTTGGCTTAAAAATAAAAATGATTTTTTATATAATCTTTATTTATTTTAATAAAATGGAGAAGTGTAGTTATTTCATTAAAAACGCTGCCTTATTTGGTAGCTATCCAACACAAGAAGGTGTTGATGAACTTGAATCAAATGGAGTTAGATACTTCATAGATCTTACATATGATGGTGAAGATAAAATCACCCCATATAACACTAAATATAATTATATTAGGTATCCAATACCTGATAGAAAGATTCCCACAGATAGAAAGACCTTTGCTAAATTCATCATCAAACTTTCAAACATCATTAATGCTCTAAATGATGATGAAAGGATTTACCTTCACTGTAAGGGAGGACACGGACGTAGTGGTGTAGTCGTCGCTTGCCTATTATGTTATATGTTTAACATCACAACTCAAGATGCCCTCCGCCACACTGCGCGGTCGCACAGCAAGCGCAGGGTGATGAAAGAGAAATGGAGAAAACTAGGCTCACCACAGACTGTAAGTCAAAAGAATTTTGTATGTAAGTTTTTTGAACCTCTTTATTTCTATAAAGCATATTCAACAGGTAATACGGCCGGTATGAGTAATTTTTCATTACACTCAATCAATATTCCAGAGTTTGGGACGTTTCCAACAGCTGAAGCGGCATTTCAAGCTTATAAATGTCCTGATAATTTAGAATATGTAAAATCACAACAAAATGCTGAAACACCTATAGTTTCAAAAATGTTAGGAAAAGAGTGTGAGTTGAGAGAAGATTGGTATGATTGTAGAATTGATATTCTAGAATCAATCTTAGAAAAGAAGTTTCAACAACATACTGATATACGTGATAAACTTCTAAATACAGGATTTAGACCTCTTATTGAATACAATAAAAATAGTTATCTATGGGGTGAGAAAAAATACTATAATCACCACAATACAACTGGAAACATTCTTACTAAAATTAGAAACCAATTATATCTTCAAGATTAGAATATAGTTTATTAATTTTTCTAATAGTATATTAGAAAAATGAAAAAGGGTGGGGTTTACACAAAGTAAACCCCACGCTTTTCATTAATAATTTAAGGATTGTAAAAATTAACGTTTAAAGAATAATTATTCTTTAAAATTGTCGTTTAAAGAATAGATTTTTATAATAAAATAAAGAAACTATAATGACAACCATCCCTGAAAATAATGTGTTGTCAAATAATAATCTGCTACTTTTTAAATCAGATTTAACAAATGGAAAGGATATACGTGTTGTTGGAACATCTGAAAACCCTCTTTTTATAGCTAAAGATATTGCTGATATACTTGGATATACAAATAATAATAAAGCAATTATAGATAATGTTGATGATGAAGATAAAATAACGTGGTCAAAGTTTAAAAAAAGTAAGGATAACCAGGAGTTACCCTTAATAAAACTTCATCCTTCAACTGTGTTGATAAATGAATCAGGTATTTATAGTTTAATTTTAAGATCAAAACTTGAAAGTGCTAAAAAATTTAAAAGATGGATTACATCAGAAGTTTTACCATCTATAAGAAAATCAGGTCAATATAATATAGAACAATTGAAGAAAACAATAATGGAGAAAGAAGAAGAGATTGCATCTAAAAATTTAAAAATAGCGGAAAAAGAAGAACAGATAACGGAAATAAAAACAGAATTAGTAGAAGAGCAAAAAATAGTTATAAAGACAAAGAAGAGTTTGATGGCAACGCAGCGTAGATTTATGCATAGACATAAGTTTAGAATTAATGGATGTGTTTATGTGTTAGAAAATCCAGATGAAAAGTATAATAAATTTAAGATTGGATTTTCAAAAGATATGAATGAACGTTTAGAAGATGATAGAACAATGATACCAAATATCAAGGTTCGTATGATTTTATATACAATTCATTATGAGGTGTTTGAAAAATGTATAAAGATTAGATATAAAGATAAGTTGGAGCTTCCAAGTCATGAGTGGGTGTTTGAAGAGCTTGAAAAATTAATTGAGACTATTAAAGAATTAGATAAAGTTAATCGTTTTTCAGGAATATTAGAAACACAGGCAGAATTGGATAAGTATAATCTAGATGATAAAACGGAAGTAACGAGAAAGAATGTTCCAGAGTATTATGGTAAATTAACACCAAAATTGGCTAGATTGTTGCCGTCTTATCTGGTTAGACATGATTATTTACTTAAGAATGATAATGCTCCGGCAGGAAATAGATGGTGTAATGGATGGTGTCAGTGTTATAAGTTAGTAACGGATTTTATTATGAGAAGTGAGGCGCCTATGACAATATGTTTGCATTGTGAGAATATGGTTGATCTAGCTGAAATAAAAATTAATGCTGGAGAGATGACACACGAACAGATAAGGAAGAATCCAGCAAGTATTATGTTGAGAGCAACGGATATGGTGTGTAGAAAATGTAATTTAGTAAAAGATAAGGGTGATTTTCCTGATAAGAGGAGACAATGTAAAAAGTGTCGTGAAAATGTTAAGAGTTTGTTTCGTGATAAGTTTGATGAGGTGATAGAAGATGAAATAAAGATATTGAGTGATATGAATGTAGAAGAAAGGATCAAAAAGTTGGAAAAGTATATACGAGATGAATTGGTTAAGATAGCGCAGTTTTTAAAGATAGGAAGAAAGTATAATGATACAAAGTCTGTAATGTTGGAAAAAGTAAAAGAACATTTTAATGAAAAAGTTAAATAATTTTTTATATTTTAATAATATAAAAAATGGGAGCAATAAAAATAATTGTTGCTTTATTAATTGTTGCTAGTATTGTAGTTGGTTTATATTTTCTATTAAAGAATAATGAAAGAGGAAATCAAGGAAGAAATTACGGAGGGGCTTTTTCATTTGCTTGTTCTCCAGGACTTGGATGCCATCAGGTAAATGAGGCTCCAAATAAAGAGAAGGGATTGTATAGTGATGCTAATAGTTGTAATGAGGAATGTCATTTAACACCTCTGCCAAAACCACAACCAACACCTTCGCCATCACCCTCGCCACCAGATCAAGATGTGACAGAGATGTGTTTTAAAAGTGTAATGGAAAATGCTACTTCAAAAGAAAAAGGATCTGTAGGAATGAAATGTTGTAATTTATATCCAGATAAAAATAATAAATATGGATCTTCATCTATGAGAATAATGTGTTTTAAGAATTCTGATGAATATAAAAATTGTATTCCAAAAATAGCAAAATATGAGTCTATGAGTGAAGAAGAAGCTGATAGAATGTTTTGGACTAATTATTTTGAAACAATGGAACCTGGTAGTAAAATTGAGGAATGTGGTATATGTACTGCTTTAGGTAAGTGTGCTAGTTAGTGTGATTTTTATATAATTTAAGTTTATATAAAAATTATTTAGATACGCAAGAGCGGCAAGAAGGGTATCCGTTATCAATTGATAGTCGTTCGTCGGAGAGAGGAGTTGATTCTTTTGATTTGTAATAGTCTTGAGCGTTATTTTCAGCGATAATGTCGTCAGAATAATCTCTTTTTTTAAGGTATATAGGATCGGTTGGAGAGAAGAATTTTGTGTTGCTAGTTAGGGCGGTGTTTTTTGTAGGGCGACAAGTTCCAAATGAAGAGGAATTGTGGCAAGTTCCGTAAGAGTTGTTGCCAAGTTTTGCATACATTTTTTTTAATATAAGTAAAGAAAAAAACAAATATGTATTTAAAAAATATATTGTTAATAATAAATGAGTAATACGCGATATATAGAAATAGATTCACAATATCGTGATAGAAATAGATGGCCCCTAGCTGGAGCTTTTGAGATTCCAATATCACAGTCAGGGACAAAAGATCGTTTTTCAGCTTTAGATCCGGTGTCAGCATCAGCTATTATGCTTCATCAACCAGTAAGTTTTGTTAATACTTCAGCGGGTGGTTCTGTTCTTCAAGGATTAGTTTCAATTAATACTGGTCCAAGTGTTACACAGACAAGTGATCCAAATCAAATTGTAGTAAAGACACTTTATGCGACTTATCCAGTTCAACGAGAAGATAATTTTTATGCTGGAGCAGTTATAGAGGCAGGAGGAATAGCAACAACATTAACTCCAGTTCAAAGAAGAAGAATTTTAGGTTCAAAGTATTTATATACTAATGATAGTGGAACTATATATGATTATATATTATTTTCATTACAGAACCCATTTAGTGATACTGTAGTAGATGGTGTAGGAATTACTATTTCAAATCCAAGCACACCAACAGATTCTCAATATCCAACTTTGTTTATACCAACAGGAGAAAATGCAAATAATTTTTATGTAAATTGCATAATTCAAAAAGTTCCAAATACTCTTGATCCAGCTTTAGTAGAGACTACAACTATAGTAGGATATAATGGTCCTACAAAATTGGGATATGATGGTTTAACAAGATTGGCACAGTTAGCTAAACCTTTTAGTAGTTATATACCTAGTGATAGTATAATAATTCGTAGGCAACCAGCTTCTGAATCAGGGTCGTTAGCAGTGATTGGAACATCTACTTCAACATTTACATTACCATCGTCTGCTTCTTCAGTGGAAGATTTTTATGTAGGAAGTTTTATTAGATTTGCTGGAAGTTTATCACCAATTCCAGATTCTATTCCATCTACTACTACAACAACAAATGGAGATGAGGTTAGAAAAATAATAAGTTATGATTCTGTTACAAAAATAGTAACAGTAAATCCAGGATTTACAAGTATTCCACCATTATCTGCAGTATATGAGATATTGCCATTTACAATAGATAATGCTAATCCATTTGTTTATACAGGTAGTATGGTATCACAGCAAGAGATGGTTTGTTATGAGATAAAATTAGTGAATTTGGTTTTACCAAATAGAATTTTGAGTGTAGGAAAGGGTAGTTTGATAACATTTTATCCATATGTGTATGTGCAGTTGAGTAATGTCTCAGCATCAGGAGCAGGTAGTAAGAATATAATATATTCAAATAATCCAAATTCAACAAAGGTATTGTTTAGAGCGCCAATAACAGATGTTCCAAATTTAACATCATCAACATTTATAAAGATAGATGGAGATGGTATGGTTCAAACGATAAAGTTTAAGCCAAATGATAATTTGTATTTTGCTGTGACGCTTCCATCAGGAGAGATATTTGATACTATATTACCAGAGTTTGTAAGTCCAAGAGTGCCAAATGTGTTAAGCCAGATTAGTGCAATGTTTGCAATAAGAAGAGTATAGATATTTTTTAATTATTATAATATTAACATTTTTAAATATGATATATTTAAAGATACTATTTATATAATAAATGAAAATAGCGCTTTGTATTAGTGGATATTTTAGTAATAAAAATGGTGACGATTTGTTAAAAAGTAATTACATATATGATAATATTATTAATAAATGTGAAAATATTGATATTTTATCAAATATAGAATGTCAAAATAAAAGATATGAAATTAATAATTCATACACAAACATAGAAAAAATATATTAAAGGAATATATTAATATAATAAATGGATGGAACTTATTGTATATTTTTATATAGTCATTTTGAATATAGTGATATATGGGATTTAGCTTTTGGACAAATAAAAAAGTATATAAATTTGGATGAAGTATGTTTATATTTTTGTGTAAATAAAATTGATAATTATAAATTAGATGATAGGATAAAAGTTATATATTATGATGATAATCTCTGTTATACAGAACGTGTATTGCATGGTATTAAAGATTTACCTTATAAACATGTTTTATTTCTTCATGAAGATTGGGTTATTACAAGTAAATATAATAATAAACATATAGTTAAATTAGTAAATTTTATGAAAATAAATAATATATTGCATATTAGAAGTTATAAAAATTATGGTAATGGAACAGAGAGTATTATAAAGTTTGAAGATAATTTTAATTTAAAAATAATACCAAGAGACGCAGAATACTTTATATCACTTCAGCCAGGTTTATGGAATTTACAAACACTAATTTCACTATTTTCTTATAAATCATATAGACCCAATTTATTAGAAATAGCTATCAATAATGATAATATATTTAAAAATAATTTTATAGACAAATTTTTATATGAAGATATTCGTCCTGCAGAAGACTCGATATTGTTTCCTCATATTCATACAGTAACATATGGAAGATGGGTAATATCAAATGATTCATATAAAAAGTTTGATACATTATTTAAAGAGTATAATATTAATCCAAATATTAGAGGAACAAGTTAAGTTATATGTAAATTTGTCTTATTAATATTTTCTATAAAAAAGAGTATAATTTTTTAATATTAATTATTTATTAATCTTATGATTTAATAAATAATGAAAGTAGTATATAATATGATGATAGCTGTAAGTGTATTTTTTATATTCCTAATAATATTTACACATATGTATAAAAATTATGCTGGATTTGATGATAATGATTCGTTGTATATATCAACGAGTTTTCAGACATTTACAGGAAATCAGTTGGTAGAAAATAATAAAAAGGCAAAAAAGATATCTATTATACAGATGATACTATCTTATGTATTAATGGTAATAATATTGCATTTTTTGATAAAGCTTTAATGTTTATTTTATTTTGTAGTGAAGTCCATCTTTTTTAATTTCAGCTTCTGTTGGAGAAAATAGAGATCTAACATTTTTACGTACTTTTCTAACAGTAGAACCAAATGGTAATTCTGTATATATTCTAGGGCCACGTCTTATTATATATTGTTCTTGCTTGTTGCATTGATAAGGTTGGTTATGAGGAAGTGTGTATGATGTGTAATCTTGTTGAGTTGAATAATCAGGATTAAGTTGGGACATTTTTGAAGGAGTAGCGGGAGAGGATTTTTTAATCATATAAAATAAGGCAAAACCGCTAAGAATTATAATAGATATAATTATTATTGAATAAATTATTGTATTTGACATTTTTTATAATAACACATATTTAAAAAGTAAAAAAAAATAAATAAAATAAATGTCAAAGAAAAATCATATAGCATTACTTATGATGTTGAAGAATGAGGAGAAGAGATTGCATGTGTCTTTAGAGAGTGTAGTAGGATATGTGGATTCTCTTATAATATATGATACTGGTAGTACAGATAGAACTATAAGTATATTAAAAGAGTTTTCTGAAAAGCATCTTATTCCGTTGAGACTTAAGGAGGGACAATTCGTAAATTTCTGTGAGTCAAGAAATGTATCGTTAGATTTTGCTGATACTTTTGAAGATGTAGATTTTTTGTTATTATTAGATTGTAATGATGTATTAAAAGGAGGAGATGATCTTAGAAAATTTGTAGCAGATATGGCTACTAAGACAGAAAGTAGTGCTTTTTTAATAACACAAGAGTGGTGGAGTGGGCAGCATTGTAAGTATTTTAATACAAGGCTTTGTAAGCCAAGAAAGGGTTGGCGATATGTGGGATCAGTTCATGAGTATATGACTAATTTTAACGATAAAGGGGAAGAAGTTAGAGATAATATAGTTAAAGCACCTGATAGTATTGTTTTGTATCAGGATCGTACTCAAGATGATGATAAAACAGGTCGTAGATTTACGAGAGATAAGGAGTTGCTTTTGAAAGATTATGAAAAGGATCCACATGAACCAAGAATGTTGTTTTATTTAGCGCAAACATGTGGATGTTTAGATCAAAAAGAGGAGGCAATGAAGTATTATAAGTTAAGAGTAAAAGAGGTTGGATTTTTTGAAGAGATATTTCATGCGTATCTTCGTTTAGGAGAGTTGGCAATGTCGTTAAAACTTGATTGGAGTGAATCTATGGGATATTTTATGCAGGCATTTGAAAAGTTACAAAGAGCAGAACCTCTTGTATTTATAGCAGATTACTATTTTAGTAAGAGAGTTTGGCCATTGGCTTATATGTTTATAAATCTTGCGTGTAGTCTTGAGTATCCACATGATCTTATATTATTTGTTGATAAGACAGCATATGTGTATAAGAGATGGCATTTAATGGCACTTATATGTCTTAACTTTAATAAGTTTGAGCAGGGAAAAGATGCGTGTTTGAGAGCTATACAGGGAAATCCTGATGCTGAATGTGATAAAATGAACTTAAAGTTGTATGAAGATATAGAAAAGAATAAAAAGAAAGAAGTTATGAGTAAGATGACAAAGAATGAATTTATTAATATGACAGTAGCAGAAATGAAAAAACAACAACCACAAGAAGGGATAAAAAAATTAACAGCTATAGCAAATTTAAAATGGAAAAAATATAGAAACGAATTATAAATTATTTTTTAATTAAAAAGTTAATTAAAAATTATAGACTATCCATATTAAAGCTACTTGTTTTTTTCATAGAATATCCACCAGATTGTTTTGTATTTTGTTTAGGAAGTTGTGTAGCGTCTTGAGTAGTGTCTTGTGTAGCGTCTTGTGTAGTGTCTTGGGTAGTGTCTTGGGTAGTGTCTCGTGTAGAATCACTTGTAGTAATAACAGAATCATCTGTTTCTTCTTCAACATTATCATCTGCATTATAAGAATATTGAATGTTAAAACTCATTTTATATATAAATATTATATTTTTTAAATATGTATTTAAATTTAAAAATATATTTTATATATATAAAATGACAGCAAATGGACCAAATACCCAATCGTATAATTATACCCATATGTTTTGGAAGGGAGATTTACGTGGTCCTAGACCAAAGTTACATACATCTCCAAATACAATAATGAGTGTATTAGAGAATAATTATGATTTTTCTATGTTTTCATATCTTGTTAAATTGGCAAAATTTGAAGGTTTATTTAATGATTGTCAAGCAAATGTAACGTTATTTGTGCCATCAGATATACAGATTAGAAAAAATAATCCAGATATGTATAGTATGATAGAGAATATGGATGAAGCAACAGCAAAAAGTATTGTATTATTTAGTACTCTTAATAGAAAGATTAATTTAGACTTATTATCGCAAAGTCCAATGAAGTATGTATTTACTCAAAATACAACAAATAAATTATTGTTAGAGACATATGATAATATAACATATCTTAATAGAGGAAATGCTATGATTATTAAACCTGATATTAATTTGTCAAATGGTATGATTCATATAGTTAATAATATATTAATACCTGAAACGGATATTAATGTTGGTACATCTAAACAATTTTAATTTAAAGATTTTCTTTTAATAATCTAAAGATCTAAAATGCAAAAAAATTCGGTATTAAAAGATCGTCTTAAATATGTAATAGAGGCGAATAGAATATCAAGATTATCAGAAACGGCTCAAGATGAAATAATAAGAGAATTAAAGGCCAATATATCTACTGCAAAAGGTAAGTATCTTGAAAGATTAAATTTATTATTAGGGATAATTTTAGAAAAGAGAGAGCAGAGTGAAATTGCTAGAAGTAACAGAACATTTGCAGAATATGGTGGTAGTGCAGAAAATGGAGGAGGAGGTTCAGGAAATGATTCCGGATAATTTAAAAATGATTTTTTTATAATAATTTTTAAACATAAAAATGTTTAAAAAAATAATAAAAAGACAATTGTCTTTAAAACCAGAAGAACTAACTGCAGGAGCTATAAAGAATAATATATTGAACAAATTAGAAAATATAATAAAAAATAGTGAATGTAGTTATGATAATGGTTATATTTTAGAAATAACACGCATTATAGATTATAATAATAATTATATATCAAATGCTACAAATATGATAGTATTTACTGTAATTTTTGAAGCAATTACACTTAATCCTAAAATAGGATCTATTTTGAGTGGAAAAGTTATTTCAGTTCATACATCTGGTATATTTGTAGAAATAAAAGAAAAGATTAAGGTATTGGTAGCTGAAAGTAGTATGGAAGGAATGACATATGACGCAAATACTTTAACATATAAGTCTAAAGTCGGTTGTATAAAGAAGAATGATACAGTAAATATAAAAATAACAGATATAAGATATCAAAATAAAAAAATTAGTTGTATTGGAACATTAATAAAAAAGATCTAAAGATCTGTTTTTTAAAATAAAATGTCAGAGATAAAAATATTAAAAGAGTTTAAGAATTCTCTTATTACGTTTGTAGATGAATTAATATCACAGTTTCCAGAAGAGGGTGATTTAGTAATAATTCGTATCTTTCTTAAAGATCAGGTGCCAATAGAGGATGTTATGAATCATGTAATTCATATGATATTACCTCTTAAACAATTGGTTATAACTAAAGATGAAAAATTCTTTTTAGAAAATAATGTATTATTTTCAGCACTAAATTCTGGAAAAGTAAATCATTTTAAGAAGCTATGGAGATCTGGAAGATTAGATAATGATGATAAGGATGTAGTATGGAAGTGGATGACATCTTTTATATTTTTAGCAGAAAAATATCAAAAAATAAAAATAAGTAATGTTTCTAATTAACTTCTTTCTATAATATAAATGGAATATTATCAAACAGGAGATTTGGTACTTTTTAAAGGCAATGGGTATTTATCGTGGTTAATAGAATATTTTGGGGAATGTAAATATTCACATATTGGTATAGTTGTTGTTGATCCTAGTGAATCATTAAAAGGACCATATTTATTAGATTGTTCTGTTACAGATAATGTAAAGTTAAGACCTCTTAAAGAAGCAATAGAATCATATGATGGTTTTGCTTATTATAGAAAGTTGATTTATAAAAGAGATAATGAATTTCAAAGTAGAGTAATTAAACTTTATGAAGAAATAAAGAATGCTCCATATGATGTTAATTTTTTTGATTGGTTATCAGCAAAAGTATTGTTAGATTCTGGAAGTGTTGTAGAAGCTGAAAAAGTGCCTTTTTCAAGTCCAGAAGATAATAAAAAGTTTTGGTGTTCGGCCTTGGTAGCTTATATATATGTAAATACAGGATTATTACCAAAAGAAACACCTTGGAGTATAATTGCTCCGGTAGATTTTAGTTCATATATAAATAAAGTATGTTATAGACTTAATTTTAATTGTAGTTTTGAACCAGAAAGATATATTTCAAGATAATTTGTAAATTTTTATTTACAAATTTTAAAATAATCCAATATCTACACCTCTAAAAAAACATTCAACTAATAGAATCACATCCTCTTTTGAATCATGAAGTTTTTCTGGATTATACTTTATATTCATTTTATCAGCTAGTTCTGACAATTTAGGCCATTTATATTTAGAATATGGTTTTTCAGATTTAATCATACAATAATAAGTGCTATTTCTCATTGTGCAAAAATATTGTTGTATATTTAATGTAATATTTAGTTTTTCAGCATTCTTTTTTAATATTGAAAAATCAAATTCAGCATTATGAGCAATAAATAGGGGAGAGTCTTCTACAGCTTTTTGGAATTCTAGTAATGCTTCTTTTAATTCCACACCTTCATTATTTAATTGTTCTACAGTAAAAACTACTTGTGGAATATTAGCCATTTCAGTAGCTCCTTTTATTAGTTTATTATATGATTTAATAACATTTCTATTTTGGTCTATCTTTACAAATGTAAGCTGTGTTATTGTTTGTGTAGGAGGATTAAAACTTCCTATACCATTTGTTTCAACATCTACAAAAATATACATTTATGTTTTATATATAAACCTTTAAATTTACAAATTATTTAAATATTTAGTTTATTTAAATAAATGAATAATACTCAAACCAAAATAGATTTGAAGACAAAAACAAATTCGGATAAAAATCTAGAAGTAAAATCTATTGAAGATAAAAAGCCTATATTAATTACATTAGAGGCTGTTGATTGGAATCCTGAACGTATATGGAAAAGAATAAATGCTGGAAATACAAATTTAACATTTATTCCCTAGTAAAGCCTAATACATTTAGAACAAAATTTTCTATATAGGTATCATCATTACCCCAATTTTTATAGTCTTCACCGGATATAACAACATTTTGAACACTGTAAATGTCATTACCTGCCATTAAAATTGCACGACATGTAACAGATTCATATAAAACCATACTTTGGATACTTATCTTTACACTTGTTATAGTTCTATTAACAGTAACAACAGAAGGAACAATTGTAACTTGTTGATCATTCATTTATTATAGTAAATTATAATATTTTTTTATATAAATAAAATATTTTATTTATATAAAAATATGAAATTAAAAGAAACTAAACCTTCAACGGTTAAACTTCTTTATCAGCTAATGTATGATATAAATGTATTGTTTAAAAATAATAATATAAATTATTGGGCTGATGGTGGAACATTTTTAGGAACTATTAGACACAATGGCATAATTCCTTGGGATGATGATCTTGATATTGGAATACTAAATAAAGATGTAAAAAAGTTTTTATCTCTTGAGAACAAGCTAAAAAAATGTGGTTATTCTATTACTAAAACATGGTTTGGATATAAAGTTTTCTATACTAATAGAAAATTAATAGAAGATACAGATTATTCATTTCCAAATCTAGATGTTCTTACTTATAGATTAAATAAAGATGGTAAATATGACTTATCCCATAAAGAAGCTAGAGATACATGGCCAAAAGAGGTATGGAATCCAAAAGATTTGTTTCCGTTAAAGACTTATAATTTTGGTTCTTTTACAATAACAGGTCCAGCTGATTATGAAACATACTTTACAAAATATTATGGTAATGATTGGAATAAAATAGCATATCGTGAATATGATCATCAAACAGAAGAATTTGTTGATAAAGTTAAAGTAAATTTAACAGATTCTATGAGAAAACCCGCAAAACCATATAATATGGTAAAAGATAGAACTTGTATATCATCTTGTATAGTTGGGACTAAAGAGACTAAATCTCCTACATATTGGATGGTAAAATCAACTAAAACATGTAGGAGATCTGGAGGTTGTTATAATAATTTTATAGAAAAGATGGGAGTATATGTTATAAATTGTAAAATACATAATGCTAGATATGAAAAATTTAAGAAACATGCTGAAATAGCAGGAGTTAAAGCATGTAGAATGAATTGTGTTAGTGGAAAAAAATTTTCTGATAAATTAATATGTGATATGATTAAGAATAAAATCTTAAGTCCTAAAGCTGAAATGACAAAAGTTGAAATATCAATAAATATGTCACATTATAATTGTTGGAAAAAGTTAGTTAATTCTTGTCTTGATTATGCTTTAATTCTAGAAGATGATGTTGAACTTAAACCTGATTTTATACAAAATATAAATAGAATTTTCCAGACATTAAGAGATAAAAATATAGATTTTTCTATATTACATTTATGGAATGGAAATTGGGCTAAGAGTAAAGGCAAACATAAGAAAATAACTACAGTTTTAGGATCCACAGGACCTAATATTCAAATTGTTAAAGAAACAGTTGATTATAATGCGGGGGCAGTAGCTTATATAATGTCAAAAGAATACGCAAAATGGTTAATGAATCACTTTTTACCAATTAAAATGCCACAAGATATATTAATGGGTTTATATTATAGACATGGAAACCATTTATCACTAAAGATGGGATATGATAAAAAAGATGATTGTTATATATCACCTGTTTTAGATTTAGAATGCGGAGGAGAAGGAGGAACTGGCTCACAGACAACACAGACATATGAAGCTCCAGTAATAAAAACATTAAAATGTAAAGTTTGTTAATTTTTTTTTATTTTTTATAATATAAATGGAAACACCAGAAGATAAAATTTATTCTGGAACAGCAACTTTTGGAAGAATTATGGCCGATGTAAAAGCTGTAATTGGAACTTTTATAGGAATATGCGCTATAGCAGCCGGTATATATCTTGTTAAAACAAAATATACAAAAACAAAAACTACAGAAGCTATAATTAGTGATGTTAAATGTAATCAAGTTTTTGCTAATAGTAATAATTCTGGGGTTACATGGAATTGTGTATTCACGGCTTCTTACACTATAGATAATAAACAATATACCAAGAAATTATCTACAACTAATTATCAACAACAAGCAGATGGTTCTCAAATAACAGTATATTACAATCCTAACAATATAGATGAAATTTCAGCAGAAGATGATAAGTCTCATATGATTGGATGGTTTCTTATAGGTTTTGGTGCATTAATTATTATTTCATCAATAGTATGGGCATGGTTGGCTAATAAATATAAAGTTGTTGCGGCTGTAGGTGGTGTAGAATCTGGATTAAGTATTTTTTCAAATATTTTTAGATAAATATAATTAAATTATTTATAAATATTATTTATAAATATCAATATGCTTTGGTATGAATTAATAAAAAATATATCAAGAATAATGTGTAATTAAATTGAATTAATTAGTTCAATCCAACTATTTTTAGATATTTCATTTGTATATCTTTTTTCAAAAAAGGATCGTGGTTTAAATTGTGTTCTATTTTGTATAACATAATTAATCTTATCAACAAAATTTGTATCATCTGCTATTAAACCCCATTCTTGGCTATCTTTAATATCGTTATACATACCTACGTTTGTTGCTACAATTGGAACATCACATGCACCACACTCAAGACCTGCTAGATGTTGTGTTTCTTCTCTGCTAGTACATATAGCACATATACACGAATTAATGATAAATGCAACAGTATTACTATCTACTTTATTAAAAACTTTAATTCTTGGATGATCTATTTTAAAATCATCTTTCATAATAAAACAGAAATTTTGTTCTGGCATATCATTAACAATTTTTAAAACTCTATCAAAACCTTTTGGATGATCTAAACTGCTCCCAATATATAATATAGAATTAGATAATACTTCTGGATGTTTATTTACTTGTAAAGGTTTAAATAAATTAAAATCTATTCCAATAGGTATAATTTTATAATTTTCATGAGTCATAAATGGTTTATATTTATTATATACATAATTAGAACAAAATACAACCATTGTATTTGGAGCATTTATTGTTTCCTGTTGATTAACAAAATACCATGGTCGTTCTATATGAATATCTTGTATTAATGCAATAGTTTTTATATTTTTATCTATGTTTAATTTACGAAAATAAGTTCCATTTCTTATTATATAATCAGGCTTTTTATCTGTATTTCTTATACGATTTTCTATTACTTCAGGTAAAATACTATAATCTGTATAGCCATTTGTTTTATCATCAAGATTTTCAATCCAATCTAATAATTTATTGAATATTGTTTTTGTATCTGGAATACATGTTAAACAATCATTTACTAACCATCCTTTTTTATACATTTTATATATATAAAATTATCTTTAAATTATATATATTATTAAGGAAGCTTTTTATTATTTTTAATTTTAGTTTATGGATTAAGTATTTTTTCAAATATTTTTAGATAAAAAATATCTTTTAATAATATAAATGTTATTAGTATTATTAGGAATACTTTTTATTATTGGTGGAATTGTAGCCTTTGGACTAACCATTAAAGCAAATAATGATGCAAAAGTTGCTAAAAAAGAACCTTTACCATGGTATAATTGGTGTATTTTTCCTGTTTTAATAGGAGTTGGTATTTCACTTCTCGTAACAGCATCTGGACCTAGTTATTATTAGATTTTTTATAGTATATTCTTTACTATAAAAAATTAGTTTATCTTGAAAATGCCATAAGTAGATCTGGGAGTGCATGAGGAAATGCAATACATAACGATATAAACAATACTGCTAACATTCCATAAAAAGCATTTCTAATTTTTACACTTTTTGTTTTTTCCGCATTATCTGGAACAAATTTCCAACATACACCTAGTATTATAGACAATACAAATGCGAGTATTGATATAACCACAGCAAATGATTGAATCGGATGTGGATCATTTGATTCTAAATTACTGTAATCTGACATTTTTATTTTAATAAATATTTTAAAATATTTTTTAATATCTTTTTAAAAGTAATTGGTTATAATACTCATAATCAAATTCTACAGTTTCTGATACTGCTTTTTCTAGTTCTTCATTAAAATGGACAATTTCTTTATTTATTTCTGATAATTTTTTATTACTTTCGTCAAGTTCTTTTTCAGCAGTATTTAATGCTTTTAAAGTTTCTCGTAATTTTTTGTCTTGTAAAATGAATGCTTTTAAAGTTTCTCGTGCTTTTTTGTCTTTTAAAATTAAAACTTTAAACATTTTTAATATCTCTTTTTCTTCTTTTGAAGTGATTGTTTTACTCATTTTATATTAAGAAATATTTTATTAATATTAATTATTATCTAAAGAATGGATTATATATAATTACAATATAAAATACAATGACAACAGTTCCTGAAAATAATGTGTTGTCAAATACTAACCTTTTCCTTTTTAAATCAGATTTAACTAATGGAAAGGAAATACATGTTGTTGGAACATCAGAGAATCCGTTTTTTATAGGAAAGGATATTGCTGAAATACTTGGATATAAAAATATATCAGACGCGTTATTAAAACATGTAAAACCAAACCATAAAAAGACATTAAATACGACTATCGCAAATCGCGATAGTTTGAATTTGAGAGCAGATACAGTCTTAATTGACGAATCAGGATTATATAGTCTAGTATTAAGGTCAAAAATGAAAGAAGCAGAAATGTTTCAAGAATGGGTTGTTTCAGAGGTTCTTCCATCTATTAGAAAATCAGGACAATATAAATTAGAAAAAGAACTATTACTAAAAGACAATCAGTTATTATTAAAAGATGAAGTCATAAAAAATATAGTATCAGAAAAGGAAACGATAAAGAAAAACTATAGTCATCTTGAAAAGATACATGATAGTTTGAAAAAAACAAGAAACTATCATAAATTTAAGAAAGGAAGGTGTTGTTATATATTATATGATCCTTGGAGAACTAATGGTTATTATAAAGTAGGACATACTAAAAATATTAACAGAAGATTAGAGCAGTATAGAACTAGTATGCCTGAATGTAAGATATCATTTTTAGTTTATGTTGAAGATAATATTTTACTGGAGGCAAATATAAAACTAAGATATGCAAAACAACTTGATCCGTGTCCTAATCATGAATAGGTTTCTGGTGGTGTAAAATTAGAACATATAATTAGTAGTTTTAAGTCGTTGATTAAGTTTTTAAATATGGCAGTAACTTATGAGGATACTTTAGATGTTTATAATAATCCTTATGATCCTGATTATAAATTATGGCCTACAGATATGGCTATTTTAAAGTTTATTGATGATAAACCTCAAGAAGTAGAAGATACTGTAGAAAAGATTGTAGAAGATGATTTAGAATCAGAAAGTGATGAAGAGGAGGAAAAGAAAGAGTATAAGTGTGAATTTTGTGATAAAGTATATAAATTAGAAGGAAGTCTTTTGAATCATATAAAAAATAAACATCCAGAAGACGATAAAGAAACAGAAGATAATAAGGAGATAATTGAAGAAGCAGAAATAGAAATTGAGAATATGTGTAAAATATGTAAAAAGATACTTGCTGATAAGGGAAAGTTAAATCGTCATATAAAAACAGTTCATGAAAAGAAATGTAAAGTAAAGTGTAAAGAATGTAAAGAAGAATTTAGTAGTAAAGATTCATTAAATGCTCATATTAAGAATGTCCATGAGAAGAAAACATCTATAAAGTGCGAAGAATGTGATTTTGTATGCACTACAAGTGGTAATTTGAAACGTCATATAGAAAATACTCATTCCGATAAACCTATGGTAGTGTGTGAAATTTGTAAAGGTGAATATAAGACACAAGCGTATTTAAATCATCATATAAAAACAGTTCATAATAAAGAAGGAGTTGTAGAGTGTGAAATATGTAAAGCAGTATTATGTTCTAAAGCAAGTTTAAGATATCATAATCTTACAATACATAAGATGTAATTTTATAGTAGAATATACTATAAAATTTATTTTTTTATTTTTTATTTTTTTTAATTGGTCTTGCGGACAACCTTTGTAATAACTTTCTTTACTGGAGCGGCTGATGCTGCTGGAGCAGGCGCAGCCTCAGGCTTCTTCATCATAGTCTTTGGAGGGAGCTGAGGTGTATCATCATCGGATCCTTCA
>Ga0214921_10004546_pt1 | contig 20330 bp, 22 predicted proteins | sample LL1505_MetaG_FD_177992 | JGI IMG/M metagenome (GOLD analysis project Ga0214921, IMG submission 177992) | Freshwater microbial communities from Lake Lanier, Atlanta, Georgia, United States - LL-1505 | ecosystem: Environmental > Aquatic > Freshwater > Lake | place: USA: Georgia | collected...
TTAGGGACAATATTCGATTTACTTCTTGTGAAGTTTATAAATAATAGCCCTATTCGCTTAAAATGAAGAAAAATAATGCGACCTAAACGCCTATACCTATATTCCTAATTCTGTGGTAATAAAAACCATTATTAAAAAAACAACAGGCAGTGTGAGTGCAGTTTCGTTTGATACTGGAGAATCGTTTTTAAATAAAACATCGGCTTATGATACTTTTTTGCAAGTAATTGATGGTGAAGCACAAATAGAGATAAATGGAGTATTTCAAACTTTAAAAACAGGAGAGTCTATAATTATACCTGCAAATACACTAAATTCAATTACAGCCAAAGTGAGGTTTAAAATGTTGTCAACCATTATCAAAAGTGCTCTTGATGATTAAATTATGATACAATCAAAGTCTGAAATTTGAACATTTTTAAAACGAAGGTAAAATTAAATATTTGAAAGAATTTAGGTAGAACTACATTTTAATGCTTATATTTAGATTTACCCCAATTGCAACATTTTCAGAATATTAAACAAATTTTTTCTTAAAATAATATTGAAATCTCATGAAGCTATATATAAAATACATGGTTAGTTTGCGATGTAAAATGGTGGTGAAAGAAGAATTGAAAAAACTTGGTCTTCACTTGGTAATCATTAATTTAGGTATGGTAGAGATTTTGGAAGATATCACCGTGGAGCAGCACGATTTGCTACAAATTGCACTCCACAATGCTGGTTTAGAATTGCTTGACGATAAGAAAACGATACTTATTGAAAAAATTAAGAATATAATTATAGAAATGATTCATTATTCTGAAGAGTCGTTAAAAGTGAATTATTCTGAATTTATCAGCGAAAAATTAAATTATGATTATACTTATTTGTCTAATATTTTTTCGGAGGTAAAAGGAATTACCATTCAGCAATTTATCATTTTACACAAAATAGAAAGAGTAAAAGAATTGTTGATTTATGACGAAATGAACCTTACTGAAATTTCATATAAATTACATTACAGCAGTGTGGCTCATTTATCAAATCAATTTAAAAAAGTAACAGGTTTGTCGCCTTCGTTTTTTAAACTCCTAAAAGAAAAAAGAAGAGATAAGCTTGAAAATCTGTAGGTTGGTTTGTTTGAGGGTTTGAACTTAGGGCAATTTGCATTTTTTTTGTTAAGTGGTAATTATGCTTGATTATAAGTATTTATTTCTTGGGGTCGTGAAATCGTATTTAATTACTGTTCAAGTCATTGTTTATTTAAACCTAATTTGCAAATTCAAATTAAAATAAAATTGTCCATCTACTTCGTATAATTTACCAAAATCATGTCTTGTGCTACTTGCTGTCTCAAGTTTTGTGTTAGCAAACAAATAGTCTTCAAATTGATTCCTGTTATAAATATGATAACATAAAACGTCTCCGTTTTCTTTTACAATAAGATAACCACCTGTTGCATCATAAATTCCATTCCAAACTTTAGAAGGTGTCATACCTAGAGCTACATCAGTCAAAAAACGTTTGATTTTGTAATCGTAAAATGAATGTGCATATTGAATGTCAAATTCCAAGGGATTTTTATTATTTATGAATTCAGTTAGATCTTTTATTGAACTTAGAGTAGTAGTATAGAAAGTCTTGACAATTTCAGCTACAATGTTTGGTAACAAACTGTCAATAAGTACTAAATTGTTTTTGAAAATGCTATTTTCAAGATTAATAAATTTGAATTTACCACCTTGTTTTATTATTGCTTCAATTCTGTCTTTGATTTTACTTTTTGATTCTATCTCATTAATTTTTTTTATATCGAAATCTGTTGGGTTGTATCCTAAAACTTGAAATATAAAATTGGTAGTTTTTCCAGCGTTTAAAATGGTAGAGTCATTGCCTACTTGAGATTTTATACTAAAGCCTAATTCTGCTGTTTGATTAATTTTTTGGTCGTGAATTACTATTCGAATATCAGTTTTAGAAGTGGATTTAGCTTTTAAGGTTTGACAATTTATTGATGTCATAAATGCCTCAACTTCAGGTAAACTAAACGTTCCTTTTTCACTTTTTATTTTAGCTAATAAATTGGATGCTTGTTCGGTAAATGTTTTAACAGGGATTCTTAAATGCTCTTTTCCTCCTGAAATAATTACTAAATCTCCATTTATTTCATATTCATATTGTCCTCCACTTTCATTTCGAATGATTTTTATAATTGGATAAAAAAGTTCTTCAACTTTCTTAAGGTCACCATCTCCACCAAATAATTGTTTATCCCCAAGCAGTTTGAACAAAGCATATATTTCACTCCATTCGCCTTTATTTCCAGTTATCATTTTTTATTCCGATTAGTTCTAAAATTTTAGTTGCTGTTGCTTGTATTGCAGGCACAGCAACAGAGTTGCCGAATTGCTTGTAAGCTGATGCGTCAGCAACAGGAATTACATATTTGTCAGGAAAACCTTGCAATCTTGCCCATTCTCTTGGGGTCATTTTTCTTATACCCTCTCTGTTTACTGTTCCTTTTATATGAGTTGTAGGAGTGAAATCTGTTATTCTATGGTCGTAAACTAAATTTCTTTCTCTTCCCATTCCACCTACAACAATTGCATTTGCAATACCATCATCTGGAATAATTGCATAGCCAAATCCATTACCCTTACCTTCGTGTCTAGCTTTATGATTTACAAGTGTTTGTACATATTGAGTTGATAAAAAGTATTTTGTTGGAGGAACTATTTTTTCTTTAATGTCTCCAAATTTTACTTTTTTCTTTGTTGGACTAGGATATTCAAATTTATTTATACCTGTATCTTTACGAAATCCAACAATATATATTCTTTCACGATGTTGTGGAACACCAAAATCTTTAGCGTTGATTATTTGAGGTTCTGGTACGTAATATTCAAGATCGTTTCGTAAAACATTTAAAATTGTTTCAAGTGTCTTGCCTTTGTCGTGGCTTCTTAAACCTTTTACATTTTCTAAAAATATAGCTTTGGGTTTGTTTCTTTTAATTATTTCTGCAACGTCAAAAAACAGTGTTCCTCTTGTGTCGTCAAATCCACCTCGTTTACCAGCGATTGAAAATGCTTGACAAGGAAAACCAGCACACAAAACATCAAATTCGTTTGGAATATATTTTTTTACTTGTGGTTTTGTTATGTCTCCAAACGGAATTTCTCCAAAATTTGCTCGATAAGTTTTTTGCGCTTCTTTATCCCACTCACTAGTAAATACACATTTGCCACCAAGATTTTGCATTGCTAGTCTGAAACCTCCAATGCCAGCAAAAAGGTCAATAAATTTAAACTTGTAATTATCAGGAGTTGGAAATGGTACATTTTCAACTTCAAAAAGTAGTTGTTGAAGTGCTTGTTCGGCAACAATTGAAATATTTTCATCTTGCTCTTTATATTCGATATATTCATTTAAAACTTTCAGAGCATCATTTTTATAGTGCTTTGAAACACCATTATGAATATTGTGCAAATAGTGAGTTAAAATAGCTTTCTTGTCGTCCATTGGCTCAACAAGCCTTATTTGAAAGCGTTTACCGTCAAATTCGTCTATGCTTATTTTCTCTTTTGTTTTCATTGATTTTTATTCAAAATTCAACTCGCAAGTTCGCAAAATAATTGCTAATAAGGTATTTTTTGCTCCAAATATTTATATGTAATCAAAGAATTGGATAAGTGTGCTTTTTTAATTTAAGTATATATGTTAATGGTTAGAAAAGACTTCTAAAGTCTGAAATATATTTTCTTACCCAATTAGTTTCATACCCTGAAATATTGCTATATTTTAGAATCTCCTAACAAATATTCTTATAAAATCTTCCTCCAACTCCTTTTTATATATTTTTTCAAGATGTAAAACTGTTACTCTTAATTAAAGTAAATACTTTTTTATTCAGGCTTCAAAACAAATCCAATATAGTTTGCATTTTCAGGGCAGTTTCGTCCCATTCTTTTTCAGCATCAGAATCTTCGGTTATGCCTGCCCCAGCGTAGCATATGGCCTCATTTTGAAACAATTGCATACACCTGATATTAACATACAAGTTTGAAACTGTGTCTATTCCTGCCTTTACACTTTGATTAATAGGCCCTAAAAAGCCAGCAAAATATTGTCGTGTATAGTTTTCATTGGCTTCTATAAATTCCAAGGCATTTGCCCTTGGCATGCCATTCACTGCTGAGGTTGGGTGCAATAAGGTAAGCATTTCAGAAGCTAAATAAGGATAATTTACTTTCTCTGCATTGGCATAAAATTCTGTTTTTAAATGCATTAATTTTCCTGCAATAATTGTTTTAGGCCCATGCTCTTCAAAATCTCTTACCCTTATTTTTTTAAAACAAGAAATTATATATCTACTTACCAATGCTTGTTCTTCAATTTCTTTTTGTCGCCATATAGCTTCTTTTGGGTTCATTCCTGGTGGGTATGATTGAGTACCTGCTAGAGCTACGGTTTTAAAATCTCCATTTGATTGATATTCAGCCAGTAACTCTGGAGTTGCACCTATCCAGCAAAATTTATTGGGTATATAAACTATTGATACAAAAGCATTTGGATATTTGCTTGCTAGCCTAGAAAAGTGGTTCAATGGATGATAAATATAGGTATAAGGCACAGAATATGTTCTAGAAACTACCACTTTTTGTAATGTTTGGGCTTGAATTTGATCAATGGCTTTGTTTACAGTAGCTACAAATTGTGCTTTATCTGTGGGATAAATACTATTGTTGCTTGGCAGTGATTTAAAAAAATCAAAATTAGCACTTAAATTTAGTATTTCTTGTGGAGAACTGTATTGATTTTCAGCTTCTAAAAAGTAATTTTCATTTTCATTATTAAAGGCACAGAAAGCAAATCCTTTTTGTGTTTTATTTTCAAATTGGGTAGCATTAAAACTAGATAAGTTGCTGGTATTGAAATACTTAAAACTTTCTTCAAAAGGATTTCTATAAGCCACAAAAGCTTTATGATTGATAATAGAATTTAAAAAAAGTTCATCAATTTTACTCACAGGTTTTTTATTTTTTATCTACAATTGCTACCGTTAATCTGCTTATACAAATCAAGTTTTTATCTTCATCACTAAGTAAAATTTCCCAAACTTGGGTACTTTTTCCTAGGTGTATGGGGCTTGCTTTGCCTGTAACTAAGCCTTTTTTTACTGGTTTTAAGTGATTTGCATTTATTTCCAAGCCTACAGCCACTTTTTGCAAATCATTCACAATCAGGTTGGCAGCCAAACTACCAAGGCTTTCAGCCAATACCACCGATGCTCCACCATGCAGTAAACCAAATGGTTGCATGGTTTTTTCATTTACAGGCATTGTGCCTTCTATAAAATTGTCTCCCAAATGGGTAATTTCAATTCCTAAATGTCCTAACATATTTACTTCAGAAATTGTTTTTATGTGTTCAAGGCTAAGATTTGAAGGAAAAATTTTCATTTGCAAATATGTTTACTTAATTTGGAGTCAAATTTAGAAAAAATTGGCTACGAAAAAAATTTACCTTATCCGTCACGGACAAACAGATTACAATCTGAAAGGAATTGTACAAGGAAGTAAAGTAAACACTTCACTGAACGATTTGGGAAGGGCACAAGCAAATGCTTTTTTTGAACATTACAAAGAAATTGCATTTGATAAAATTTATACTTCTATCTTAAATAGAAGCAAAGAGTCTGTAGCTCAGTTTGTTAATTTGGGTATTCCACACGAGGCTTACGAAGGATTAAATGAAATTTCTTGGGGTTTTAGAGATGGAACTGAAATCACCAAACAAGAAGATGACTATTATTTTCAGGTTTTAAAACAATGGAGTGCAGGTAATTTAGATTTGAAAATTGAAGGAGGAGAGAGTCCTTTGGATGTGATAGAACGTCAAAAGCCTGTGATTGAGATTATTAATAGCAGAACTGAAGAAGAAAATATTTTGGTTTGTATGCACGGTAGGGCTATTAGAATTATTTTATGTTTATTGCTCAATAAACCTTTAGTAGAAATGGATTCATTTTCACATGAAAACCTGTGTTTATATTTACTAGAATCTGATGAAAATGGCGGATATAAAGTGTTAAAATACAATGATGTAACACATTTAATAGAACAAAATTTAAGAAGTGCAAAATAGAATTTACATATTTTTTATAATTTGTTTTTTGGGTGGCATGTATTTTACAGCTTGCAAGCCCAATAGAGAAATAACTCCAGAGTTAGGGTATGAATATCAGCCTATTAACAATGGTAGCTATTGGATTTATCAAAACAAAGAAGGGGTTTTTGACACTATTTCTGTAGCAATGGCTGACACAAGTTTAGATTCAACTATTTATAAAAGAATTACTTATGGTATGGTAGATACCGTAAATAATTACATGAGAAATAAAGATGGTTTTTTGTATCAATATGTCAATCAAAAAGGAGTGAATTTGCCGCTTTCTTATTCTTTTATTTCTAAGTTTTTATCAATGAAAGAAATGCCACTTCTTAAACAAAATGCAAAAGTAGGAGAGATGTGGAAAACAACTTTTATGTATTATTTAGATGAATATCGCCTTACAGGAAAAGTAATTGAAGATGGATTACAGGTTCAATATCAGGATATTACGTACAAAGAAGTGGCTAAAGTTGTGTACGATGTTCAATATCGCAGGGCAAGAATTATTCCCATTGGCGACACTGCTCTCTGGCAAAGTGTAGCAGGAAACTCACCAGATACTTTTTATTTCGCCAAAAACATTGGCAATATAGGTGATTTAAAAAATAGGAATTTGTATAAGTACTTTATAAATAAGTGACAGGTGATAAGTGATAGGGGACAGGGGATAGGTGACAGGTGATAGGGGACAGGTGAAAAGTGTGAAGAAAATGGATTTTAATTTTATTAAATATCGTAAAATTTGTCTGTGTACATTTGTAATTTAAGTCCCTTTCCATTGGAAAGGGGTTTAGGGATAGGCTTCTCACTTAAACTTATTCACTGCGTAACGAATTTCTGTAAGTTTATAAAGTAAATCTTTTAATTGATTCAATGGCAACATGTTAGCTCCATCAGATTTTGCAATTGCAGGATTTGGATGAGTTTCAATAAAAATGCCATCAGCACCTACCGCAATGGCAGCTTTGGCAATAGTTTCTATCAAGGCTGGCTTGCCACCCGTAACTCCGCTGCTTTGGTTAGGTTGTTGAAGTGAATGTGTAACATCCATTACCACAGGCACTTGATGAGCTTTCATGGCAATAATATTTCTATAATCTACCACTAAATCCGAATATCCAAAAGAATTCCCTCTGTCGGTAAGAATTACTTGATTGTTGCCACAAGCATTTACTTTTTCCACTGCAAATTTCATGGCTTCGCCAGATAAAAATTGCCCTTTTTTGATATTTACAACTCTTCCTGTTTTGGCTGCAGCCTCAAGTAAATCAGTTTGGCGACATAAAAAAGCAGGAATTTGCAACACATCCACATAAGTTGCGGCCATTTCTGCTTCATGTGCCTCATGAATATCAGTAACCGAGGGAACTTGGTAAGTTTTTCTTACAGATTCATGAATTAATAATGCTTTTTCATCACCAATTCCAGTAAATGAGTCAGCTTTTGTTCTGTTTGCTTTTCTGTATGAGCCTTTAAAAATGTAAGGAATTTTAAGTTCGTCAGTTATTTCTTTAATGTAACCAGCAATTTCATGTGCCATTTCATGACCTTCAATAGCACAAGGCCCCGCCATTAAAAAGAAATTTCCAGAATCTGTATTTCGTAAATTATTAATCTGTAACATATATCTTTAATTATAAATTTTGAATTCTTTATTTTAAATTTTAATGTATAACACTCATACAATTAGGCGTTTAACTTTTTACTCTAAACTCTAAACTTCTCACTTCTCACTTAAACTCATTTCCACCCAAAGTTCACTTCCAGCTCTTCTAGTGACAGAATTTTCGCAAGGTTTCATGGTAGTATTATTAAATTTTTTCTCAAATAAGCTTCTGTATTCATTTTCATTGCCACCAAATGGAGGTTTATCTAGGTTCATTGGCACACCAAACATTAAACCAACCAATTTTCCCTCATTATTTAATAGATCAACCATTTTTTTCACATATTTTTCTCTTAATTCTGGGTTAAGGGCACAGAAAAATGTTTGTTCTACTATTAAATCATATTTATTATTATGTGAAAAAAAGTCAACACAATAAATTTGAGTAGAAGGAAAACTAGGATTTGCATTGATGAAATTTTGAATAGGAGTAGGGGCATAATCTAAAATATGCACATTCAAAAAACCCATTTTGTAAATTTCAGCAGCTTCTCTACCGTTTCCTGCTCCTGGGAAAAGAATTTTTAACTCTTTGTTTTCCAGTGTACTAAAATAATCAATAATTGATGGACTTGCAAAACCTACATCCCAAGGGAAGTCGTTTTGGGTATATCTGTTGTCCCAATATTTGTTATCTAGTTTTAAATCACTCATTTATTTCAAGAATAAATTCAAATATAGTATATTTATTTTAAGACAAAAAGAATAAATTTTAGCATAATATCTTGATAAATTACATATTTATCCTATTTTTGCCTTTTAATAAGCTATTTATTATACAATTACATTTTAAAATTTAAAAAAATGAGCGAATTGAATGCAGATGACTTAGGTTCTTTAGATCCTCAACCTCAAAAGTCGGACAATAAAAAATGGATTTATATTGCTATTATTATTATCCTATTGTTGGGAAATGGAGTATTGTTTTACATGAACAGCAATAAAGATACTGAAATTCATGAGAAAACTATTTTGATAAAAGAAGCTCAAAATCAGAATGCTGCACTTATTCATCAGTTAGATTCTGCTAAAATCGAGATTCAAGCAAGAATTGACGAAGTGGTAAAATTAGGTGGAGATACAGCTTCATTGGGTCAAAAATTACGTCAATTAAGTGGATTAGTAGCCTCATTGCAAAGTCAAACTTCAAAAGCTAAAGCAGATGCTAACAGAGCTCGTCAAGAATTGGCAGATTTGAAAATTATGTTGCGTGAAAAAGATGCTGAAATTGAAAAATTAAAAGAAGAGAGAGAGCATTTATTCAAAGAAAACACTGGGTTAAAAAATACTGTCGTGGCAAAAGATTCTACCATTACTGAATTAGATAAGAAAAAAAGAGAATTGGATGAGTTGGTAACTAAAGCAGCAGTTTTAAAAGCTGAGAATATCAAAGTAGTGGCTATCAATAAAAGTGGTAAAGAAAAAGTAGATCCCAAACATCCAGAAGAAGAATTTAAAGCTAAAAAAATTGATAAACTTAAAATTACTTTCAGATTTGTAGATAATAAAGTTGCAAAAATTGAAGAGAAACAACTGTTATTGAGAGTGTTAGGTCCTGATGGAGCAGCAATTTATAACGAAGCAAACGGTGGAGGTTCTTTTAAAGTGGATGGCAAAGATTTATATTACTCAGCATCTCAAAAAATATTTTTTGACAACAAAGAACAAGAACAAACATTTGTTTGGTCAAAAGGAAATCAGTTTGCATCTGGTCCACATACTGTAGAAGTGTATTGCGAAGGTCATTTAGTAGGCTCGCATACATTTAAGGTAAAATAATTTAATCTAAATAAGATTTTTAAAAGCAATCAGAAATGGTTGCTTTTTTTATTTTAATACTTGTATATTAAGAAAATAAGCGTACCTTTGCAGTTCGAAAAATTTATACTAATTTAAAACAATCAGAAAAACCTATGGGTTTCAAAAATCAGTATGAGACAACATTCATCTTAACTCCCGTTTTAGCTGAGGCTCAGCTAAAGGATGCTGTCGAAAAGTACAAAACTATCCTTACTAATAATGGTGCGGAGATAGTACATGAGGAGAACTGGGGCTTACGTAAATTGGCTTACCAAATTAACAAAAAAAGCACAGGTTTTTATTATTTACTTGAGTTCAAAGCAGAGCCAACTATTATTGAAAAGCTTGAATTGGAGTATCGCAGAGACGAGAAAGTATTACGTTTCTTAACAATTTCTCTTGATAAATTCGCAATTGAATTTAACGAGAAAAAAAGAAAAGGTTTAATTGGTAAAAGAGAAGAATCTAAAGAAGTTAGCGTAGCTTAAATCAATCTGTATTATGGCAATTCAAATGAAAAATGGAAATGGCACATTGGTAAACGAGCCAGTGAATGCTACCAAAAATGAAGCGAGAAAAAAATATTGTCGTTTCAAAAAATACAAAATCAAACACGTTGATTACAAGGATACAAACTTCTTGTTAAAATTCGTGAATGAGCAAGGAAAATTATTACCAAGTAGAATTACTGGTACATCTGAAAAATATCAGAAAAAAGTTTCTCAAGCTGTGAAAAGAGCTCGTCACCTTGCATTATTACCTTACTTAACTGATAATTTAAAATAATAATATACAAAATGGAAATTATTTTAAAAGACGATATTAAAGGTCTAGGCTACAAAAATGATGTAGTGGACGTAAAACCAGGATATGGTAGAAACTATTTATTGCCAAAAGGTTTAGCTGTTTTAGCTACCACAAGTGCAAGAAAAGTAGTTGCTGAAAATATTAAACAAGCTGCTCACAAAGCAGAAAAAATTAAAACTGAAGCATTGGCTACAGCTGCTAAAATTGGAGATAATGTTCTTGAAATTAAGCAAAAAGTAGGTGATAACGGTAAGATTTTTGGTAAAATTACTTCTCTTCAAATTGCAGATGCACTTAAAGCTTTAGGTGTAGAGGTTGACAGAAGAAGAATTTCTTTCAACGAATCTGATGTAAAATCTGTTGGTGAATATACTGCTAACATTGATTTACATAAAGAAGTGAAACATTCTGTAAAATTTGTGGTAGTTGCTGAATAGTAATTACTTATCATAAAATTTTAAAAAGCACCTTTGAAAAGAGGTGCTTTTTTTGTTTATTGAGGTTTGAATCTCTTATTTATGCAATTTAGAACTGAATTAACTTTACCCAAAGCCAATTTTTTATTGTCTCATCAGGATGAAGTGCTGAGTATTGGGTCTTGTTTTGCTGATACCATTGCCCAAAAATTAGCTTTTTTTAAGTTTAAAGTTACCGCAAATTCTTTTGGTACTATATTTAATCCTTTGTCTATTAGTAGTTTAATAGATATGGCTTGTGCTGATGAAGAAGTTAATTGGCAAACTGTGTTTGTAAATAACCAATGGGTAAGTTTGAAAGTTCATTCAAGTATTTATGCAGCTTCGGAAGATGAATTAATTGCTATATTAGATCACAAACAATCTATTTTTAGGGATAAATTATTGAATGCTAATTGTTTAATAATTACACTTGGCACAGCTTGGGTGTATCAATATTTGCCTTTACAAACTACAGTGGCAAATTGTCATAAAATTCCTAATACTCATTTTGATAAAATTCTATTGTCGGTAAATGAAATTGTGTCTTCTTTGAAATGCAGTTTAGAAAAACTAAGAAAATTGAATACTTTGCTCAAAGTAATTTTAACGGTGAGTCCTGTGAGACATCTGAAAGATACTCTGGTTTTAAATACTGTTAGTAAATCTACCTTGCAGTTGGCTGTATATGAATTGATTAATGCAATTGATAATGTGTTTTATTTCCCTGCTTATGAGTTATTAGTAGATGATTTGAGAGATTACCGCTTTTATGGAAATGATTTAATCCATCCTTCAGAAATGGCTGAAAATTATATATTTGAAAAGTTTTGTGCTTGGTGCATGGATAAAGAAACTTTGGAGATTAATCAGAAAATTGAGAAAATTCAGAAAAGTTTATCACATCGTCCTATTCAAACACAAGGCGAAGTGTATGAAAAACATGTAGATAATATTCAAAAAATGATAGGGGAGCTACCGGTTGGTGTTTGGAGTTGATACTTAAATCAACTGCATCTTAGCCACTTTTGGGTCAACAATGGCTTTATCGTGCTCAAAATCAAGTTTAATTCTCCATTTTTGCATGGTGGCTGCTCCAATAATTGCTTCTTCGCTTAAGCCAGGAACTAGTAAAAACTCATCGCTTAGCAATACATCTCCCATATAAAAATCTAGAGAAACTCTGTATTTTACTTCTATGTAATGCCCTTCAGCAACAGTGGCTATTCTTCTTACTCTGCCAAGTGAAACAGGTATTTCTACATCTGTTAAATAGTCGGGATTTATGCAACTCAAGTTTGCTCCACTGTCAAAAAGTGTATAAAGCGTTTTTTCGCCTATACTTCCTACAAATAAAATGGGGTCTTTAATGATTGACATACAGTAGTTTTATACAAAATTACAAAATATTATATCATTGTTTTACATTTCCTTTTCCTTTTTTCTGTATTTTTTCAAAGTGATTTCCTTTGAATTTATACACATGGTAACGGTTGGTTAGCTCGCCATTTTCCATTGCCACAGGGAAACTAAATTCATGTTCTTTTGCAAAAAAATGAAATAATTTATGTGGATGATCTCTTGTTTCGTGTTGATGTGCGTAATCGTAACTAAAACCAATTTGATTTTTGTAGCCTGTAGCGGTTTTAATTACGGTGCAAGTATCGTTTAAATTTGTTTTTTCAATTTTAAATGCTTTTACTCCTTGAAATGCTTTTTTCCCAGGAAAAACATTGTAAAAATAGCCTAAATATACTTTTGTATTATTGGTGTCAGCTGTTATAATTTCTAAATATCTACCAGTATATTCTCCAGTTTTCATTAGGTAACTAAATGATTTTGAGTTTATTGTTTTTCCTGTATTGTATTGGTAAATATGGTCATAAACATGTGAAGAACCACCTAAATAAGTATCCCAAGTATAAATTCTAAATTTTCCATCATCAGAAGTAGCCACACTTAAATGTTCTTTTTGCAATTGTGGAAATTGATAAGCAAGGGTACTTGGCACTTTGGCTGTATAACTTAATAATTTTTGTTTAAATGCTTGATTAGCAAATTTTAATGAATCAGCATTTGCCAATTTATTACCTGTTTTTTTTGTAGCTAATCGGTTTACTGCAGCCAAATGTACAAGTAATTCTTTTTCAATTGCTTCTACCGTTTGTGCAAATATATTTGTAGAAAATAATAGGAGTAAAGAAAATAATAGTTTTTTCACAAGTATAAGATTGAATTTGGATTTAAATATATTCTAAATTTTTCAAAAATAATGAATATATGGCTTTTTTTTATCAATTATCATAACAAACCTTTTTCCTGCCTATGTTTTGTATTCATCTACCTATTTTTATAGTCGGTAATTGAAGATTCAGGATTATATTTGCTGAAATTTTATATTATGCCTACTAGTCAAAAAATAATGTCGTTAAGTGTAATGCTTATTGTGTTTTTACTTGTTGATTTATATGTATATCAATTGGTGAAACATTTTACACATCAATCTGAATATAATCAAGTTTGGAGAAATATTTATTGGGGTTTTACTTTTTTTTACATTTCAATGTTTTTGTTTTTTCAATTAGGAAATCCTTATATTTTTTCTAGAAAAGTATATACCATTTTGTTAGGAATATTTATGGTGAATTTCTTTACCAAGTTTTTTGTAGTAATATTTTTATTTATTGATGATATTGTAAGAGGATTTAAATGGCTGTATTACAAAGGAGTAAGCTTGAATGCTACTTCGAAACCAACTGAAGAATTGAGTATTTCTCGTTCTGATTTTTTAGTTAAAACAGCTGTAGTGGCAGGTTCTGTGCCTTTGGTTGGGATGTCGTATGGAATTATTTCTGGGGCTTACGATTATAGGATCAGACATCAAAAACTTGTTTTACCTAATTTACCAAAGTCTTTTGAAGGTATAAAATTGGCTCAACTCTCTGATATTCATTCTGGTAGTTTTTATAATAAAACTGCGGTGCAAGGTGGTGTGGATATGTTATTGAATGAAAAACCAGATTTTATATTTTTTACAGGTGATTTGGTAAATAATAAAGCTTCTGAGTTAAATGAATATTATGATGTGTTTAAGAAAATAAAAGCACCATTGGGCGTGTATTCGGTTTTGGGCAATCATGATTATGGAGATTATGTGATGTGGGAAAGTGAGGAAGCAAAAAGGAAAAATCTTGAAAGATTGAAACAAGGCCACGCAGAACTAGGTTGGAATTTAATGATGAACGAGCATATTCCTTTGGTGGTAAATGGGGATAAAATTGATATTATTGGTATTGAAAATTATGGCGCAAAAGGAAGATTCCCGAAATATGGAAAATTAGATATGGCACATGCTGGTTCTGAAGCAGATGTAAAATTGCTTTTATCTCACGACCCTAGCCACTGGGATGCGCAAGTAAATGCTCAGTACAAAGATATTGATGTGATGTTTAGCGGACATACTCATGGTTTTCAGTTTGGTATTGAAAATCAATTTATTAAGTGGAGTCCTGTGCAATATATGTACAAACAATGGGGAGGTTTATATAAAGAAGGGAATCAGCAATTGTATGTAAACCGTGGTTTTGGCTTTTTAGGTTTCCCTGGTAGGATTGGTATGCCACCTGAAATTACAATATTTGAACTAGTAAAAGGTTGAAAGTTTAAGGTTAAAAGTTTAAGGTTTTCTTCATTAATTTATTAAAAAAGGAATGGGATTCAAAATTATAGATTCCCATTCCTTTTTAGTTTATAAACTCCAGTATTTTAACTCTTTTATTTTTTTTCTGAATATACCTTTTAAATCAACTAATAAAGCATTTTCGTTAGTGATTGATTTAAAGTAGGTTTCGTCTAAATTGGCATAATCTTTATGAGGAACAGCCACAATTACAGCATCGTAATTTTTGCCAATTTCTTTTTCTAAAGCTACTCCATATTCATGCTCAAATTCTTCTGACGAAGCATAAGGATCTACTATATCAATCTTAGCCAAAGAAAATTCTTGTAATTCTCTAATAATATCAATTACTTTTGAATTTCTAATGTCTTCTACATTTTCTTTGAACGTAGCACCTAAAACTAAAATTTTTGAATTAGCTATAGCCTTGCCCAATTTTATCATTTCTTGAATGGTTCTTCTGGCAACATGGGCTCCCATATTGTCATTGATGTATCTACCACTTAAAATTACACCTGGATTATGACCTAACTCTCTTGCTTTGTAAGTTAAATAATATGGGTCCACACCAATACAATGACCACCCACCAAGCCTGGAGTGAATTTTAAGAAATTCCATTTAGTACCAGCAGCTTCTAAAACATCAAAAGTATTGATATTCAATTTGTCGCAAATGATTGAAAGCTCATTCATTAATGCAATGTTCAAATCTCTTTGCGTATTTTCAATAATTTTGGCAGCTTCAGCTACTTTTAATGAAGATGCAATGTGCACACCAGCTTCTACCACTAATCTATAAACATCAGCTATAATTTCTGCAGATTGAGCATCAGAGCCTGAAACTACTTTGGTGATTTTAGCTAAAGTATGTTCTTTATCTCCTGGGTTAATTCTTTCTGGAGAGTAGCCTACTTTAAAATCTTCATTGAATTTTAAACCAGAAAGTTTTTCTAAAATTGGAATACAATCTTCTTCGGTACAGCCTGGGTACACTGTAGATTCAAACACCACATAATCACCTGCTTTTAATACTTTACCAACGGTATTTGTAGCACCTAGTAGAGGACGTAAATCTGGTAAATTGTAGTTATCAATAGGAGTTGGTACGGCAACAATGAAAAATGTAACTTTTCTTAAGTCTTCAATATTGTGAGTGAACTCAATATCTGCACCTTCAAAAGCCGAGGCGTCTAATTCTCCACTTGGGTCAATATTGTTTTTCATCATATCAACACGTTTAGCGTTGATATCAAAGCCTACTACTTTAATTTTTTTTGCAAATTCTAATGCTATTGGTAAGCCTACATAGCCAAGTCCAATTACGGCCAATGTAGTTTCTTTACTTACAAGTTGGTGGTATATATTTTTATTCATATTGCTAATATTCAATTATTTAAAATAAAAGTTTTATTTTTTTTCTTTAAAAGTAAATGCTCTGCTCAAGGAGAAATTAAAAGTGGCAAAAATAACTATACCCAAATACATCAGGAGCATTTTGGCATCAATTATTCTATGGTATCTTTCCGGACTTAGAATATCTATAATTAAAGAAGGTGTAAGTTCGTATATTTTATGCGAAATTGACACTACATGGTGCATTTGTTCTTCGTCTAAATACAAAATGGTGCAAAATTGCATTAAGAAACTTACCAAGTACACTAATATTGCCACTTTCATTTGGTTTTTGGCATTTCCCTTACTTTTAAATGTAAATTTTCTGTTTAAGTAGAAATTGGTAAAATATCCAATGGTGTAGTTGATGATATTTGCTATAAATATTTGAACATCAAGTATTTCTATTTGAACATATAAAATTACAAAACCTAGCAATGAATTTAGAATTCCTGCTAGGCCGTATTTGGTAAGTTCTTTTAATAGTTGTACTCCTTTTTCTTTTTTCTCTTTCAAAATGTAACGTGGTCTAAAACAATGATTAAAATTTAAGTTTAAAATTTAAACTAAGCGTAAATCTTTCTTTGCAGTTTCAATTTTGGCATCAAGCAATGTGCTTGTCTCTTCAAATTTTTCTTTTGAAGCCAAAGGAATATTTACACTAAAATAAAATTTAATTTTTGGTTCTGTACCAGATGGGCGAGCAGAAATTACTGAGCCATCGGCTGTAATAAACTGTAATACATCTGATTTAGGCAAAGTTAAAGGCTTTTGTGTATTGTGAATAAAATCTCTTTCAATGCCTAATTCATAATCTGCAATAGAGATAAGTTTAGAACCTGCAATTTCCAAAGGAGGATTTTCTCTAAGGTCATTCATCATTTTTTTGATGTCTTCAGCTCCTGTTTTTCCTTTTTTGGTGATGGATAACAATGATTCTTTGTAGTAGCCAAATTCTACATAAATATCTTGTAATAAGCCAAATAAGGTAATATTTTGGTCTTTTGCCCAAGCAGCTAATTCAGCAATAAATGCACAAGAAGCCACAGCATCTTTGTCTCTCACACTATCTCCAATTAAATAGCCGTAGCTTTCTTCGCCACCTGCTATAAATTGTTCTTTGCCCTCTAATTCACGAATTAATGCCGCAATAAATTTAAAACCAGTAAGTGTATTGTAATTTTTTACAGCAAAATGTTCTGCAATTTTTTCAATTAAGCCAGATGTAACAATGGTTTTTACAATAAATTCTTTACCAGTGATTTTGCCAGCATTTTTCCATGCACTTAATAAATAATAAATTAAAAGGGCTCCAGTCTGATTTCCGTTAAGTAATTGAAATTCACCTTTTTCATTTTTTACAGCAATGCCCACTCTATCAGCATCTGGGTCTGTTCCTAAAACTAAATCTGCATCAATTTCTTTGGCTTTGTTGAGTGCCAAAGTAAGTGCTTCTGCTTCTTCTGGATTTGGATACACTACAGTTGGGAAATTTCCATCTGGGATGGCTTGTTCTTCTACAATGGTAACGTTTTCAAAACCAAACTTTTGTAATAATTTTGGCACTAAAGTTATGGCAGTACCATGAATTGGGGTGAAAACTATTTTTAAATCTTTCTGACGCTGAATGGCTTCTTTAGAAATAGAAAGTTCAAGAATTTTATTTAAATAAATTTCATCTACTTCTTCTCCAATTTCAACTATTAAATCATTATTTCTTTCAAATTTTATATAATCAACTGAAGAAATTGCATTTACTTCTGTGATTACATTTTTGTCGTGAGGGGCAATCATTTGAGCACCATCATTCCAATATGCTTTGTAGCCATTGTATTCTTTTGGGTTGTGTGATGCAGTTAAAACCACACCACTTTTGCATCCAAAATGACGAATTGCAAACGATAATTCAGGAGTTGGTCTCAATGCATTGAAAAAATAAACTTTTATGCCATTTGCAGAGAAAACTTCGGCAGTGATATTGGCAAAAAAGTCAGAATTGTTTCTGCTATCATGGGCAATGGCTACAGAAATGGCTTCGTTAGGATAAGTTTTAATTAAATAGTTAGCAAGTCCTTGAGTAGCAGCACCAACTGTGTATTTATTGATACGGTTACTGCCTACGCCCATTATTCCTCTTAAACCACCTGTGCCAAATTCTAAATCTTTGTAGAAAGCATCTACCAAAGTATCAGTATTATTATTTAAAACCCAAGAAGTGATTTCTTCTTTGGTTGTTGAGTCGTAATTTCCTGTTAGCCATTTGTTTACCTTGTTTTCTATTGTAACATCAAGGTGTAAGTCTTGTAATTTATTAAGTGACATAAGAAGTATTATTTAAGATAAAATAAATCTAGTTTTGAATTGAAGTTTACTTATTAAATAGCAAACAATTCTTAAAAATGCTATTTGTTTCAGAAATTACCAAATTTACTGCATAAATTATTGCTATTTTTGAGATTTGGATATTTTGTTAAATTGTAATGTATTGATTTGTATTTAATTAACTTATTGATTATAAATTGCTGATAAAATGAAAATTTGGATTTTATGCTAAAAAAATGCAAATTGCCAACTAGTATAAATTATAAAATAAATTGTTTCAATGAGTCTCCATATATTTAAAAGTAAACACGGTTTTGAGATGCAAATTTCTTCACATGGAATGTCGTTAAAAAAACTAGATTTACCTTGGGGCATTTCTCCTGTAGTTGGATTTTTAGAAGAAAGCGATTATGAAAATAATCCTTTGTATCACGGAGCTACAGTGGGCAGAATGAGTAACAGAGTTGCCAATAGTAAACTTTTATTGAGAGGTAAAGAATACCTTTTATCTGCCAATGAAAAAGCGAATCATTTGCATGGAGGTACCAAAGGATTATCAAAAGCCAATTGGGAAGTAGGAGTGGGAGACTCTTATATTACAGGCACTTATACAAGTCCTGATGGTGAAGATGGATATCCTGGTGAAGTAGAAATTTTTTCATCATTTAGTTTTATTGAAAATAGTTTAAAAATTCATGATTTAGGTTTAAGCAAAACATATTCACCTCTTTCTATCACCCATCATCCTTATTTTAGTTTTGGTGGAGGATTTGAAGACATGGTTTTGAATGTATTTTGCAATGAATACTTGGAAGTGGATGCAGATTTAATTCCAACAGGGAAAGTAAGAGATTTTGACCCTGAAATTGATGAAGAATCGGAAGAAGAAATTGTGCTTAGTAATTTTGATTTAAAAGAAGGAATTGATACTTGTTTTGTTTACCCCTATTCTGAAAATGAATTGAGAAAAAATGCAGAACTTATTGATTTGAAATCAAAAACTAAAATTACGGTTTGGTCTGATTATCCTGCTTTTCAAATTTATACTTCAATTAATCAATTAGACAATGTGTCTGTGCCAGTGGGTGCAGCTTGTGTGTGTATTGAGCCTCAGTATATGACTGGTTTTAACCAACATGCTCATTTTAAAGGGTTTTATTTTGACGGAAAAAATTATTACAAGCATACTATTGTGTATGAATTTGATCAAATATAATTAAGATTTTTAGTTTTTTCATTGTGAAAACTTGATTTTCTGCCACTAATTCAGCAAGAATAATTTTATTCGCGAATTTGTGGCTTTTTTTTATCAAACTTTCAATCTATTAATTTTACTTTAAATAATTTAAGATTAATAATTTAACCACATAGATACATAGTTGTACTAGCTAGATTCACTATGTAAAACTTTAGTTTCTCTGCTTTTTTTTAAAAAAAAAGTAAAATTCAAATCAAAAACCAGGGCAAACGCATTTAACTTTTAAACCTCACCCTAAATCCCTCTCCGTAGGAGAGGGACTTGAAATTTCTCTACTTTCCGAGTACAAATACTCTGAATGTGGAGTAATCTTAGCCCTTCTCCTTTGGAGAAGGGTTGGGATGAGGTCTAAATTGAGTTAAATATTTTAAATGCGTTTGCCCTGACCAAAAAGAGAATAACATAGAAAAAATCAAAAATGATTTTTAAATCTAAGAAATATATAAACCTATGTTTCTATGTGGTTAAATTAATTGCAGAGACGAAGGTGAAAGTTGAAATACATTTAAAGTAGAATTAAGTAATTCATCCTTAACAATTTTTTAACAAATTGATAACATAGCGTATCTATTTATTCATTAATATTGGAAAACTCAATATTAAAAAGATATGCCACAAGAACTAACACAAAAATTTTTAATTCATTTTGGAACAAGAGGCGGTGAGGTACTAACATTTTTCTCCCCAGGAAGAGTAAATTTAATTGGCGAACACATTGATTATAACGGTGGTTTGGTAATGCCTTTTGCAATTGACAAAGGCACAAAACTAGCTATCCGCAAAAATGACTTA
>Ga0214921_10004547_pt1 | contig 20328 bp, 32 predicted proteins | sample LL1505_MetaG_FD_177992 | JGI IMG/M metagenome (GOLD analysis project Ga0214921, IMG submission 177992) | Freshwater microbial communities from Lake Lanier, Atlanta, Georgia, United States - LL-1505 | ecosystem: Environmental > Aquatic > Freshwater > Lake | place: USA: Georgia | collected...
GGGGGGGGTCACGCTACACACACACGACACGCACACGGACGGTCGGTTTCTGGGTGGAGCGGCCGGTTCCTGGGGGTGGTTGCCGGAACCGGGTGCTTGTAGCCGGTCGCTGATTTTAGTCAAGCACTTTTTACAGGGGGTGGGGGACTTGACATTTGCAACCAGAATGTTTGGATTCCCTCCATGAAATATCTTCCAGAGGGTTTCTACAAACTGAAGGATCTCCGCGCTGGCGAGTTCTTCAAGAAGTCACCGACTGCTCGCAAGGTCTATGTGCGCGGCCACTACGAGCGATCCGACAAGCGGTACTACTTCAGCGATACTGAAGACATGAACCGAGAGGGTTCCGCCAAGGGTTCGACGAAAGTGTTCGCCGGTTTCACCTACTGACCCTGGACACCGAATGTCCAACGGATTGACACAATCAATCCGCACCCGTCACCCTCTGGTTCTATGCCAACGCCAGAGGAAGAAAACCCGAGCCTGAGACAGAGGTTCGGGGAGAAGGTCGCTGCTAAGTTCAAAGAGCAGCAGCAAAAGCAGAAGCAGGAGGCCGACTACAAGGCCGCATCCAAGTTCAGAGTCCGAAAGGCTGAACGAGGAACCATCGTCCTGATCGCGGCCACCAAGACTCGGAGTGCCAAACTCGGCGACCGAGTGGACTCCAAGTACCGGGGCAAAGTCTTCGCATTCTACATTACGAAGACAGGGGTCAAGAAGCCATACCGAGAGCTTGAATTCCGAGGAGTCGGAAAGCCCCGCAGAGCGAAGCACAAGACCCCGCAGCCTTACCGCAAGGCCACCCTGGACCCCTTCAACTTCCCTAAGAGAGCGCGAGACAAACTCTTTTTTGCCAAGCTGGGGACGCCGGTCAAGAAACCCCTCATCGTCAAAGCGAAGACAGGGAATGTGTGGTGGAACGAAGAGTTCGTTCCAAAAGCGGTGCGGAAGACCCGAGAGGTGATTCAGAAGGTCACGAAGGGTAAGCAGATCGGCAACATCCAGATCATGATGGATATCACGGCCTACATCGAGTTGCCCAACGGACAGGTGAAAGCGATCAGTCACCAGGACGTATTCGGTCAGCGCAAAGAGCAGGAGCCCAAGCCGAAATTCTACGAGCCCTTCATTGCTCGACGGATGTATGCGGGACTCGCCCAGAAGATGCAGCAGATGGGTCTGGTCAGTCAGGGATCAGCGACCCGAGTCAGTTCTCTCCCAGAGAACAAGGGAAAGCCCCGCAGCAAGTGGATGTACAAAGGCGAACCGTGGGCCAAGCGCAAGCTGGAGACCGCTCGCGTTGCTGAAATCCAGTTCCTCCCCAGGACTGTCATCGTCACATCTGTACCCGCCAAGAAGCCCGCTAAGAAGCGCAAGAAGTAACCCCCTTTCCTCTGGCGGACAGCCGGAGGTGTCGGAGCAAATAACCTATGAGCCAATCAATTCACCCACTCGGTGATACCACCTATCACTTCGTTAAAGCCAATGTCTTGAACTCACTTCAGGACAAGGAAATCGCTGCTTTGAAAGACCGCATCCAGCGGCTGGAGAAGGCTGGAGAAGACCTCGCAGTATGCGGGTACTTCATGGGATTTGTGGACGAGTTGAAGGCATGGCGCAAAGCCAAGGGGACTCTATGACCGAATGCAACCTATGCGCTTTCGATACCGAGGACGACAGCAAACGCTTCTCTGACGCCCGCCAGGACCATGCGGGCTACGAGAAGGTCTGCACCCAGATCGCAGCCATCGACGCCCGGACAGGCGAGCGATTCCATTATCGACCAACAATCACCCGCAAGCGCGGCCGAGGTCGATACACCGAGACCGTCTGGGACGTACAACCCTTCCTCGACTGGCTGGAGGCCCGAGGTCCGATCCGCTGCTTCGCGCACAATCTGGCCTACGACATCGGCAACATCTGGCGGGACCGGCTGGACGAACTGGACATCACGATGGTGGGCAATCGATTAGTTCGCGCCCGCTGGAAGAATGTGACCCTGCTGGACTCGAGCAACGTCTGGCCGATGCCGCTGGCGAAGGTCGGTAAGTCCATCGGCCTGGAGAAGATGGAGATGGATGTGGAGAGCGAGGAATACGTCTTCCGCGACGTCGAGATCGTCATCGAGGCAATGGCTCTGGCAGAGCGCATCTGCATCCAGTACGGGGCAGACATGAAGTCTACCTTGGGCTCGATCAGTATTTCCATCTGGCAAGCCGGCGTCATCGGCGGGGTCAACTGGCAGTCCACGATGGAAGACATCCGCAACGCTTACTACGGCGGCAGGGTTGAGCTTTTCAAAACCGAGGCGTCGATGGTCAACGAAGTCTATGTGGACAATACCAATCCCTATGAACCACAGACCCTCAGAGCCAAAAAGACGGTGGACAAGGGTGAGATCTACTACACCGACATCAACAGCCTGTACCCGGCGATGATGCTCAATAAGTTCCCAGATGGGGACGATCAATACTTCGACTGCGAAACTCTTGCGGAGGCGAAGGCACTCTTCCTGAGCGACGAAGAGCTTTACGGTGTGATCCACTGCGACATCGAGATCCCTGATACCATCCGCATCGCTCCGCTGCCGGTGAAGCGGGAGGGCTCCGGTGAAGTATGCTTCCCTGTTGGTCCGGCATCGGGCTGGTGGACCGTTCACGAAGTCCGCTATGCGATTGCAAAGGGCTGCAAGCTCAAGAAGTTCCGAGATGCTTACGGGAGCCGCACTGGCTCGTATTACTACCGTTCATTTGTCGAGACCTTCTATCGCCTGCGGAAAGAGGAACTCGACAAGCCGCAGCCGGACGAAGGCAAGACGCTGTTCTACAAACTCCTGATGAACAACCTCTACGGGCAGTTGGGCATGAAGGGCAGCGTCACCCGATCCATTCACCTGACGGCAGACATGGTCGAGGTCGATGAGGAAGGTGAGATGCACCTGACTCGCCAGGGCATTCCGTTTGGCACCAAGCTCTTGGCTGATGTGGCGATTCCGCTGCCGGAACACGTCAACTACCTCCATGCCGCTTATGTCACGTCCTACGGTCGCCTGAAGCTCATGTCCTACATGGATCAGGTTGGAGCCGAGAACCTGATCTACTGCGACACCGACAGCCTGTTCTTCGTCTGGGATGGACCGCTGCCGTTTCCATTGTCCACCACCTTGGGCGAGATGAAGCTGGAGGACAAACCCATGTGGGTGCAGACCAGGAGCCCCAAGATGTATCGGTATGAGACCGCAAAGAAGGGCAGGGTCACCAAGGCCAAGGGAGTTCCAAAGAAGAAGCAGGACGAGTTCTACGACCACGGGTGCGCGGACTTCTGGCAACCGTGGCGACTCCGTGAATCCATCGTGTGCGCCGACAGAATTCCTGACCCGGACGACGAGGATGTCAAAGTCCTGGGAGTCTGGCGACAGGTGATGAAGCGAGTGGTCAGCGGTTACGACAAGAAGAGGCTTGACTCCGATGGCATCACCTACATACCCAAGAAAATGATAGACATCGGGGCTGAACTTGATGACATTCCACTGGTCTGAAGGCGCGTCCTCCGCATTCAGGCGGCAATAGGTTCTCCCCACTGGGCTGTCCCCCGGTGGGGAGTTTTGCTTTTAATTCTTAAAGTCGATTGACAACATCAGCGACATCGGACACATTCACTACATCGGAAACGAGTCGGTTCAAAACATCGGAGTCTACAACTGATTCCACCGCATCAATCCGATACAAAACCTATGGCAATCAAGTACGACATCAAGAAGACACTCGGCGGTTCACTGTGGAAATGGGAAGACGGCACTGAGAAGGTGTTCACTATCCTCGGCCCGATCCGCGCTGGTAAATCAGTCGCCAGCCCCCGGAGCGGAATTGCCAAGGCCCCGGACATTATGTCTGTCCGCGATGCCGCTGACGGCAACGAGAAGGAGATTCTGGTCGGTGCGGTACTGCGGTCCAGCCTGACTGAGAACTATTCCGATGACGCTTACGTCGGCCTGACCTTTGCCTGCACCCAGGGTGCCGTAAAACCCGGAACCCGCTACAAGACCATGTCTGTCGCCGAGGTTGAGGTTGCTAACGACGAAGCTCCCAAGAAGGCCAAGAAGTAATTAGCCGCTAACGAAAGGCCCACCCAGCAACGGGTGGGCCTTTTTGTTGGCGTTGACTTAACATAATGTAGAGTCTACAACCACTGACCTCAACTATTGCTGGATCTATGGACATCACAAACTTTGAAATCTTAGACTTAGGACCTGCGCCAGAGGGTCTATACGACGCCTGGGGAGCTAGTTATCGTCCATCCATGACTTGCAGCGTTGTCGGCGAAGGCACGAACGCTGGCACTGCCTTTCAGGACGCACTCAATCAACTGGCCTTAGAAGGCTACGACACCAAGCTCCTCAACGAATCGGGCATGGAAATGGGGTTTTATTCGATGGCGGCATCCACTCCGGTCGGCCAAATTGAATCTCACGTTGAGCCTGACGAAGAGGATGAAGCAGACGAGGAGGACGATTGCGAAATCGTTTACCATGTCGGCATTCGCTACGAAGGTTTTGACGAAGTGACCCCCGACATCATGCCATGAACGCTCTTACTCAACTCTATTCCGTAGACGAAATCCGCACCGATAAGGGCACAATCCGCTGCCATGAAACGGTGGCCTGCCAATTAATTGTCCGCTCCTCGGATGACGCCCAGTTGATTTGCTACAACCCGAGCAACGTCTTGGACGGCCTTTACAGCCTCTCGGATCTGCTCAAGTGCAAGTCATGCCGCCTCACCGGCATTCGCTACACGATTATCGGCACCGCTGACGATCAGGCCGTTCTCACGCAACGGTACAAACACGATTTCACCACCCAGGTGACCCTCGACAATGCCTTCAACATGACCCCGAGTAAGGGTGCGCTTTTCTTGCCGTACCAACTCGATGTCCTGCTCGATACCAAAAACAAATTCCCGAAAGTGACAGCCATCCAATTCATCGCATGAGAGACCTCCAAGACCCATTGCCAGACGTCGAACCAGAATTCACGCACGAGGAAGAACAAGACGATGTTTCAAAAATCCAATCCCTGCTGAAGGAGTTGGACATGAGCGGCGGCGTTGCGCGGATTTTCCGCCAGCGACCCGGCCAAGCCAAACACGAATACGAGGGCGAGATCCCTGCCGACACTTTCACCCTGGAGACCATCAAGCGAGCTTATGGCGGCGGCGACTATCAAGTCCGCTTTGCAGCCAAGGGTGGCCGGTACGTTCGCTCAATCCGATTCTCAATTGACCCTCGCCACAAAGGTGAACTCGACAAGGTTCACGAAATTCAAAGCCCAGTGACTCAGACCAACGACAATTCTCAAGCCCTGCTCGCATTTATGATGAGTCAGCAGCAGGCTCAAGCCCAGCAGGCTCAACAGTCCATGACTTTGATGATGACGATGATGTCTGAATCTCAGAAGTCGATGGCTGCAATTATCGCTGCCGCTATCGGCGGCGGGGGACGTCAGGTGACTCCCGACTCCTCCAACAAGTTCATCGAGATTATGATGCCCATGCTGACTGAAAGCATGAAGCCCCGAGGTGGCATGAGCGAACTCACCGAGAACGTGAAGTTGGTGAAAGAACTGATGAGCGGTGCGCCGGAGAAGGAAGAAAAAGACGATATGCTCGAAAAGATGATGACCATCGGTGCGCCGTTGCTTGGGGCTTTTATGTCCCGAGGTCAGCAATCCCAACCTCAACCCCAGCCGGTTCGCGTGAACCCGGTGCAGCCAACGCAATCTTTGCCGCCGACTCAGGAGCAGTTGGCTCAGTCCAAGGCCCAGGATCTTTTGGGCAAGCTACGATTTGTGACGCCGGTCTTGGTTCGTGCAGCCAGGAAGGGAGCATTCATCGACAGCTATCTAGACATCCTCAATGACAGCCTGGACGACGAAGGGCATGAGATGCTCGTCTATATGCTGCAACGCGAGGACTGGATCTCGACCCTATTCAATGGCAACCCGGATGTAGTCGCGAACCGTGTGTGGTTTGAGCAACTCCGAGAAGCGATCCTGACACCTGATGAAGAAAGCACAGACACCGCTGGGCAAGCGACTTCTGAACCCGTCAAAGAATCGGAAGCACCTCACCCATTTTCTTGATAGGCGCGGCCGGATCTGGAAAGTCTCATTCGCCGGGGACAGTCTCTTCTTCCGGGTCCATCGCTCGAAGCAAGTGCTGGAGGTATCGATCAAGTCGGTCCTCCATGCAAAGCTCTTGAGTTCTGTGGACACTGTGGTAGAAGGACCTCGTGCGAGTAGTCTACCCACCCACCCAAGCCCTGGCAGGCGAGCCGAATTACCAGTCGGCACCCCGGATGCCAATCCGGGCAAACCTGCTCGCACCTGATGGGACCGTTCACCGGATTCCCATTGATCCCAGAGCCCCGGATGCGTTCACGATCATCGCCTCGATCCAATTTGTAATCGATCAGTTTGGGCGAGATCCACGCATCCGGGCTGCCACCCTTCCGCTGCTGTCGTCTCGAATCAATAACGACATCCGCAACAACGCCAATACCGTGGCAGCGTTCGTGATGCGGAAGATGATTTATCTCGCCGATCCCGATGGCGGCGAGTTTATCCAGACCCCGCTGGTGCTGCTGAACACCATCGGCCTGAAGGGATTCGCCTACGGAGACTGCGACGATCACGTCGTCCTTCTGGGCGCGATGCTCGTCTCGATTGGAATTCCCGCTCGAGCAGTGGCCGTGAAGCTCCACGGCAGCGATCACTACAACCATGTCGTCATCGACTACCCCTACCAGGGTCAGTCAATTCTCATTGACCCGTGTGCAAAGAATGTGCCTACTCCCGCTTATAGGGACCGCCTGGTCGCTGCTTGAACCATGAGAAACGTCGAATATATCACCAACGGTTTTGGCAACCCGGTGAACTATCATGTCCCAGGTCCGATGGGAAACCAGTTCGCAAGCCCCTACGGCGACCCGTACCGGGTTGATGGTGTTGGTGATCTTATTGGGTCCATTATCGGAGGCGTCACCAATGTCCTTGGAGGCATCGGCAAGATCGCCACTCCGCTTCTGCCTGGCTTAGTCCAGGTCGGTGCAGGATTGCTGCTCAACAAGACTCCTCAGCAACAGCAAGGCTCCACTTCCCAGTCGCCTTCTCAGAGCCAGTTCACTCAAGCCAGTACTGATGCTCAAGCCCAGCAAGCCGCTGCCGCTGCCGAAAAAGCGAACATGGTTATTTATGTTACAGCCGGTGCTGTTGCACTGTTCGTAGCCTACTATTTCATCTCTAAACGTCGCAGATAACATGACTGTTCCCAGCCTCTACGCTAACAAAGCTTTCTACGACAGCACCTCCGCGCTGTCTGGCAATCCGTTCGCAAACACCCGTACCTGCGGGATGTCCGGCACCATGAGGGATTGCGGGCTTGCCGCTTTCCCCGGTGGCAACATCGGATACGCCAACCGGATTGAAGGCACTGGCGGTAATTTGACTGATTGGTTCAGTGCGGCATTAGGCAACGTCATCGACCGCACCGCTCCCCTCATCAATCAGGTGTTTGAAGGATTTTTTGGGCAAGCAAAGCTCAAGGCCCTGGAAGCCGCTGGCTACAAGATGCTCGGTCCGGTGACCACAATGGTGAACGGAGTTGAGACTCCCGGTATCAAGGCCCAGAAGAAGGATGGATCATTCGTAATCCTTTTATCGAACAACACCGAAATCCCTTTCACGTCTGCGGTGGCCGCACAGACTCGCATCGTAGATCCTAAGACAGGTCTGACGACCGCTCAGATCGCAGGGATCTCTGTTGCAGCCGTTGCTGCGATTGGACTCTTGTTCTACTTTATGTCCAAACGCCGATAACCTATGGCCCAAGTTTTTAACGCTGAGACTGCGACCGAAGACTTTGCTGATAACCCGGCATCGACTCGGCCCGATAATCGCACTGACATCGACCTGGCTCAATGCAGCTTTGGCGGTGATACCTTTCGCAATCCCTGCTTCTGGATTCTGGTCGGTGTCGCCGGGGCTCTGGCAGTTCAATACATCTTCACCAAACGGAAAGAATGAACTCCCCTTTTCAAGAGATGGGTGCCGGGTCCCGAGGTGTTACTTCAACCCTCGGATTCAAACGTGTCGTCACTCCCTTGACCCCATTCGGTGACGCTCCTTCTGGAGGGTTCAAGCCTGAAAACGATCCCACCAAAGCGACTTCCACGCCGGATTACGATGGATGGTTCTTTGATTCTTGGTGGACGGCTCAGGATTGGATGACCTGGCACAAGTCCCTGAAAGCTCAGTACGGATTGGATGAAGCCAATTCTCGATTCATTATCGCCTGGGAGAAGCAGGGGGCATTCTCGGCTCCGCTTGATGCTCGCAGCTTCGACGTCACTTTCCAAAACTACGCCAAAGCCAACGGGTTCTACGACGGACTCTATTATGGTCTGGGCGCATTGCTGAAACCAATTGGAGCAGTCACCTCTGCTGTTTCAGGTGCATCCGCAGGGCTTGCAACGGTAGGGTCTCTGTCTAAGTATGTCCTGCCCATTGCAGGTCTTGCTCTCGCCTACTTTTTCTTCACGGCCTACGCTCCTCGACGTAAATGACTCTTCCCATTCGCCAAAGTGAATTGAACGCCGTCGGGTTCACGGGATATTTCCCGGCACTCGATTATCGGCAGCGCAAGGAAGTCGCTGCCATGACGCTCAATCGTGTCGGCCGTCGCCAGGATGCTTTTCTTTTGGAGATCAACAACGTGAACGCCGTTCGCGGTATTACTTACGTTGCCGATACAACCCCTTTGCGAGCCGGTCGATGAGGTCCGGTTCACATTTACTTATTGACACCAAACCTCATCACAAACCATAACCCACACAATAATGAAGTCTCTAATGCTTCTCAATGCTCGCAAGCGGCGCAAGTCGCGTCGTAGCCGTCGTACTCGCCGCAACCCGGCGGGCTCCACCAGTGCGTTCCGCGCCAACTTCCCCAAGTCGATGGGTCGCAAACGTCGCACGACTCGTCGTCGCACCCTTCGCGTTACTCGGTCCCGTAGTTACCGAGGGCAACAGGGTCTGACCGTTCGCGCTCGCAAGATTTATGTCACTCGCCGTGGTCGCAAGTCCGCGCTGATCGTCGCCCGCAACCCCCGCCGCCGTCGCTCTTACCGTATGAATCCCCTCGGAGGAAATATCCTCTCCCAAGTTAAGGGTGTGTTCTCCAAGGAGAACCTCACCATCGCTGGTGGCGGCGTTGCTGCTACCCTTCTCACCAACTACCTGTTGTTGATGAAGCGAAAACAGAAAGACGATAAAGGCGTCGAGACAGAGGTTTCGTTTCTGCCAATGGGGAAGACGCCCGAGAACACGAAGATGATTCGTATCGCTTATGCGGTCGGCATCCCGGTGCTGGGCGCAATCCTGACCCGCAAGGCGAGTCCTGCTCTCGCTAAGGGCATGGTATTCGGTGCCTTGATAAACGGCATCTTGGAAGGTATCAAGGGATATGCTTCTGAGGAAAACAAGAAGGCCCTCGGCCTCAATGAGTACCTTGAGTACACCCCGATGTCCGCCTTGAACGGCACCCCTGGATACTCTGCCATCAACCAGTTCAGCAATGTTCGCCCGATGAACAGTGCGTTTGCCAATTCGTCCGCCTTCCCGGCTGACGCTTGGGGCCGATAAATCTTAATCCCACACTAAATACTTATATGGGTTTTCAATCCGAGAGCATTATTTCCGCCGCTTCGCAGAAGTTCGGCGTAATCGATTACAGCCGCTGGCAAGCGATTCGCTGGCAGTGGTATTCCTACATCACCTACCCGTCCGCCGGTACGACTGAACTGAACTTCTTCGGTCAGGTCGCCGGTCAGGCTGGTGTGACCCTCCAGGATACCAACCTGCCCAAGGCTGGTTCGTTCGGTCAGACTCACTTCCAGTTGAAGTCGATCAGCACCGACATCCAGATCAACAACAACGACGTGGACGGGTTCACCCGCGCCAATCAGGCTTCAATCGACACCCGCGCTCTGGCTTCCGACTTCCTCGGCGGCTTCGTGCAGGCCGGTGTGCTGCGGTTCAATGTTGGTGCGCGTCCCTTCGCCACCATCGTCAAGCCGTTCCAGTACGCCCCGCCTCCCGGTAGCCCATTGGATTACGACAACACCTTCGTCAACCAGATCAGTGCCGCCCCTGTGCCTGCCGCTGGTGCGTCGGATGTCATCGGTGTGCCTTGGGTCACCCAAACGAAGATCCGCAACAACGTGTACTTCGTGGACCCCAACATCCTCATCGAAGCCGAGCAGCAGTTCAACGTGAGCCTCCAATTCCCTTCAGGCATTGTTCCGGTTCTCGCCACCAACGTCGTCAACGACAGCAGCAACCCGCTCAAGGTTGGTGTGATCCTCGACGGTCTGCTCCTGCGCCCTGTGCAGTAAGCCGCGACTACCAACAACCCACAAGGAACTCACTTACATGACTCCCGAAATCATTGACTCCCTACAGAAGCGGTTCGGCTCTGCCGATTTCAGCCGCTATCAGGTGGTGCGCGGCCAGAAGTATGACTTCTGCCGACTGCTCGCCGCTGGCACGAACAGCGTGTCGTTCTTCAGCAATCCGATTGGTGCTACCGATCCGGGTGCTGGCGCGACCTTGTTCAAGACCCTTGAACAGACGAACCTCGTCAAGAATGCGAGCTTTGGTCAGGAGTACTTCGCTCTGACCCAGATCCGCACCTACGCGAACTTCGTTTGCCAGAGCCGTCAGGGCTTCACCACCGGCACGAACTTCACCTATCGCGGCTACACCGCGCTGACCAACGGCGCAATGGAGCAGTTGCAGACGGTGTTGAATCAGGGTGTTCTGGAAATCAGCTTTGCCCAGAAGCTGTACTACCAGATCGCTCGTCCGTTCATCCAATGCCCTGCTGGCTTTGGTATCGACATCCAGAGCCTCGCCTCGTCCCGCACCGGCAACGCTGCGGAGACTCAAGCTCCGGGCACCAACTGGTCGGCTCGCCCGGATTACCGTGCGACCAGCGTCTACAACATCGACCCGATCCAAATCATCGAGCCTGAGATCCAGATCCAAGCCGCGATCAACTTCCCGGCTGGCAACACGCCCAACTTCAGCAACACGGCTCTGGATACTGCCAACGGCACCCAGACCCCGGCGATTGAATTGGGTCTGATCTTCGACGGCTACGTCATCCGCCCCAGCCAGTAACCTGCAACCAAACTATGGGGCCGCCTGCCGGTTAGGCGGCGGCCCCTTTTTATTATGGATAACACTAACTCCCTCCCCTTCGTCTACGTCGTCACGTCCACCTTGGGTGCGGCGGTCGGTGCTACTGGTTCCTCGACTCTCATCATGCAGGCCGATTCCCGGTTTGAGTTGATGGGGATCTTTGGTACGGGTGGTGCCGATGCAACCACTGAAAATTCTCTTCAGTATCCCAACAGCTTCACGGTCTCGATCCGCGATCAGACCACCGGCCGTGATCTGATGTCCGCTCCGGTGCCGCAGCGCGTTCTGTGCGGAAACGCCTTCAAGCAGTTCCTCGAGAAGCGCGGGATCATCTTTGAGCCCCAGAGCAACCTGCTATTCACGTTCACCAACCTGACCGCTGCTGCCAACAACATCACGTTGGCCTTGCACGGCTACAAGATCATCCTCTAAATCAACCCACCGGGTTTGAGTGGAATTCGCCTCTCAGACCCGGTGACCTTCTTCCCATGATCCAGCGCAACATCAATCCGAAGCCTCGGTTCGTCACCCTCACCTCCAATCCATCGACTGGAGCCTTGGTGGGTGTTCCGCTGGCAACTCTTTACAACGCCGCTTTCTTCCGATTTCCGCAGGACTCGATCATCCATTATATATTGGTCAACTCCACCCTGACCTGCAACGGAGCAGCGTCTCAGGCCATTGGTTCTGTAGTCTACGGTCAAGGAAATCAGACCATTGGCGAGGTGTTCGGAACAGGTCTTAACAATTTTGCCGACAACGTCCTCTGGCGTGACGAGCTTCTGAACCCGATTGCTGGTGTGGTCAGCGAAGGCAAATCGACTCAGATCATTATGAACGAGTTCTTCGTTCACACCGATAGCAGCATCGGTATCTACGTCAACGGCATCAACGCCAGTGTAATGATCAACGCCACCATCTCTTTCAACCCAATAGCGGAATGGACCAATTTCCGCGAACCGACCATCGGAGTCCGAATTTAATATGAGCTCACAATCCTTCATTTATAACCCGACCGTAACTACGTCTGCTGCGACCGGCGACGGATATTCCGTACCCCGCACTACCACCGTAGGCCGCCTTGCCATCGTCTTTGGAGCCTCAGACAAGGGCATGATGGTGTACGACACCACCCTCAACAACCTGTTCATTTGGGATGGGGCTGCTTGGGTGTCGGTGCCGGATTCTGGCGATTCCAGCGATACCCAAGTCATCTACAATGACAATGGGGTGTTGGTTGGGGACGCTGGGTTGACCTATCAGAAGACCGTTCAGCGTCTGACTGTGGGTACGTCCATCGATATCTGGAGGGGGCAAGCTCAAGATCCGACCAGTACCGCTGTTGGACAGACTGCTCTCAATACTACCACCGCTGCTGCGACAGGAAATACCACCATCGGTTATCGAGCGATGTACCGGGCGACGACAGGTACAGACAATGTCGTTGTCGGAAAAAACGCAGCGTCAGCCTTACCGTTTACCGGCTCTTTCAATACAGTTCTTGGAAGCGGTACAGCGACTGGTCTAACTACTGGCAGCGGTAATGTTGTTGTTGGTGGTAGTTCTGGAATCGGTCTTACGACTGGATCTAACAATATTGCAGTCGGAAACAGTGCGATTGCTGGTGCGGCTACAGTTACTGGTGCCGACAACATTGGTATTGGGCGTACTACACTTGGGGCTTTGACCAGTGGTGCTAATAATATCGCTATTGGTATCAATACTGCGAATCTAACAACCACTGGTTCAAATAACATAGCAATAGGAAACCTTGCCGGTGAACGAAACATTAGTGCCGCCGACACAATCGCAATCGGCCAATCGGCTCTTAAACTTAATACTATTGTAGGTAATGTTGCTATTGGTGCCGCTACACTTTCAAATAACACCGTCGGCTCAAACAACACCGCTGTCGGTTATAATTCGCTGCGTAGTGTAGTTGCACAGGACAACTGCACCGCGCTGGGATATCAAGCGGCTAGGGCTGTTAATTCTGCGGATGTCACCGCTATCGGATCGAATGCGCTGGCGTTGTCCACGGGTGGAAGTCAAAATACTGCTGTTGGATCTCAAACATTAGGCGGTGCTATTGTAACCGGGCAATCAAACACTGCGGTTGGATACGGAGCAGGATTCTTGGTAACATCTGGTGCAAGTAATACGCTTATTGGAACTGATGCTGGCAATACCCTTACAATTGGACATTCAAATATTGTTATTGGTCGAGGTGCAGTAACCGGAGGAGCAGCAACCACAAACGAGTTATCTATTGGATCTGCTACTTACTTCGTTGGAACCAACGGTGCCGCTGCCACCTACTATGCCACTGCTACTGCCGGTGCAGTTGTCCTCGGTGCCGCTCAAGGTTTTATCCGAATCCTGTTGAACGGAACCTTCGTCAAAATCCCCGTCTACGGAAACTAATATGCCCATCACCTACCTTTGGACTCCTACGGCTCTTATCGGCTACCCCGTCTTCGACGGTGAAACCGATGTCGTTACCCGCGCTTCGTACACCGTCCTCGCAGACGATGGCGAAGGTCATACTGCCGACTATTCCAACTTCGCGTATACCCCGCTGGACCCGTCTGTGCCGTTCATTCCGTATGCGGATCTCACGCCAGAGATCATCATCGGTTGGGTGCAGTACAATCTAGGGGCCGATACAGTCGCTGCGATCCAAGAGAGCCTAGCTATCCAGATCGAGCGACAGGTTAACCCGCCGCCTCAGCCGGAAGTGCTGCCGTTGCCGTGGACGACTCCTGAGACTAACTGACATCCATGCAAATCCTGACGCTCAACCTAGATCCCGCCACCGCCAACGCGCTGATCACTGCCTTGGAGGTCGCCCGCAGGCAGGGTGACTTCCCAGTCGCTCGCACTGCGGTTTCCATTATCAGCGAACTCATCCGGCAGGATGAGGAATTCAAGAAGCTGACCCCGCCTGTCCAAGCTCAAACCGCCGAGTAACATGGCTCAAGCAAACCTCATCCAAGCCTCGGTCAGTGGCGGTAGACAGAATGCACTCGCTGCCCAAGGGGATGGGTTGATCTTGCCAAAGCTATCATCAGCGACGAGGGCTGCTCTATCGCTGACGTCATCGGATGCAGGGTTACAGGTCTACGATACTACGGACGGGTCCATCTACATATGGAACGGTGCTGCTTGGGTGGGACCGCTTGCCGGTTACACCCAAGGGATCTGGTCTCCCACATTCTCGCCCGCCACCGGCACCATCACGCTGGCCCCTGCAAACTCCACTGGACTCTGGAGTCGCATCGGAAACACGGTGACGGTGGTGGGGCATTTTATTGTGCAATCGGTCAGCAGCCCGACTGGGTTGCTATCGATCACCAACCTGCCATTTGCGCCGGTTGTTGGGGTTGAGAGTGCAGCGGCAATCACTGGCTTTGGGTTCTCTGCCGGTGCAATCACCTCGATTGTCGGGACAGTCTCAGGCACCGCCGTTCAGGCTTACCATTATCAGGCTGGCGCATTGAATGCGCTGTCGGTCCATGTTATTGCTAGCTCGAACCTTTATATTTCCGCGACCTATATCACGGCATGAATTTCCACGAATCCATTCGTGATCTGGGTATCGGCGTCGGAGGCCCTGCTGGCGGTCTTTTCATTGCCAGCATTGTCCCTGACCCCATCATGGCAAACCTGAGTGTGACCCTCGGATCACTGGCGGCATTGACCGTCATTATCAAGAACGTCCTCGACATCTGGAACAATCGAAACAAATGAATCCCAATCTCTCTTCACTGATCCGTCATGGTCTCACTGCCGCTGGCGGATTTCTCGTCGCCAAAGGTCTCGCGTCCGCCGATCAAGTCGGGGAACTGGCCGGTGCGATTGTCACAATTGCTGGCGTCGTCCTGTCGATGCTCAAGAACAAGAAGGCCGCCACCCCTCCTTCTTCTACTGCACCTGTTGCTTGAACTGGGTCTACGGCATTGTTAAGGCATTTCTCGATTGGCTTCGTGAAACACCTCCACCGAGCATACACACAAGCAAAGCTCCTCCTGATCTCCAGGCGGAGCTTGGTGCTGCTATCGATGCTGCAAAGCATGGGGTGCGCGACGAAGGTGATCCTGGTCCCTGAAGGTCAGCCGGTGCAGTTAGCGGAGTCGGTGAAAGCGAAGGTCTACGCCTTTGATGCAACCGGCAAACTGGTCCCCAGTAGTAACAGAGTAGTACTACCCGCCGGGTGGTATGTACTCCCGCGCAAATGAATTACCTCATACTCCTAGGCATTTTGGGACTCTTTATTTTTGGCAACAAGGTCCGCACCAACTGGGTGAGCGGAATCAAATCGACCCTGATCAAGCTGATGGTCCCAGGAGCGGATCGTCGGCTCTTCAGCGGGTTCACTGCCTCACCCCTTAGCTTCATCCGCAATGCGGCCTCCTGGGTGCGGGTGTTCAATTGGACCGGAGTTGCCGCAGGCATCAATGGCCTGGGCGGCGTCGGCGGCGGCACCCTGATTAGCCGCAGGCACGTTCTGCTTGCAAACCATGTCCCGTACCCAGCCCGACCCTTCGATATTTTCTTCGCGAACAAAGACAGCCGAACCTTCACCTACAAGGTGGTCAACATCCAGCAGGTGGGCGATACGGATATCGCAATCGGAACCCTGGACAAGGATGCGGATGCGAGCCTGAACGTCTATCGGGTGCTGCCAGACAATTGGTTGCAGTACATTGCCAACAAGTCCATTCCGTTGACTGCGACTTATATTGCAGCCGGAGTCACTACGCCCACACAAACCTTCGTCTTACCAATTCTGTACACTGGTCAGGATAAGAAGGTGTCGACGGCAGATGTCATCAACATCAATTTAGCAGGTCTTGCCAGCGTGAGCATTCCCGCTTTCGAGACTGCCCGAGCTTTCGGCGACGGTCTTCGCGGTGGAGATTCAGGCAATCCAATCTTCGCAATGGTTGGCGATGAGCTTGTGCTGCTGGGCGGTTGGTACACGGGTGCAGATGGCGATGCTAGTGTTGGAACCTTCCCCTGGCTCCTCTATCAGAAGCCTGCCATCGAAAAGATCATGGGAATGAAGCTACAGGTCGCTGACATGAGCGGGTTGGAAAAGGTTTAATATGGATATCGAAATTCTAATTCCTGCCGCACTTGTTCTCCTTGCTCTGTTCAGGAAGGGGGCAAGGCCCATTCAGGTGGAATTGGTTGATCCCAATGGCAACCGGGTCATGGTGACCGTGGATGCAAATAATCCACCCATCGGTTGGAATGGTCTTAACGTCATTCCAATGGATCAGCTTGCGAAGCGAGGTGCTGATGGCGGACCCAATATCCCGCAGAATGTTGTGGCTGCATCTCGCACCAGCGGGATGACCGATGCACAACGGTTGACGGCATACAATGTCGGACCATCTCTGGTTCCCGACCTCAAATCCGATCCAACCGGATACGTCAATTATGCCTGCAAAACTGACCCTGCTGCATTCGATCTTCAGCTTGGTTTCAAGTGCATCAACGGTGTGCCGATCAAGATCATTCTTTTTAAGAATGTAGACATAAACCGTTCTTTGCAGGCATTCAACCCAGACGCTCGACTGACCGATGCAGAGATCGCTAAGTACAACGCCTACAATTCTCATCAGCCGAAGCTATTGAGGGAAACCATGCTGGTGTGGGGTCCTAACGCGATCACGTCGGCTCCTAGATCTGGAATCTGATGACCGCATTCCCTTCCAGCGTTGCAGCCCGCAAACTGCTCAAGGGTGAAAACTACACCGACAGCGTATTCTACGTCTTGCGCCGGACCCTCCTGATCCGCAGCGGTTTGAGGCTTGCTGGTGAGGAGAAGGATCTCTGGAAGAAAAGCCTCTACGGGTCGCTGGCGGTGCAGGCGTTTGTCACGGCCTGGACTGCCACTCACATGGATGAGCCGGTCGCAAGCCTGCCCTCGGGTGAGGTGGCTGTTGCCGGTGATGCGGTGGGAATTCTGGGGACGTATTTGCTGCGGTCTGCAATTGTGGGTACTGGCTTATGGCTTTCTGGCGAAAGAAAAAACCTGACGAGAAACACGCTGATCAGCACCGCATTGATCCAGGCATCGGTGCTGCTATGGGCGAAGGATCAAGAGGTGTGATCAAGGCCATCGCCGAAGGTGTCGCTCGAGGCGTCACTGGCGCGGCACTGGACCACATGGCGAAGCCTGGGGCTGCTGAAAGGGTGAAGGGGTGGTGGAAGTGAGTACAAGGGCCAAGCGGTCTTCTCCTGGGCAGTTCAGCCGACAGCCGAGAAGGATTGCGATGAAGACCAAGGAATTTAGGAATCCCATGATCCGCACCAAACTCTCCCGCATCTTGGAACCCGGCGACCGGGTTCTCGACTACGACCGAGCCCAGGGGGAAGACCTCTATCGACTGTGGGACATGGTCCACACCGACAAGCCGCTGACCAAGGAAGCTCTCACCGAGATTGAAGGGCTTCTGGACGACGACGGCGTCCTTGTGATTCAATCCGGCGAAGAGCCCAGCGGATTGCAAGATCATTTTCGCAAGGCGACTCGGTATCAGGGAATGCTCCTGGTGCAGGGGCCGATGAACCCGGAAGAGGCGCGGATCAACACTGAGAAACTGAGAAGGGATTTAGAATGAAGAAGAACCCCGTCAAACCCCGCAAAGGTGAGAAGACCAAGGCATTCGTTTCCCGCTGCATGAGCGAGGAGAAGGTGAAGTTTCCTAAAGTGAAGCAGCGAATCGCTGTCTGCCTGTCGAAATCCCAATCCCGTAGGAACCCTTTCAATGACCGCAACCTCGACGCGTAAACGCCGCTCCATTTTCAACGTGATCCCTTTCGGTGACAACACCGAGGAGGAGATCATGCGGACTGCGGCCGCAAACAACGTGACCACTGCGGAAGCCTATTCCGCGAACCAGGAGCCGATGGAGGAACTGGAGCAGGTTTACGAGCGGGTGAACCCGGCCGGTCTGCTGCCTGGGGTCTCCAACAAGTATTGGGTTCCAATTGGTGCGATGGCTATTGCCATTCAGCCGATGGCCGATGCTACGTTTCAGGTTGCCACTGCCAAGACCCTTGAGCAGATGCGGAAAGCACTGACTCAGATGTTGGGGACGCTCAAGCGCAACGCTGCGGCCATCACCCCGGAAGTATGGGCTGAGATGGAGCGTAAGCGGATAATGAACTACATCCGCACCAAAGAAAAGTCAGGCAAGACGCCCGATCCCAAGATGATCGTGCCTAAGGAGCAGGTGAAGAAACTGCACCTCACAAGTGCCTACTGGAAGCCGGTCAATGACATGATCGAGTGGCTCAAAGATCCCGTAAATAAAGAGCCGCCATTCACAATCTTCACCGAGGGATCGATCAAGCTGCCGTTCTATCAATGGTCCACGGTCCCAGGCATTACCTGCCCTGGTGCTGGTAAGTGCTGGGACGAACGGCCTGCGGCCATTAAGATCGACAAGAATGGTGATCCGTACCGGAACATTTCGTCTACCCCGCACAAGGCTTACTGCTACAGCCTGTCGGGTTGGCGACAGGTTTATCCGTACCTGCGACAGCTTCAGAACACGATCCTGACTCGGATCTACGACAAAAGTCACATCGAGCGGGATATGATGCGGGTGCAGAAACGGAACCCGAAAGCGGTGGTCCGACTCTTTGTCGATGGCGATTTTGATTCCCTCGAGACCTTGGAATTCTGGATGCACACCTGTCGGCGGTTTCCAGAGATGCAGTTTTACGGCTACAGCAAGTCCTGGCACCTCTTCGTCCAATACGACGAGAAACACGGCGCGAACTGGCCGGACAACTACGTTCTCAACCTGTCCAACGGGACCATGTGGGAGACTCTTGGAGGCGAGATCTACCGCAAGATGTCCGACCGGATGTTGCAGATAAAGTGTGTTCGCGGTCGCTTCATTGCCATCAAGGACGTCTACCGGCGCGATGCTCAAGGCAATGTGATGATGCAGGAGGTCACCAAGAACAAGAAGACGACCCTGGAGCCGATTAAATCGGTCATGCCCAAGCTGTCGGAGAAGTTCGCCAAAGATGAAGCGGACCCCCGGAGCCATCCCTCGGTCGCTGAGGCATGGCGTCAGCACATGAATGATGTGAAGTGGAAGGCCAAAGAGTTGCAGCTTGGAAATGTCTTCCCGTGTCCTGGCAAGTGTTACGCCTGTCTCGGTGCCAAGATCGGCAGCGAAAGCTGGACGACAACCGTTCAGTCAGGCGGCTACGGCAAACACGCCTGCGGCGAAGCGGGTCGGAGAGAGAACATTGTCATCGGGGTACATTAATTTTATGGGAGACCAACTTCAACCAGTTCAGGTGCTAGGAAGTAAATACAGCAATCCAAAATTATGGATTCCTGCTGTTGTGATTGGGTACATGATTTACAACAAGAAAACACGAAAGATTGCATTGTACGCTGCCGCCGCTGGTGCCGCATACTTTATGTACGGATTGTCTCAGATGGGAAAAATGACCAATCGTGATCGTATTGCGATGCAAGGTCCAAAATAACATACTAATTTTATGGGAATCTCATTCAAAGGCCACGACAACAACTGGCAGTACTGGGTTTTCGACATCGATGGTCGAGACTTTGTCGCTGTTAACCAATCCACTCAAACCCCGCTCAAGATTCAGTTCCAGGGTCGGTATCGAAACTGGGGTAACACCCCGATCTCAAAAGTAGGCGGGTTCGACATCGTCTCCAGCACCGTGAGCAAAACGGGTCCAGACGGCGAAAAGCAAGGTATCGTGGAGTGGGTTTGGAATGGGGTTCGTTACAAATCCGCCTGGGGGCTATATCCCGGCAACGAGATCATTGCTGGGGATCTTGCTGAAGGTATCGAAGCTGTATGGGACTACCAATTGATTTTCACTACCGGAGTCCCGTACAGCGGTCCTACTGGCGGTGCCGTGGGTACTGGCGTTGCGAGTCAGGCGGTGATTGAGGCTGCAATTGTGCCATCAGCGCAACTGTCTACTGACGCTCCGGTGCAGGCTTCTCCGATCCCTCCAAAGGTGATCACTTCTGGCGTTGTCAGTCAGGCCGTGATTGAG
>Ga0214921_10004548_pt1 | contig 20327 bp, 17 predicted proteins | sample LL1505_MetaG_FD_177992 | JGI IMG/M metagenome (GOLD analysis project Ga0214921, IMG submission 177992) | Freshwater microbial communities from Lake Lanier, Atlanta, Georgia, United States - LL-1505 | ecosystem: Environmental > Aquatic > Freshwater > Lake | place: USA: Georgia | collected...
ATTGGCTCCACAATTAACTCCGTAACCAATGATTTGAGCTCTTCACTTTCACACTTTTCAATTAATTCTTGAGTATTAAACTCTTTTTGATTATCAATTAATCCACGAAGTTGGGCGTAAAGCGGGAATGAAAATGCCGCCGGCTCTAAATCAACCCAGCTATATGCCAGCTCTGGTAGTTGTAATTTAATCTTTAATACCTCACGCTCTAAAACTAGAACTGGATCGGTTAAATTAACTCGCTTATCACTTGGTTGATCACTTACTTTACCTATTTTCTTAACCGCAGCAGAGACAATATCTACCTCCATGCCAAGCCAGCCAGCAAGCAGGCGCACGTACTCAGGTCTAAGCGAGGCATCTCTGATCTTGCCAATTAATGGGCTGACTTGATTTAACGCATTTACTCTGCCCTCAGCTGAGGTAATATCATAATTTGCAATCACAGATTTAATAGCAAACTCAAAAAGAGGAACTCTTCGAGCAATTAAATTACGAACTGCATCATCGCCATGTGCTTGGCGCAATTCGCATGGATCCATACCATTTGGTTCAACTGCTACAAATGTTTGGGCAACAAATTTTTGATCATCTTCAAATGCGCGAAGCGCTGCTTTTTGACCAGCAGCATCACCATCAAAGGTGAAGATGACCTCACCACGGAATGCATCAGCATCCATTAATAATCTTCTAATAATTCGAATATGCTCATCGCCAAAGGCGGTGCCACAAGTAGCAACAGCGGTGCTTACTCCAGCAAGGTGGGCGGCCATGACATCGGTATAACCTTCAACAATTACTACTTGTCTATTTTTTGCAATTTCCTTCTTTGCCATATCTAGGCCATAAAGAATTGCATTCTTCTTATATACCGGAGTCTCAGGTGAGTTTAAATACTTAGGTCCAGTATCAACCTCATCGGTTGCAAGTTTTCTAGCACCAAAGCCGACTACATCACCAGATATATCTTTGACTGGCCAGATTAATCTATTTCGATACCGATCAATCATTCCTTTACTTCCCTCTTTAACAAGACCAGCCAGGTTTAACTCTTCATCACTATAGCCAGCACCCTTTAGGTGTTTATACAAGCTATCCCACTCATCTGGCGCGTAGCCGACATTGAAGTTTTTAGCAGCATCGCGATCAAATCCTCGTTTAGTTAAGAAATCTCTACCATGTTGAGCTGCTGGAAGTTGTAATTGTTCTTGGTAGTAAATAGATGCTGCAGTGTTTGCTGCCACCAGACGAGAGCGGTTAATTGATGGACCACTGGTAAAGCCAGTGCTTTCATAACGTAGGGTGTAGCCAATTCGATCAGCTAATCTTTCAATCGTCTCCATAAAAGTTAGATGCTCTAACTTCATAATAAATGCAATTACATCACCACCTACCTGACAACCAAAGCAGTGAAAATAACCTTTGCTTGGGGTTACATGAAAGGATGGACTCTTCTCATCATGAAATGGGCACAGACCTTTTTTCTGACCACCACCAGCATTTTTTAATTGCACATACTCACCAACTACATCATCAATAGGTGAGTGATCACGGATGTAGGTGACATCCTCATCTTTAATTCGCCCGGCCATACTTCCTATCCTAGTTTCCTAGATCCCAATTGAAATTACTTACTGTTAACTAAGCGCTCATGCAGGGCGACCGCGCCTGGATCGGTCAGGGATGCGACCTGATCGATTACAACCCGAAGCCGTGCTTGATCAGTTTGTGCATTTTGCCAATCCTGTAGGAAAAAACCCTCCAATGTTGCAGGTGCGCTAGCTAAGATCGCTTCAACTAACTCGGTGAGTAATCGCTGCTGTTGGGCATATCTAATCTGGGAATCATCAGCGTTAATTACATAATGGCCGGCCATAGATTTTAAAACCGCTACCTCAACTCGTTGCGCTCTGGGCACAACCAAGTTTGCGTTGTATCTAGTTAAATCTCCGTCGCCATACTTTTCCTGAGTTGCAACCTCAGCTGCTTGCGCAAATCTGCCAATTAATTGACTAGCTAAATCCTTTAATCTTGCAAGTGATCTATGAGTGCCATCGTAATAACGCGGCCAACAAGATAATTTTTGTAGTGAAGTGAGTGCAGTTTGCATCTCTTGCTCTGTAATATCTGCTAAATACATCTGCTTTGCAACAGTAAATAATTTTGGTAGATCATTATTTAATTGATCTAATTTAATTTGACCAGATACTAGTGAATCCTCTAAATCATGAACGCTATAGGCCACATCATCTGACCAATCCATAATCTGTGCCTCCATTGAGGTTTTGCCAGATTCGACTCCATCTCGATACCAGTTAAAAATCTCAAGATCATCTTGGTAGACGCCAAATTTGTTTGAGCCCAAAACCCGGCTCCATGGATATTTAGTAGCAGCGTCAAGTGATGCTCTAGTTAAATTCAAACCAATTGATTTACCATCTGGTAATACTGTTTTAGCTTCTAACCTAATTAATAATCTAAGACTTTGAGCATTACCTTCAAAGCCGCCGCAAGAGTCAGCTAATTGGTTTAAAACCTCTTCACCATTATGACCAAATGGTGGATGCCCTATGTCATGGGCAAGACAAGCTCCCTCCATTAAATCTGGATCAGCACCTAGTGCTGCCCCTAACTCTCTACCAACTTGGGCGCACTCAAGTGAGTGCGAAAGGCGCGTTCTTGGAAAATCAGTAGCCCAAGGAACTGCTACTTGAGTTTTTGCAGCCAGCCGGCGAAGTGCAAAGGAGTGAATAATTCTGGCGCGATCTCTTGCAAACTCAGTTCTACCGCCACGCTTTGCTGGCTCATCTAAGAATCTGGCGCGATCAGCGCTGGTGTAACCAGGATGTTCAGCTGCTGCTCTAATCACCATTTGCCTAATCCTATCCTCTTTAAATTTATGCCAATATCTAGGCGTTATTTGTTAATTTTTTGTATTTTTAAATTTTGGTAGATGCAAATCAAAGTAGATCGAAATAAATCTTGTCGCAACTACCATAGCTGCTCCCACTATTGCAGCGATATTTTGGTCAATCTCTATTTGATTTAAGCTGACAAATGTAATTGCCCCAATTAACGATGAGGTACCAATTGTTTCCCGGTGTAGCAAAACCGGCTCTACTTGGCATAAAACATCACGAAGTAATCCTCCAGTGACTGCGGTAATTACCCCAAGAATTACGCAAGCTAACCAACTTTCTTGCTGCGTGATTGCAAGTTGTGCTCCAGAGATGGTTGCAATTGCTAGGCCGAAAGTGTCCATAATCAATAATGTTTTGCCGATTCGAGTTACCCTGCGAAAAACTAGAGTAATAATTACTGCGGCAATTACCACAATAGTTATGTATGGATCGCTGATCCATACTGGCTTTAGATTTAAGAAAACATTTCTTAGAGTGCCACCTGAAACAGATGCCACCGCCGCAATAAATGCAATTCCGCCGTAATCTAATCCCTTATCGGCCGCTATTCGGGCACCAACTAATGCAAAAACAAAAGTTGAGGCTAGGTCTAAAACTGAAATTAGCTCCATGGCTTAAGAATAGACAATCTTCGGTAAAAGACGATCACTTAATTTAATACCAAGCCTGCCCACTGTTATATAAGCAAGATAGGCACCAGTCTCCCTGCTTAAGTACTTAAAACCTGAGTTTTCAACTGAGGCTACACCGCTTTTAACTGGTGAGCAGCTAGCAGTAATTGATAAATCCTGCGCCATCTTCATGGCTCGGTAACAGTGATAAGGATCGGTAACAATTATTACCGAGCTTAGCTTTTGCTTCTTCATCTCAGATGCATAACTTTGCGTACTACTTAAAGTATCTCGTCCCTTTGCAATTGCCACTATCTTTGATTTCTTAACTCCATTATCAATCAACCAGTTTTTACTAGCAGCAGCCTCAGTGGTTCGATCCCCAGGCGCGCCCGCACCAACTGTGTAAATGACTGGGGCTAGATTGGATTTATAATCAGTTAAAGTTTGGATTAATCTAGCTTTTAAAATATCACTTGGCCGGCCATCAAATTGGGCAGCTCCCATAACTAGAATTACATCAGATTTTACCGGCTCGGTATGGCGTGCGGTGTACCAAATACTGCCAGCTATATAAAGCGGAATTACAATAATTAGTAGTAATACAAATGAGATAATTCGTTTAATTAACTTAAATATAAACAATTACTTAGCCACCAGAGATCGCATCATCAATTGAGATTGTGGCAAACTCATCTGGATCATTAAGCCAACCATCAGGTAATTTAACCTCACGGCCATGACTAGTTCGCCCTCTTGGACCATCACCAATCTGCTCTGGATATGGTTGATTATCCAGACCGGAAAGTAAATGCTCCATCTGATTTAATGATTCCACCATGCCAAGATTTGCTCTAATCTCTCTTGGTACTGAAAAACCCTTTAGATACCAGGCCATATGCTTTCTAATATCACGCATCGCCCGATCCTCATTTTCAAAGTAATCAACTAGTAATTGACCATGACGTAACATAATTTTGCGAACCTCAAACAAATTTGGATTTACTCGCTTATTTTCACCATTAATTGCACTAACTAAATCTGCAAATAACCAAGGTCGACCTAGGCATCCTCTACCAACTACTACGCCAGCACAGCCGGTTTGCTCCATCATGGCTACCGCATCTTGGCCAGACCAAATATCACCATTACCTAGTACTGGCACACCAGTTGCTGATAGGTGCTCAACTAATTGCGTAATTTTATTCCAATCAGATCTGCCTTCATATAACTGGGCTGCAGTTCTTGCATGCAGTGCTACCCAGGTAACACCAAGATCAGCTGCTGATTTTGCCGACTCTAAATATGTTTGATATTGATCATCAATTCCAACTCGCATCTTTACCGTAATCGGTATTCCATACTTACTTGCAACTTTAACTGCTGATTCCACAATTGCCGAAAATAATCTGCGCTTATAGGGCAACGCTGCTCCACCACCACGCCTAGTTACCTTAGGAACTGGGCAACCAAAATTTAAATCAATATGGTCTACTAAATCTTCACTGCCTAATAAATCAACCGCTTTGCCTAATACAATGGGATCAACTGCATAAAGTTGAATAGATCTTGGCTTTTCGCCAACTCCAGGCTTAATTAATCTAAAAGTGTCCTCGCGGCGCTCAATTAACGCTCGAGCAGTAACCATCTCAGAAACAAATAAGCCAGCACCTTGCTCTCGGCATAACCTTCTAAAGGCTGCGTTGGTAATACCAGCCATTGGCGCAAGAACTACTGGCGTCGTTAAAACAAACTCATTTTTTTCAAAGTTGCCATTAGAAATTGGCAGCCGAAGCGGTTTAACCTTTGTTAACAATTAGCAACCTAATAATTTTGGTGCTAAGTAATTTTGCACCTGATCAATTGCAATTCGAGATTGCGCCATGGAATCGCGCTCTCGAATAGTAACCGCTTGATCATCTAAGCTTTCAAAATCAATTGTGATGCAAAATGGTGTTCCAATCTCATCCTGCCTGCGATAACGCCGACCAATAGCGCCAGCATCATCAAAATCAACATTCCAATGCTTGCGTAGTGAATCTGCTAAATCCTTCGCCTTTGGTGATAAATCAGCATTTCTAGATAGTGGCAGCACGCCAATCTTTACCGGAGCTAATCGATAATCTAATTTCATCAATGCCCGTTTTTCCATTTCACCTTTTGAGTTAGGAGCTTCATCCTCGGTAAAGGCATCCATCATGAAGGTAAGTGCGCATCTATCAACACCAGCTGCTGGTTCAATCACATAAGGCGTCCAACGTTCATTTTTCTCTTGATCAAACCAGGTTAGGTTTTCACCAGATGCCCTGGAGTGTGATTTCAAATCAAAATCAGTTCGATTAGCTATTCCCTCAAGCTCACCCCACTCAGTTCCAGCAAACTCAAATTTGTACTCAATATCTGCTGTGCGCTTTGAGTAATGTGAGAGTTTCTCCTTTGGATGTTCAAAAATTCTAAGTCGATCTGGATTAATGCCTAAATCTTTATACCAAGCAAGTCTGGTATCGATCCAATACTGATGCCAAGTTTCATCAGTTCCTGGAACAACAAAGAACTCCATCTCCATCTGCTCAAACTCACGGGTTCTAAAAATAAAGTTTCCAGGGGTAATTTCATTTCTAAATGATTTACCAATCTGGCCAATACCAAATGGTGGTTTCTTACGCGAAGTAGAGGCAACATTTTCAAAGTTAATAAATATGCCTTGCGCAGTCTCTGGACGTAAATAGGCTAGACCAGACTCATCCTCTACTGGGCCAAGGTAGGTTTTAAGTAAGCCGGAAAATTGTTTAGGAGCGGTGAACTTTCCTTTTGTGCCACAGTTTGGGCAATTAACCTCCTCAAGTGAGGATGGCTTTTTCTTATGCTTATTCTCATAAGCCTCTTCCAAATGATCTGCACGATATCTTTTATGGCAGCTTGTGCACTCAGTTAGTGGATCTGAGAATGTTTCAACATGTCCGGATGCTTGCCAAACCTCGCGAGCTAAAATTACACAGGAATCTAAACCGACAACATCATCTCTGCCCTGCACCATTGATTTCCACCACTGGCGCTTAACATTATTTTTTAACTCAACTCCTAATGGACCGTAATCCCAAGAAGCACGTAGGCCACCATAAATTTCAGATGAGGGGTAAACAAAACCACGCCTCTTGGCTAGTGAAACAATTGTCTCTAATCGATCCTGCGCCATTTGATCTCCATCCGGCTGGCTGTCGGCGGCTTGCTATTACAGGATTACTTTACGCTAGATTTAGCAAATGTTAGTTATTACTCTGGCTGCAACCACCGTATTAGCCACATTTTCAGGTGGAATGTTGGCACTTCGCGCTAAAGATCGCTTCCATTTAGTGCTGGGATTATCAGCTGGGCTGCTACTTGGCTTAGTTGGCTTTGATCTTCTGCCAGAGATTTTTGAGATGAACTCAAATAATTTACTTGGGGTTAAAACTGTTTCAGTAGCACTCATTGCTGGATTTCTTTCACTTCACTTTATTGAACAATTTGCCGGCTCTCATGAACCAGCAGAATCTGATTACGGCCATGACCACACACACGCTGTTGAGATTGCTGGCACTCTAGGTGCGATCGCAATGGCAGGTCACATATTTCTAGATGGTGTTGCCTTAGCTTTGGCATTTAAAGTAAGTAACGCTTTAGGTTATGCCGTATTTATAGCCATGATTGTGCATGCATTTAGCGATGGGTTAAATACTGTTGCATTACTTATCAAAACTGGACAGTGGCGAAGCCGAGGTAAGTATTTACTTGCCGTAGATGCAATTGCTCGAGTAGGTGGAGCAGCAATTGGCTCAGCATTAACTATAAGTGACAGCAATCTTGCAATCTATCTTGCAGTATTTTCTGGAATTGTTATTTATCTTGCAACCTCACACATTTTGCCAGAGGCCCATTCAAAGCATCCATCTAAAGTAACAATGCTTGCCACATTATCTGGTGTTGTGATTATGTGGGCGGTAGTTTCAAATCTTTAACTAGGCTTTTCCAAATCTGCGCTCGCGCTCAGCATAAATTTCAATTGCTTTCCATAATGTGCGACGGTCAGCATCCGGCCAAAGAACATCCATAAACACCATCTCAGCATAAGCTGATTGCCACATTAAAAAGTTACTAGTTCGCTGCTCACCTGATGATCGCAGGAACAGATCAACATCATTCATAGCTGGTGCGTAGAGGTACTTACTAATTGATTTCTCACTTAATGCATCTGGCTTAATTTTCTTGCGCACCGCATCCTTTGCAATAGCAACAGCCGCATCTAACATCTCAGCTCTACCGCCATAATTAATACACATATTTAAGGTGAGCACCTTATTATTTTTAGTAAGCTGCTCAGCCTCCTTAAGTTCATTTAATACACTTGCCCAAAGTTTTTTTTCGCGCCCTACCCAACGTATCTTGATGCCGAGTCCATTTAACTCATCTCGCCGGTTATGAATAACTGCGCGATTAAACCCCATTAAAAACTTAACCTCTTCAGGAGATCTGCGCCAATTTTCGGTAGAGAATGCGTAAACACTTAACTCTTTGACACCAACTTCAATTGCGCCATGGACAATATCTACTAACGCCTTCTCTCCTGCTTCATGCCCGGCAGTTCTTGCTAATCCACGTTTTTTTGCCCACCTACCGTTGCCATCCATAACAATTGCCACATGATTTGGTATTTGTTTGGCATCTAATTTTGGTGGTTTTATGCCAGCACGATGAGGGGTTGGCGGTAATACTTTTTTTGCCTTACTTTTTTTACTTACCTTTTTAGCCACGACTTATTCTCTCAACTAATGGCAGAGAACGTAAACCTCGCTCTAAGTGCCACTGCAGGTAGGCAGCGATTAAGCCTGAAGCCTCACTTCGATGCTTGGCTTCACTTTCAGATGCTCGCTGCCAATCACCAGTTAACAAATTAGCCATTAGCTCTAAGGTAATTGGTGATGGCGATGCGCTAGCTGATGGTTTGCAACCAATACAGACACAGCCGCCACCTTGGAGTGAGAAAAATTTATGCGGCCCAGGTGCATCACAACGTGAGCAGATTGTTAATGAGGGCGCGTAACCGGCAACTGATAGCGAGCGCAACAAGTATGCATCCAAAATTAATGATGCGTCATACCGCTTCTCAGCTAGTGCTTTTAATGAGCCGGTAACTAATAGGTACTGCTGCAGGGCTGGCTCATGCTCTGCCTGAGTAAATCGCTCAGCTGCCTCCAGTATTGCACTTGCTACTGTCCAGCTTTGGTAATCACTAGATAAAACATCTCCGTAATTTTCAATACTTACTACCTGAGTAATTGTGTCAAAGGTTCGCCCGGTATATAGCTGTAGATCAACATAACTTGCAGGTTCAAGGCGTGCACCAAATCTAGATTTAGTTCTTCTGACTCCCTTTGCTACCGCCTTTATTCGGCCATGATTTTTAGTAAATAATGTAATTATTCGATCGGCCTCACCAAGTTTTTGCGTGCGCAGCACAATCGCCTGGTCACGGTATAAAGACATACCCCTAAGTTACTAGAGGTGGCAGACAGAGCTAGTTAACGAACTGCGCGATTGATCGATGAGATAACTGCTTTAAGCGCTGCTGTGGTTGTGCTGGGATCAATTCCCACTCCCCAGTAAACCTTGCCAGCAATCTCACACTCAAGGTAAGCAGCTGCTTTTGCATCTCCGCCAGCAGATAAGGCGTGCTCGTAATAATCCAAAACTCTTACCGAAAGTGTTGGCTCATAAACATTAACAATTGCTACAAATGCTGCGATTGGTCCATTACCAGTGCCGGTTAACTTTTTACTCTCACCCTTATCTATTAACTCAATCGATAGATCAACATCTTTATCCAACTGTGAACTTTGAGAAAGACCTGCTAATTTAAATCTACCCCATTGATTATTTTTAGCTGGTAGGTACTCATCTTCAAAGGTGTGCCACATAGCATCAGCTGATACCTCACCGCCCTCAGAGTCGGTAAGGGACTGAATTACTTGGCTAAACTCAATTTGTAATCTACGTGGTAGATCTAATTGGTGTTCATGCTTCATTAAATATGCAACTCCACCCTTGCCAGATTGGCTATTTACCCGGATAACAGCCTCATATGATCTGCCAATATCCTTTGGATCAATTGGTAAATAAGGAATTGCCCAAGTGAATTTATCCTTATCAACGCCAGCAGCTTTGGCATCTTTTTCTAAATGCTCAAAGCCCTTCTTAATTGCATCTTGATGTGAACCGGAGAATGCGGTAAATACCAAGTCACCGCCATACGGATGTCGCTCTGGCACTCTTAGTTGATTGCAGTACTCAACTGTTCGCCTAATCTCATCAATATCTGAGAAATCAATCATTGGGTCAATGCCGTGGCTTAATAGATTAAGACCTAAGGTAACTAAACAAACATTTCCAGTTCGCTCACCATTACCAAATAAGGTTCCCTCGATTCGATCTGCTCCAGCTAAATATGCAAGCTCAGCAGCTGCAACTCCAGTGCCACGATCATTGTGTGGGTGCAAACTTAAGATCACACTGTCGCGATACTTTAAGTTTCGGTGCATCCACTCAATTGAATCTGCGTAAATATTTGGTGTTGCCATCTCAACTGTGGCTGGCAGATTCATAATTGTTTTCCAAGCAGGGGTTGGCTTCCAAATATCATTTACCGCGTTGCAAACTTCAACTGCAAACTCAAGCTCGGTTCCGGTATAGGACTCAGGTGAGTACTCAAATGAGACCAAAGTTCCTGGCACCGTTTTTACCAAATCTAAACAGATCTGGGCGCCATCGGTAGCAATTTTTTTAATGCCATCTTTATCCTGGCCAAATACAACTCGTCTTTGCAGAGTTGAGGTGGAGTTATAAAGGTGAACAATTGCCTGCTTTGAACCCTTAATTGATTCAAAGGTGCGCTCAATTAATGGTTTACGAGCCTGAGTTAAAACCTGAATTACAACATCATCTGGGATTAATTTCTCATCAATAATTTTACGGATGAAATCAAAATCGGTCTGACTAGCTGCTGGAAAACCAACCTCAATCTCTTTGTAACCCATCTTTACTAGCAACTTAAACATGGCAAGTTTTCGATTAGCATCCATTGGATCGATCAATGCTTGATTGCCATCTCGAAGATCAACTGAGCACCACTTAGGTGCTTTTGTCATTGTCTTACCTGGCCAGGTGCGATCGATTAAGCCAGCATTGTTTGGAAATGGATTAAATGGGGCGTACCGCGATATTGGCATTGCCGATTTACTTTGTTCTGGAAAGTTACTCATTATTTATTCTCCTCGTCGGTTAAAAGTGGTCTACCGGTGTGACCAACCTCCGCGACGAGGGGACCGGTTACTTGGCCCCGCCGCGGCAGGTAAGAAGAAGCAGTGATGACAGGCGTAATGAGTTAAGTGATGAGGTAACACCTGTGATTAACATGGCTTTAGGTTAACTTAACTTTAAGAATTTAACCAAATTACTGCCCAAAATTCATTTCTTTTATCAAATAAAGTGCTTACCCTTGCCAGATGACGATTGCGGCAAATAAGCCCTACGGCGCACCCCGCCCTGGTGAGTACGCACCAATCCCAGATCCAATTTTCAGAAAATCTTGGCATAAAGATTCAAAGCTTCCTGGGCCTAATCCACTGCTAGCTGATCTTCTTACCGCAACATTTATGGTCAATACCCCAAAGTTTTTACTTAAGATGCAACAAAAATATGGCACTACTTGTTCATTTTTTTTATCAAGAAGATTGTTCATTGGTTTATTCTCACCAGCTGCCGTTCATGAGGTAACGGTTGCTCAGCAACATAGCTTTGTTAAAGGTGTTGGTTTTGCCAGAATGCGTAAAGTACTAGGTGAAGGACTTCTAACAAATGAGGAGCCAATCCATTTAGCACACCGACGGATGATGCAACCACCATTTCACCATGGCAATTTAGATACATATGTTGAGATTATGTATAACTTAATAGAAGAACACACAAATAATTGGCGAGGTAAGTCAAGTATTGAGCTAGCCCCCGAGATGATGGCGCTTACCCTTGAAATTGTCTCTCGCTGCTTATTTGGATTGGATTCCCACCAATACACCAAAGCGATTGCCCACTCTATGGAGGTGGCAATTGATCGAATTGAGCGCACCATGTTGCCTGGCCTTGAGCGGTTTGATAAATCTGGAATTAAATACTTTAAAGAGTTTGAAATCGCCTCAGATCGTTTAGTAGATATTGCTGAGGCGATAATTAATAAGCGACTTACAAGTGATGAAAAGAAAGATGATGATTTACTGGGAATTCTGCTGCAGATGCGAGATCAAATCTCAGTTGATCATATTCGAGATGAAGTCTTAACCTTGATCCTAAGTGGCCATGAGACCACTGCAAATGTTATGAGTTGGGCATTTTCATATCTTTCAAAAAATCCAAAGGTTAGAAATGAGTTAGAGGATGAAGCAGACCAGGCGGATTGGATAAATGAGAGTCGAGCTCCTACCTACCAAGAGTTAGAGGAGAGCTCACCTGTTGCCTCAGCAATATTGCAGGAGACAATGCGACTTGCTCCCCCGGTTTGGGTTGCGCCGAGAATTGCTACAACTGATTGCGAAATTGATGGCGTTAAAATTCCAAAGGGTGCACATGTATTGCTAAGTCAGTATGTAACGCATAGAAATCCACGTTATTTCCCGAATCCAGAGGAATGGAAACCAGAGCGCTGGCATAACTTAGAGTTTGAGAAATCATTGCCAAGGGGTGCTTACTTCCCATTTGGTGGTGGAAGTCGAAAGTGCTTAGGTGAGTACTTTGCAATTGCTGAAGCTAGATTGATTTTATTAATGGTGGCAAAAAACTTTAGATTAACTGGCTCATTTCCAAAGGCGCAACCTAGGGCTACATACCGACCAAAGGGTGCGGTCAAAAATAAGGTTGAGCTTCGTTAATTAAGTGAAAAAGATGGGTACTCATCTGTTACTAATAAAAGAGCGTATCCATACAACCGATTCCAGTAAGCAATTACCTTAACTACCTCTTCTGCCTTATCTACTGGATAAACACCATTTTTAACAACACTAATCCAAGCCAACAGTGTTAACGCCAGGCCGTAGATTGCATAAACCACGCCAAGTATGAAAAGTGGAATAGCTAAAAACCATTTAACCAAAGGCTTCCAAGGACTTAGCTTTTTGCCGCCATCAATTTCTGGATAAATCAATCTAACCTTCTGATTTGGCTCAATGGACGGGTAATCATCGGTCAGTACTAATACATAAGCATTGATTCGATTGCTTAATTCAAGTAAGGATTTGTTAAAAGCTAATACATAAGAGGGGTAGATATTTCTAACGAGTAAAGATAGCGCAACTGGAAGTACTAAAAAGCCACCGACCGCCCCCATTGCTCCACCTGAGAACTTTGAAAAGCTTGAGAGAAATATCGCTACTGGCAGGACTAGAAAGATTCTAAATAATGCAGAGTTTTTATCTCGCTTATCTAAATCAACATGGATCTCAGTTTGTATTTGATTGCTCACACTCTGAGCATACTAAAGAACTGGTAAATACCGGTTTAATTCGTAGGCACTAACCTGCTTGCGATACTCATCCCATTCAGCACGTTTATTGAGTAATACATACTCAAATACATCATTACCTAGTGTTTTCTTGACCAACTCACTCTTCTCCATCGCAGTAATTGCCTCAGCTAAATCTGTTGGCAGTGGTGTTGGATTCACCTCTTCTTTCAACTCATACTTACCTTCTACACCAGCAAGCCCGGCTGCGATAATTACTGCAAATGCTAAATATGGATTGCATGCTGAATCCGGGGATCTAACCTCAACTCGAGTTGATGCCTCTTTCTTTGGTTTATAGGTTGGAATTCGAACCATGGCGTTGCGATCATTTTGTGCCCAGGTAGCAAAAGCTGGTGCTTCTCCGCCACCACTTAATCTCTTATATGAATTAACCCATTGATTAGTAATTGCAGTTATCTCGGCTGCATGTTTAATAATGCCAGCGATAAATGATCTACCAACCTTTGATAATTGCATCGGCGCACCCTCTTCATAAAAAGCGTTCTTCTCACCTTCAAATAAAGAGATATGAGTATGCATGGCAGAGCCTGGATGATTGGTAAATGGCTTTGGCATAAAGGATGCAAAAAATCCTTGATCTAACGCAACCTCTTTAACTACATGTCTAAATGTCATGATGTTATCTGCAGTAGATAAAGCATCGGCATATCTAAGATCAATTTCTTGCTGACCAGGGGCTCCCTCATGGTGTGAGAACTCAACTGAAACTCCCATTGCTTCAAGCAATGTAATTGCTTGCCTTCTAAAATCATGTCCAACTACAGAAGGTGTGTGATCAAAGTAGCCAGCAGAATCTACTGGGATTGGCTCTACTCCTGGTTGTGGCTCCTCTTTGAATAAGAAGAATTCAATCTCAGGGTGCGTGTAACAGGTGTAACCAAGCTTTGCTGCTTTTTCTAATGTTTGTTTTAAAACTCTTCGTGGATCAACGGAGGCAGGTGAACCATCTGGCATTGTGATATCGCAAAACATTCTTGCCGCACCTGGTGACTCTGTTCGCCAAGGCAGAATTGAAAAACTTGCTGGATCTGGTTTTGCTAACATATCTGATTCAGTAACTCGTGCAAAGCCTTCAATGGCAGAGCCATCAAAACCAATTCCTTCAGCAAATGCGTTTTCTAACTCAGCCGGTGCGATTGCAACTGATTTTAAAAATCCTAAAACATCGGTGAACCAAAGCCTGACAAATCGAATATTGCGCTCTTCTAAGGTGCGCTGCACAAATGCTTGTTGTTTAGTTAAATCACTTGGGGAGGTCATAGGGATATTAAAGCCGTAGATGATTACGGCTGTGTTAACTGGAAAAAAATACCTAGATTTATGCGGGATTAAATAACAAAAAACTCCGATGAATCCACATTGGTCCTAGCCGGCACGCTCTTAGTCACGACCAAGTTGGCGTTAATTCTTACCCCATCGCCAATTTCAATATTGCCCAATACTCGTGCACCAGAACCGATCACTACATTATTGCCAATAGTTGGATGGCGTTTACCAGATTGTTGGGTGCGAGCGCCCAATGTGACATCATGATAGATCATCACATCATCGCCAACTACAGCAGTTGCCCCAATTACAACTCCCATGCCATGGTCAATAAAAAATCTTCGACCAATTTTTGCAGCCGGGTGGATCTCAACACCAGTTACCGCTCTGATCCAATTTGAGTAGAGGCGAGCAATTAACTTTAATTTTAGATTCCAAAGAAGGTGGGCAATGCGATAACCCCAAACTGCGTGCAATCCTGGATAGGTAAGTAATACCTCAAGCCGATTGCGCGCAGCCGGATCTTGCCGCAGTGCAGCATCAATATCCTCTTTAATATGAGTAAACAATTAATCCATCAAATCTTGGAACAAGATTGTTGAAAGATATCGCTCACCAAATGATGGAATGATCACCACAATATTTTTACCAGCAAACTCAGGACGTTGTGCTACCTGGTGTGCTGCCCAAAGAGCGGCCCCTGATGAAATACCAGCCAAGATGCCCTCTTGTGTGCCGGCAGCGCGGGCATACTTAACAGCATCATCTGCAGTTGCATCTAAAATTTCATCATAGATTGTGCGATCTAAAATGCTTGGCACAAAGTTTGGCCCAATACCTTGAATTGGATGTGGACCAGGATTGCCACCATTTAAAATTGGTGAGGCAGCAGGTTCGACGCCAAATATTTTAATTGCCGGGTTCTTAGATTTTAATAACTGACCAACTCCAGTAATCGTGCCACCAGTTCCAATCCCGGCAACTACTGCATCTACTGTGCCATCGGTATCTCGCCAGATTTCCTCCCCTGTTGTTCGGCGGTGAATATCTGGTCCTGCCTCATTTTCAAATTGGCGAACCATTACCGCACCGGTATCTTTTAATGATTCAGCCTTAGCTACAGCACCCTTCATACCTTCACCTGCTGGAGTAAGAATTAACTCAGCACCAAATGCGCGAAGCAAAGCTCTGCGCTCCTTTGACATCGACTCTGGCATAGTCAAAATAGTTTTGTAACCACGAGCTGCTCCAACCATCGCCAGCGCAATTCCCGTATTTCCACTTGTTGCTTCAACGATTGTGCCACCAGGTTTTAATACACCTGATTTTTCAGCAGCATCAACCATGGCAATTGACAGGCGATCCTTAACGGTTGAGGTTGGGTTATAAAACTCAAGCTTTGCCAACACATTGGCGGTGGAGTTGGTCATAATCTTGTTTAATCTAACCAACGGTGTATTGCCATATACCTCGGTAATGTTGTTATAAATCTTCATTTGTTTCTCCTTTTTTTAGAATTTTAATAAGTTTGATTTATTTATTGCAGGTAAAAATTATGGGCAAAGCCCGAGGAGGAGTTAATCTGTTAGCAGATACAGCTAGTTGCGCGGGCAAAATCAACTACCCGACGACGGGTGAAGTACCAAGACTTCATAGAAAACACTTGGTTAGTTGAGTGTGCCATGGCTAAATAGTATGAAGGTTATTAATTAAAGACTAATTGCAAATGATTCGCGTGTTCTTAACCTATGCTTAATATTAATTAAGACTCACGCCAATGTGAGGTAATCGGCAATCTTCGATCCTTACCAAATGCCTTACTTGAGATCTTTGTGCCTGGTGGATACTGCCGCCTTTTGTACTCAGCTCGATCAACTAATTGCACAACCTGATCTACTAAATCCGCTGCAAAGCCAGCGGCCAGGGCAGCCGGCCGGCCACCATCTTGGTCTATATATATAGTAAGAATCTGATCTAAAACTTTGTAATCTGGCAGTGAATCGCTGTCCTTTTGATTAGGGCGAAGCTCAGCACTTGGCTCCTTTTCAATTGAGCTAACTGGAATTGGTGGTGTATCACCTTGCAAAATTGCTAGCTCATTGCGCCACTTAGCTAATTGCCAAACTTGAGTTTTATATAGATCTTTAATTGGCGCAAAGCCGCCAACCGCGTCACCATACATAGTTGAGTAACCAACTGCTAACTCAGATTTATTACCAGTTGCCAGTACTAGGTGACCCTCTTGATTTGAAATTGCCATAAGCGTGCTGCCTCGAACTCTGGCCTGCAGATTCTCCTCTGCCACCCCATCTACTCTTAAGTTTTCAATAAAGTTTGCCACCATCGGTGCAATCTCAATGATTCGATAATTTAAACCAATATTTGAGGCTAACTCTTTTGCGTCAGCTAATGAGTGATCAGATGAGTACTTGCTTGGTAGTGCCACTCCAAAGACTCGATCTGCACCAATTGCATCGGCAGCCAAGGTGGCAACTAGTGCCGAATCAATTCCACCTGATACCCCTAAGATCACCGATTTAAAATTATTTTTCTCAACATAATCTCGAAGGCCAACTACTAATCCCTGCCAGATCTCCTCTAAATCACCAAGTCTTCTAGCAATTCCAGGTTTAATCCATTCCTGCTTTGCACTTGGCGCAGTTGAGATAATTAAATCTGGATCACTAGATGCTAATTTCACATCTAGGTCAATTACCATCAGCCCCTCTTCAAATTGTGGGGCGCGTGCTATTACCTGCCCAGTGCCACCTACAACAATTGTGTCGCCATCAAAAACTAAATCATCTTGGCCACCACACATATTTACATAAGCAAGTGGGGCACCAATCTCAACTGCTCGTTGTGTCACCAAAGCTAATCGGGCATCATTCTTATTAACCTCATATGGTGAACCATTTGGCACTAGTAGCAGGCCGATATTGCGCTGGGCAAGTTGGGCTACTGGCCCACCCGATTGCCAAATATCCTCACAAATAGCAATACCAATATCAACGCCGCAAACTCTAATTACAAGTGAGTGATTGCCGGGAGAGAAGTTTCGATACTCATCAAAGACGCCATAATTTGGCAGGTGGTGTTTGATATAGGTGGCAACAATCTCACCACGATAAATAACCGCTACACAATTTTGTGGCTTGCCGGCATCTGATTGGCCAAGGTAGCCAACTAATAAAGTTAGATCCCCATTTCCTTCATTATTTATCCGAGCAGCTAACTCATTAATAGCGGTAATTGATGCGGCTCTAAATGATGGCCTAGTTGCTAAATCCTCAACTGGATAGCCGGTTAATACCATCTCTGGATAAACTACAACAGCTGCCCCAGCATTAGCAGCATCAAAGGCGTACTTTGAAACAAGCTCAGCATTATTTTTCAGATCACCAACAGTTGGATTGATCTGCGCTAGCGCTACTCGGATCTGACCGGATTGACTCACTTTTCAAGAGTACCTCAGGTGGCGCAGCTGGCGCAGTTTGAGTTAAAGTTGACCCACCTAGTAAAGACAGGGACCGATAAATCGGCCTTGATCTTAAGGAGTAGTAATGAGTAACGCGCAAATATCTCGAATCTCCATTGCCGATTTAGCTGCCAAGAAGACGGCGGGGCAAAAGTTTGCAGTACTAACTAGTTACGAGCAGATGAGCGCTGCCATCTTTGATCAGGCAGGTATCCCAGTTTTACTGGTAGGAGATTCTGCTGGTAATAATTTTTTAGGGTTTGAGAACACCATCCCGGTAACCGTTGATGAGTTAATCCCAATGGCAAGAGCGGTAGTTAACGCCAGTCAAAGGGCGATGGTAGTTGCCGACTTTCCATTTGGCTCCTATGAGAGCTCACCAGAGCAAGCCTTAGCAACTGGCGTTAGATTTTATAAAGAGGCAAAGGTTGGTGCGGTAAAGCTGGAAGGTGGCGTAAAGGTGGTGCCACAGATTAAGAAATTAATTGCAGCAGGAATTGCAGTGATGGGACATATTGGTCTTACTCCCCAATCTGTTCATGCCTTAGGTGGCTTTAAGGTGCAGGGCCGAGGAGATGATGCCAGCCGGGTGATTGAAGATGCCAAAGCATTAGAGGCTGCTGGGGTCTTTGCCATAATTTTAGAGGCCGTACCAGCTGCACTTGCTGCCCAAATTACTAGCCAACTTTCTATTCCAACAATTGGCATTGGTGCTGGTAAAGATTGTGATGGCCAGGTTTTAGTCTGGACAGATTTGATGGGATTGACGCAAAAGATGCCAAAGCTAGCTAAGGCGTATCGAAATCTGCGAAAAGAGATGAGCGATGCGGCAGGCGAGTTTGCTGCTGATGTGGCAGCGGGTAGATTTCCGACATCAGAACAGAGTTTTAATTAACCGATAATTACTGGAGGATCTTGAAAGCAAATCTTGCTATCGACTTCTCGCCACTTAGACGTTATCCAGATTTTCGAAGATTGTGGCTCTCTGGCCTTATTTCCTACTTTGGCTCGATGTTTACCTATGTGGCGCTGCCCTTTCAAGTAAAGCAGTTAACCGGCTCCTATCTTGCAGTTGGTTTAATCGGCTTAGTTGAGATTATTCCGTTGGTGATCTTTGGTCTCTATGGCGGCGTCCTAGCCGATCACATGGATCGCAAAAAGATGATCTGGGCAACTGAGTTTGCCGCCCTTTTCCTATCTTCAATTTTGTTAATCAATGCATTGCTACCAGAGCCTAAACTGCTGCTGATCTACATAGTCGCAGCACTCTTTTCTGCAGTTGATGGCTTACAGCGGCCTAGTGCCGATGCGATTTTGCCTAGGTTAGTTGGCCACAAAGATCTACCCGCCGCAAGTGCTTTAATGAGTTTGCGTTGGCAGGCGGGCATGATTGCCGGTCCTGCTCTTGCGGGTGTATTAATTTCAATTGCTGGTGTTAAAGCTGGATTTATTTTAGACATTCTTACCTACTTTATTGCACTCTTTATTTTGATTAGAGTTAAAAATGTACCGCCGATGAAAGAGAGTGAAAAACCCTCATTTTCCAGCCTAATAGATGGGGTTAAGTACGCCAGTAGTCGCAAGGATTTAATGGGTACTTATCTAGTTGATTTAGCAGCAATGTTTTTTGCAATGCCAACTGCGCTATTTCCATTTTGGGCAGAGCAGGCAGGGGCTCCCTGGGCACTTGGTTTGTTCTACGCCGCCGGAACTATTGGTTCAATTGTGGTGACACTGACTAGTGGTTGGGTAAAAAGCTATACCAAACATGGCCGAGCAATATTTTTAGCAGCCTTAGGTTGGGGGTTAGCAATTACTTTGGCCGGAGTAAGTAACAATCTAATTCTGATTCTGCTATTTCTAATCTTGGCCGGGGCATCAGATATGGTCTCAGCTCTTTTCAGGTCAACATTGTGGAATCAATCCATTCCTGATGAGTACCGGGGCAGGTTGGCCGGGGTTGAACTTATTTCTTATTCAGTTGGACCATTAGGTGGGCAAACTCGCGCCGGTTTTACCGCCGAACACAGCTCACTGCGCACCTCAGTGGTATCTGGTGGCCTACTTTGCATTGGTTTTGTCACTTTATTTACCGCTCTACTGCCAGATTTTCGTAAATATGACAGCCAAACCAATAAATTTGCGGTTTTGGAGGCGAAAAAACGGAAAATTTCACCAAATAATTAACTCACCAGTAGTTTTTGGGTAATTACTGGTGCAAAATTGGCCAAAAATTAGAAAAAAATGCACAAAAAATAAAATAAATAAAGTTGCGACACGCTTCATAATTATTGCCAAATAAGTGGAAAGTTTTCCTATTTAGTGACACGCTTATCCATGAAACAGGTTCGGTGACGGATCGAACCACTTTGATAGGAGATCTACGTGGCTGCAAAGCGTCGTAAGAAAGCAGCAAAAGCTGCACCAAAGCGTCGTCGTAAGAA
>Ga0214921_10004550_pt1 | contig 20320 bp, 12 predicted proteins | sample LL1505_MetaG_FD_177992 | JGI IMG/M metagenome (GOLD analysis project Ga0214921, IMG submission 177992) | Freshwater microbial communities from Lake Lanier, Atlanta, Georgia, United States - LL-1505 | ecosystem: Environmental > Aquatic > Freshwater > Lake | place: USA: Georgia | collected...
CACGAACTGTTGGGCGAACACCCTTCCAGCGCATACGTCCTGCTTTACCCCAGTTGATGTTTGACTGCTCAGCGTTACCAACTTCACCGATGGTTGCGCGGCAACGAGCATCGACGTTACGGATTTCGCCTGAAGGCAAACGTAGCTGAGCCATTCCACCATCTTTAGCAACTAGACGAATAGCAGCACCAGCTGAACGACCCATCTTTGCTCCACCGCCTGGCTTTAGCTCAATCGCGTGGATAACGGTACCAACCGGAATGTTCTTCAAAGGAAGAGCGTTACCTGGCTTGATGTCAGCGTTAGGACCCTGCTCGATCTTGTCACCCTGCTTTAGCTTTGCTGGAGCGATGATGTAACGCTTCTCTCCATCTGCATAGTGAAGCAGCGCAATACGTGCGGTACGGTTCGGGTCATACTCGATGTGTGCAACAGTAGCTGGAACACCATCCTTGTCGTGACGACGGAAGTCGATTACACGATACTGACGCTTGTGTCCTCCACCGATGTGACGAGTGGTGATACGACCTGAAGCATTACGACCACCGGTTTTTGGTAGTGGACGAAGAAGTGACTTCTCAGGAGTGGTTCTAGTGATTTCAGCAAAATCTGAAACAGATGAACCGCGGCGACCTGGAGTCGTTGGCTTATATTTACGAATTCCCATTTTTCTCTGCCTTATCCGATGTTGCTAAACAAGTCGATGGTTCCACTCTTTAGAGTGATGATTGCGCGCTTGGTGTCTTTACGCTTACCCAAACCAAACTTGGTCTTACGGGTCTTACCAATGCGGTTCAAAGTGTTCACTGAAGCAACCTTGACGTTGAAGATAACTTCAACAGCCTGCTTGATTTCAGTCTTGTTTGAACGTGGGTCAACTTCGAAGGTGTACTTACCCTGATCAATCAGGTTGTATGACTTCTCAGAAACGATTGGACGAATGATCACGTCTCTCGGGTTCTTATTTGTCGCAGTCATGTTTACGCCTCCTTCTTTGAGTTAGCGATGAACTCTTCGATAGCTGACTTGGTGAATACCAAATCATCAGAGTTCAAAATGTCGTAAGCGTTTAGCTGGTCAACTGGAAGAACGTGAACGTTCTTTAGGTTGCGCAAGCTTAGGTAACTAACTTCATCAGTGCGGTCAAGAACAACTAGCACGTTCTTCTGCTTGGTGAACTTAGCAAGATAAGCCTGAGCTGCCTTGGTTGAAGGCTTGTCACCAAGTGACAGAGACTCAACTACGTGTAGCGCGTTGTTACGTGCTCTGTCAGTTAGTGCCTGACGAACAGCAGCAGCCTTCATCTTCTTAGGTGTGCGCTGATCGTAATCACGAGGCTTAGGACCGTGAGTGATGTAACCACCGCGCATCTGAGGAGCACGAAGGGAACCCTGACGAGCACGTCCGGTACCCTTCTGTGCGAAAGGCTTCTTACCAGTACCTGAAACTTCACCGTGACGCTTGGTTGACTGGGTGCCCTGACGAGCAGCAGCCAACTGAGCAACAACAACTTGGTGAACTAGAGGAATACTGATGTTCACATCGAACAAAGCAGCATCAAGTTCAACCGAACCTGACTTCTTACCTTGTACGTCTAATACATCTACGTTAGCCATGAGAATTAAGCACCCTTCTTGACTGCGTTACGAACGAAAACAAGTGAGCCCTTTGAACCAGGAACTGCACCCTTGATCAACAAAAGACCCTTTTCAGCATCAATGCCGTGAATGGTTAGGTTCAAGGTTGTTACCTTGTCCTGACCCATACGTCCAGCCATGCGAGTTCCCTTGAAAACACGACCAGGTGAAGTACCAGCACCGATAGAACCAGGCTTACGGTGGTTACGGTGTGAACCGTGAGATGCACCAACACCGTGGAAACCGTGACGCTTCATGTGACCGGCAAAACCTTTACCCTTGCTAGTTCCAATAACGTCAACGAACATACCTGTTTCGAAAAGTTCAACACCAAGTTCCTGACCAACTTCATAAGTGTCAGCATCTAGTGTTCTGATTTCAGCTAGGTAGCGGCGAGGAGTAACTCCTGCTTTACCAAAGTGACCAGCGTCAGGCTTGTTAACCTTGCGTGGATCAACTGCACCATAGGCAACCTGGATAGCTGTGTAACCATCGGTCTCAGCGTTCTTGATCTGAGTGATTACGTTTGAGCCTGCTTCAACAACAGTGATAGGAATCATCTTGTTGTTGGCATCCCAAGCCTGAGTCATACCAAGCTTCTTGCCTAGTAGACCTTTCACAATACGAGTAGTAGTCATCTGTTTTTCCTTAGAGCTTGATCTCGATGTTGACATCGGCTGGAAGGTCGAGACGCATCAACGAGTCAACTGCCTTAGGAGTTGGGTTGATGATATCGATCAAGCGCTTGTGGGTGCGCATCTCGAAGTGTTCGCGACTGTCCTTGTATTTGTGAGGTGAACGAATTACCGTCACAACATTCTTTTCAGTAGGCAGTGGTACTGGACCAACAACCTTTGCGCCTGCACGGGTAACGGTGTCGACGATCTTTCGCGCCGACGAATCGATGACCTCGTGGTCGTACGACTTTAGTCGAATGCGGATCTTCTGATCAGCCATCATGACTCGCTTTCTTGACGGTTTCACCCGTCAATAATTAGCAGCACTTTTTTGATATGCACCACTATTTATCTGTCAAACCCAGTTGCCTGGGGCACTGCATACCGACCCACGCACTCGGGTGTGTCGCGAGCAAAGCTCACATCAAACTCAAATACGGTTTCGGTTAAATTTGCGGTTCAGCTGCGGCCGGACCCGTTTTAGCGGTTCACTCTGCCTGCAGTGGTTCACCCAAGAAAGGATGAAAATCACATGAACCTGTCCATCTTGGCACAACTAGGCGTGTTGGTGCAAGTTAAAGTCAAGAAATATCGCTATTCTCAGCCAAATTCTTTAAAACAAAGAACCCCAGACCATTTAGGCCTGGGGTTCTTTGAAGTTAGTTTCTAGAACTACTTGGTGATCTTTACTACGGTACCGGCACCAACTGTGCGGCCACCTTCACGGATAGCGAAGCGAAGACCCTCTTCCATAGCGATTGGCTGAATAAGCTCAACTGCCATTTCGGTGGTGTCGCCAGGCATAACCATTTCAGTACCAGCAGGAAGGGTGATAACACCAGTCACGTCAGTGGTACGGAAGTAGAACTGTGGGCGGTAGTTTGAGTAGAACGGGTTGTGACGGCCACCCTCATCCTTTGAAAGGATGTAGACGTTGCCATCGAAGCCAGTGTGAGGTGTGATCGAACCAGGCTTACATACAACCTGGCCACGCTCTACATCTTCACGCTTGGTTCCACGTAGCAATAGACCTACGTTTTCACCAGCTTCTGCGTAGTCAAGTAGCTTACGGAACATTTCGATTCCAGTAACGGTGGTCTTCTGCTTGTCGCGGATACCAACGATTTCAACTTCGTCGTTCACCTTGACCTGGCCACGCTCGATCTTGCCGGTGATAACAGTTCCACGACCAGTGATTGTGAAAACGTCTTCAACAGGCATTAGGAAAGGCTTGTCTAGGTCACGAACAGGCTCAGGGATGTTTGCATCCACTGCGTCCATAAGTGCAAGAACGGTGTCTCCCCACTTAGCGTCACCCTCAAGAGCCTTAAGAGCTGAAACCTGGATTACAGGTGCGGTGTCGCCTGGGAATTCGTACTGTGACAATAGGTCACGAACTTCAACCTCAACTAGTTCAAGGATTTCAGCGTCGTCAACCATGTCTGACTTGTTTAGAGCTACAACGATGTATGGAACACCAACCTGACGAGCAAGTAGTACGTGCTCCTTGGTCTGAGGCATAGGGCCGTCAGTTGCTGCAACTACAAGAATCGCACCATCCATCTGAGCTGCACCAGTAATCATGTTCTTGATGTAGTCAGCGTGGCCCGGAGCGTCTACGTGAGCGTAGTGGCGCTTCTCGGTCTGGTACTCAACGTGTGAGATGTTGATCGTAATACCACGCTGCTTTTCTTCAGGTGAGTTGTCGATCTGGTCAAACGCTGATGCAGTGTTTAGGGTCGGGAACTTATCGTGAAGTACCTTAGTAATGGCCGCAGTCAATGTGGTCTTACCGTGGTCAACGTGACCGATAGTACCGATATTGACGTGCGGCTTTGTGCGTTCGAATTTCGCCTTAGCCATTTATTGGTCCTCCTCAGGACTCGTTGTATCCCTCGGGCATGATTTATGCCCTAAAAGATTTTGGGGTTTACAGATTTACTATCTTACTCAGAAAAGCTGGTTCTAGGAAGTCCTAGACCCTACTCGCCCTTGTTCTTCTGGACGATTTCGTCAGCAACAGCCTTTGGAACCTCAGAATAAGACTCAAAAGTCATTGAGTAGACCGCACGACCCGAAGTCTTCGAGCGTAGGTCTCCAACGTAACCGAACATTTCAGACAGTGGAACTAGGGCGCGAACGACCTTGACGCCGGTAGCGTCGTCCATTGACTGAATCTGACCACGGCGAGAGTTGAGGTCTCCGATAACGTCACCCATGTATTCCTCTGGGGTACGCACTTCGACGGCCATCAACGGCTCGAGTAGTACAGGTTGTGCCAGACGAGATGCTTCTTTATAAGCAATCGATCCAGCAATCTTGAAGGCCATTTCAGATGAGTCAACATCGTGATATGCACCATCAAGAAGAGTAGCTTTGACACCCACAACTGGGTATCCAGCAAGAGTTCCAACTAGCATCGCATCGCGAATACCAGCGTCAACCGAAGGGATGTATTCACGAGGAACACGACCACCGGTAACTGAGTTTACGAACTCGTAAGTCTTGTCACCCTCAACTTCCATAGGCTCCAGTTTGATCTGGACCTTAGCAAACTGACCTGAACCACCGGTCTGCTTCTTGTGGGTGTAGTCATACTTCTCAACAACGCGCTTTAGGGTCTCGCGGTAAGCAACCTGAGGCTTACCAACGTTAGCCTCAACCTTGAACTCACGACGCATTCTGTCAACCAAGATGTCAAGGTGTAGTTCACCCATACCTGAGATCACAGTCTGACCAGTTTCCTGATCCTGCTCAACGCGGAAAGTTGGGTCTTCTTCAGCAAGCTTCTGGATGGCTAGACCTAGCTTCTCCTGGTCGCTCTTGGTCTTTGGCTCAATAGCAACAGAGATAACTGGCTTAGGGAAAGTCATTGACTCAAGAACAACTGGGTTAGCAATGTCACAAAGAGTGTCACCGGTTGTGGTGTCCTTTAGACCAATAGCTGCATAGATGTGTCCAGCGGTTACCGACTCAACAGGGTTTTCCTTGTTGGCGTGCATCTGGAACAACTTACCAATGCGCTCTTTCTTGTCCTTGGTTGAGTTCAACACCTGGTCACCCTGGTTAGCTGCACCTGAGTAAACACGGATGTATGTCAGACGACCGAAGAATGGGTGAGTCATAACCTTGAACGCAAGAGCTGCGAAAGGCTCTGTTGACTTAGGCTCGCGCTTTACGATCTTCTCTTCGTCACGAACATCGTGACCTTCAACAGCTGGAACATCCAGAGGCGAAGGTAGGTAGTCGATAACAGCGTCAAGCATTGGCTGAACACCCTTGTTCTTGAACGCAGAACCACAAAGAATCGGGTAAAGAGTTGAAGTAACTGTGAGCTTACGAATAGCACCCTTGATTTCAGCAACAGATAGTTCTTCACCAGCGAAGTACTTCTCCATTAGAGCGTCATCAGCTTCAACAATGGTCTCAAGCAAAGCTGCACGGTACTCGTCAGCCTTTTCTTTCATGTCAGCTGGGATCTCTTCGATGGTGTATTTCGCACCAAGTTCAACATCTCCACGCCAGGTTAGAGCGCGCATTTCAACCAAGTCAATAACACCTTCGAAAGTTGACTCAGCACCGATAGGAAGCTGAATAACTAGAGGTCTAGCACCTAGACGCTTGATGATGGTGTCCACTGTGAAGTAAAAGTCAGCACCTAGCTTGTCCATCTTGTTTACGAAACAGATACGAGGAACGTCATACTTATCAGCCTGACGCCAAACAGTCTCAGACTGAGGCTCAACACCTTCTTTACCGTCGAAGACGGCAACCGCACCATCAAGAACACGAAGTGAACGCTCAACCTCAACGGTAAAGTCCACGTGTCCAGGGGTGTCAATGATGTTGATTTGGTTCTTGTTCCAGAAACAGGTAGTCGCAGCTGAGGTAATGGTAATACCACGTTCCTGCTCCTGCTCCATCCAGTCCATAGTTGCAGCACCATCGTGCACTTCACCGATCTTGTGAGTGATACCGGTGTAGTACAAAATACGCTCAGTGGTAGTTGTCTTACCAGCGTCAATGTGCGCCATGATACCGATGTTGCGTACCTTGTTTAGGTCCGTTAGAACTTCTTGGGCCACGATGGTCCTCCGAATTAGATTTGGGTTTACTTACTTAATTGAACAACCGCTTGCTAAACACGAGGTTAACAAGCGGATGTCCGAAACTTCTACCAGCGGTAGTGAGCGAAGGCCTTGTTTGACTCGGCCATCTTGTGTGTGTCTTCACGACGCTTAACAGCAGCGCCTAGACCGTTAGATGCATCTAGGATCTCGTTCATCAAACGCTCAGTCATAGTCTTTTCACGACGAGCCTTTGCGTAGCTAACCAACCAACGAAGAGCCAAAGTGTTGGCACGGTGTGCCTTAACTTCAACTGGAACCTGGTAGGTTGAACCACCAACACGACGTGAGCGAACCTCAACTGTTGGACGAACATTGTCTAGTGCCTTCTTGAGAAGAACAACTGCATCCTGACCACTCTTCTCAGCTGCACCAGATAGCGCACCATAGACGATTGATTCAGCAACAGACTTCTTGCCGTCAAGCAAAATCTTGTTAACCAAAGTGGTTACAACTTGTGAACCATAAACAGGATCGATGACCACTGGCTTCTTGGTTACTGGACCTTTACGAGGCATTACTTACCCTTCTTCGCACCGTATTGGCTTCTAGCCTGTTTACGATTCTTAACTGCCTGGGTGTCTAATGCACCGCGGACGATCTTGTAACGAACACCAGGTAGGTCTTTTACACGACCACCACGAACTAGCACCATTGAGTGCTCTTGGAGGTTGTGACCTTCACCTGGGATGTAAGCGGTAACTTCAATACCGTTTGAAAGCTTGACACGAGCCACCTTACGCAGAGCCGAGTTCGGCTTCTTAGGGGTGGTGGTGTAAACACGAGTACATACTCCGCGGCGCTGTGGGCTGGCCTTAAGTGCTGGCGTCTTAGACTTTGTAGCCTTGGCGCTGCGACCCTTGCGGACCAACTGCTGAATTGTTGGCACTACTTCTCCTTGTTTTTGCTCGGTTACCCGAGTTTTTTGTTACTCTTTTTGGCTTCACAACACGGCAAGTCGCCGTATCGAAAATCTGTTTTGGCCCACCGGAGCTAAATCACTCAGATACCAGGGCATGATTTGGTCTAAACACAAACCTTGCCTAGCCTACTGAAATAACTCCAGTGGGTCAAACGGAATTTTTACTCTTCTTTCTTTTCTGCCCAGTCGTCGAAATCGGCGCTAAACAGGTTGGCTGCGGCAAAGCTATCAGCCGGTTCGGTAGCCTCTGGGGCCTCCCAAATACGGTTTGGATAGCGGGCTGCCTTAGCCTCTTCAGTGGCCTGAACCTCAACATCGCGGTATCTCTTGAGTCCAGTACCAGCTGGGATCAACTTACCAATGATGACGTTCTCCTTTAGACCTTCAAGCTTGTCTTCTCTGCGATCTAGGGCTGCCTGAGTTAGAACTCGAGTAGTTTCCTGGAATGAAGCTGCAGATAGCCATGATTGAGCTGCCAATGAAGCACGGGTCATACCCATAACTTCCTGACGGGCTGAAGCTGGCTTTGAACCAGCTCGTTGAGCTTCACGGTTCTTAGCCTGGAAGCGGGTACGGTCGATAACCTCACCTGGGAGCATGTCTGTCTCACCAGATTCGATAACGGTAACCTTACCCAACATCTGACGAACAATAACCTCAAGGTGCTTGTCGTGCAGTGGAACACCCTGTGAACCATAGATCGCCTGAACACCACGGATGATTTCGAATGCAGCCCACTTAGGACCAAGCACTGAAAGCACAGCGTGAGGGTTAGGAGTTCCATCGATCACGTATTCACCCTGACCAACCCAGTCGCCTGGTTGAACTAGAAGCTCAGACTCGATGTCACCTGAATTGATGGTGGCAATCTTGTCCTTTGGAGATAGCTTCTGGAAGGTCTTAGAAGTTGAACGGCTGAACGCGTAGTTCTGAGCAATCTTCTCTGCTTCGTCATAGCCTTCATCTGAAGGAGTGATGAAGACATCAACTTCCTTCACGATGCCGAACTTAGCAACTAGATCGTTAGCGTTTATGACCTTACCTGCTTCAACCTTTGCCTTCTTCAACTTCACAAGAGCATCGGCGTCAGCAACTGGATAAGCAAGCAAACCATCTGCGATAACTTGACCGTTTACAACAACATCGCCAACCTTGGCAAATACACGCTGCTTCGACTTGTTACCAGCGAATGCAACCAGCTCATAACGAACCTTAGACATCTGGCTCTTGGCCTTCTTGTTCTCGGCTTGGACTTCCTGCAACTTAGCGTCAGAGAGGTTAATACCTGGCTCTAGACGAGGAGTAACAGTGCGGTCAACTTCAACCTCAATGAATTCGTCGGTGACCTTGGTAACAGTTCCACCTTCTGCAACGATTACAGCTTTACCAGCCTTAGTCGTGTCAGCAACCTTTGAACCATCTTTGTCATCGACTGCGAAAATCACCTGAGCAAAGATCTTGTTCTTAGTGGTCTTCTCATCCTTGGCTTCAACCTCTGCGATTTCGCGGATGGTTACATCGCCTCGACATACTGTGAACTCACGGCCAGAAGCCTTAAGTTCAATACGTCCTGGCCAGAAAGCTAGAACACCGACTTTACCCTGACGCCAACCTGGACGTGCTTCAAGCAAGTCGGTAACACCAGTAAGACCCTGAGTGATGTCATAAGAAATCAGACGCTCAACACGGACCTTCTGACCACCGATTGACTTCAAGATAGTTCTCTTAGTCGTTGCTGCAGCTGCACCACCGGTGTGGAAGGTACGCATTGTGAGCTGAGTACCAGGCTCACCGATTGACTGAGCAGCGATGATACCGATAGCTTCACCAAGCTCAACCGGCTGGTTGGTAGCAAGGGAAACACCGTAACAGGCAGCACAAACACCAGATAGAGCATCACAGGTGAATACAGAACGAATCTTCACAGTCTCAACATCAGCAGCCTTTAGGTTGTTGATGGCCTGAAGATTGATTGAATCATTGCGCTTAGCAACAACTGTTGAACCAACCTTCACATCTTCAGCTAATTGACGCTGCATAACTGAAAGTTCAATGTTTGAATCATCCCAGTTACCATCAACGTCCTTTAGAGACTTCTCTAGGAAACGTGTAGTACCACAGTCTGGATCGCGAACGATAACATCCTGAGCCACGTCAACTAGACGACGAGTTAGGTAACCAGCAGCAGAAGTCTTCATCGCAGTATCAGCGTTACCCTTTCGAGCACCGGTTGCGTTAATGAAGTATTCGTTAGCAGTAAGACCAACAAGGTAGTTACCCTTTACCGGCATCGGAGCAAAGTCACCCGATGAAGTTGCAACCGGTCCACGCATACCTAGAACAGAACGAATCTGAATCCAGTTACCACGAGCACCTGATTCAACCATCATGCGAATAGCGTTACCCTGAGGAATTTCATCCTTGAGCAACTTCTCGATTTCAGCAGTTCTCTTGAACCAAAGAGCACCAAGCTCGTCACGACGCTCAAGGTCAGTGATACCACCAAGGTCGAATGACTCCTGAATCTTGGTATGTTCTTTTTCACCATCCTGAATCATCTTGGCGCGCTGCTTGTCGAACTTACCTTCAGAGTCGAAGTTTGCATCCGAGATAGCCATTGAAACACCTGAACGAGTAGCCCAGTAGAAACCAGCGTCCTTGATACGGTCAAGTGCTTGCGCAACTTCAACACGTTCGTGCAGTTCAACCATCTCAGCCAAAATCTGGCTGATCTGCTTCTTACCGACTTGACCTTCAGACCATTGGAAACCTTCTGGCAGAGTCTGAGCAAACAGAGTGCGGCCTAGAGTGGTTTCCTTGATGAGGCCGTCAATACGAATCTTGATTAGTGACTGAACATCTAGGTTGTGAGAATCAAAAGCTAGTTGAGCTTCAGCAACAGATCCGAATACACGGCCCTCACCCATTCCACCTTCTTTGACGGTAGTCATGAAGTAAAGACCAATGATCATATCTTGTGAAGGAGTAGCAACTGGCTTACCATCCGAAGGCTTCAAGATGTTGTTAGATGCGAGCATCAACAAACGAGCTTCTGCTTGAGCTTCAACCGATAGCGGTAGGTGAACAGCCATCTGGTCACCATCGAAGTCAGCGTTGAAAGCAGCACAAACTAGCGGGTGCAGCTGGATGGCCTTACCTTCAACAAGCAGTGGCTCAAACGCCTGGATACCTAGACGGTGAAGAGTAGGTGCACGGTTTAGTAGCACTGGGCGCTCGCGAATAACTTCTTCTAGAACATCCCAAACCTGCGGACGGCTTCGCTCAACCATTCGCTTCGCACTCTTGATGTTCTGAGCAATGCCCAGATCAACTAGACGCTTCATAACGAAAGGCTTGAAAAGTTCCAAGGCCATCAACTTAGGAAGACCGCACTGGTGCATCTTTAACTGAGGTCCAACCACGATAACTGAACGACCAGAGTAGTCAACACGCTTACCTAGAAGGTTCTGACGGAAACGACCCTGCTTACCCTTTAGAAGGTCAGAGAGTGACTTCAATGGACGGTTACCAGTTCCGGTAACAGGACGTCCACGACGTCCGTTATCGAATAGTGCATCCACTGCTTCCTGAAGCATGCGCTTTTCGTTGTTCAAGATGGTCTTAGGAACAGCACCTAGATCAATGAAACGCTTTAGACGGTTGTTACGGTTGATCACACGACGGTAAAGGTCGTTTAGATCTGAGGTAGCAAAACGTCCACCATCTAGCTGAACCATCGGACGAATCTCCGGTGGAAGAACTGGGAGAACATCTAGCACCATTGAGGTAGCTGGAGTTGATGACTGTAGGAATGAAGAAACAACCTTCAGACGCTTGATAGCCTGGGTCTGCTTCGATCCCTTGAATTCAGCAATCTGCTTCTTTAGTTCATCTGCTTCTGCTGCAAGATCAAATGCCGCTAGAACCTGCTGAACAGCAAGAGCACCAATTTCAGTGATTACGTAGTCACCGTAGTAGTAGTCGAAGTAATCGAAAAGAACGTCGTTCTGAATTAGTTCGCCCTCTTCAGCCATCAAGAACTGGCGCCAAGCCAAGTGCTCTTTCTGCAAAGAGTTCGGACGCTCTAAACGAGCATATTCACGAACAATCTTTTCGGTCTTCTTACGGAAATCGTTGATACGAGTGTTGATTACCTTCTGAGCTGCTGCCTCGCGAGCAATAGCTTCTTTACCTTCAGCAATAGTTGCTGTGAAAGGCTTGTCTAGGTAACCCTTAGGGTCATCAATTTCCATCTTGATCATTTGCTCGATGCTCTTTACGAACTGAGCATCAACCCAAACTGGAGCTTCCCAAAGCTTGACAGCAGTCTGCAGTGCAAGACCTGAATCAACTAGGAAATCAAACTCATCCTTAGCAACATCCATCATCTCGTCGAAGCGACCTTCAAGAGTCTGCTTCACACGCTGGGTGTAGTCATCCTTGATTAGAGCCCAATCGATCTCCTTGCCCTCAGTATCAACTTCCATGACACGGTAAGCAGCAAAGTAAATAATCTTCTCTAGATCTTTAGGAGCCATGTTCAGTAGGTAACCCAAACGGCTAGGAACACCCTTGAAGTACCAGATGTGGGTAACTGGAGCTGCAAGCTCAATGTGACCCATACGCTCACGACGCACAGATGACTTAGTTACCTGAACACCACAGCGCTCACAAACGATGTCCTTGAAGCGAACACGCTTGTACTTACCACAAGAACATTCCCAGTCCTTGGTAGGACCGAAGATCTTTTCACAGAACAGGCCGTCCTTCTCAGGCTTTAGGGTTCTGTAGTTAATGGTTTCAGGCTTTTTGACCTCACCATTTGACCATGAGCGAATGTCATCTGAAGTGGCAAGACCAATTCGTAGGGAGCTGAAAGTTTCGACGTCCATAATTATTCTTTTCTCTCTAGATTCGCTTAGAAGTAGGTTGGGTCAGTGTCGTTAGACAATGATTCGTTACGGGATAGGTTTATGCCATCCATGCCCTCAGTGGCCATGTCTCGCTCAAAGTCTTCGTCCTTCAAGGTAACAATCGCACCTTCAGCGTTGAGCACCTCAACGTTTAGAGCTAGCGATTGCATTTCCTTTGCAAGAACGCGGAATGATTCTGGGATACCAGGAGCCTGGATGTTCTCACCCTTAACGATGGCTTCATAAGTCTTAACACGACCTGTGATGTCATCCGACTTGATGGTAAGCAACTCTTGAAGAGTGTGTGCTGCACCATAAGCCTGCAGGGCCCAAACTTCCATTTCACCGAATCGCTGACCACCGAACTGAGCCTTACCACCTAGCGGTTGCTGCGTGATCATTGAATAAGGGCCTGTTGAACGAGCGTGAATCTTGTCATCCACCAAGTGGTGAAGCTTCAAGACATACATGTAACCAACAGAGATTGGTAGCGGGAATGGTTCACCTGAACGGCCATCAAACAATTTAGCCTTACCGGTCTTATCAACCAGCTTCTGACCATCACGGTTAGGAAGAGTTGAATCTAGAAGACCGATGATGTCATCTTTATGTGCACCATCAAAGATTGGTGTTGCAACCTTAGTACCAGGAGCTGCCGCATGCAGTTCCTCAGCTAGATGCTCTGCCCACTTAGCTCCAGGCTTAATCTGCCAACCCTGCTTGGCAATCCAACCAAGGTGAGTCTCAAGTACCTGACCGAAGTTCATTCGACCTGGAATACCTAGTGGATTCAAGATGATGTCAACCGGAGTTCCATCTTCAAGGAATGGCATGTCTTCAACTGGAAGGATCTTCGAAATAACACCCTTGTTTCCGTGACGACCAGCAAGCTTGTCACCTTCGGTGATCTTACGCTTCTGAGCGATGTGAACAACGACGCGAAGATTTACTCCCGCTGCCATCTCATCTTCTTCTGCATCGAAAACCTTCACATCGATAACAGTTCCAGCTTCACCGTGAGGAACCTTCAAAGAAGTGTCGCGAACTTCGCGGCTCTTCTCATTGAAGATTGCTCTGAGCAAACGCTCTTCAGCTGAAAGCTCGGTTTCACCCTTAGGGGTAACCTTTCCAACCAAGATATCTCCCGGACGGACTTCAGCACCGATACGAATAATTCCACGCTCATCGAGCTGAGCTAGAGCTTCCATAGATACGTTAGGCAGATCTGCAGTGATCTCTTCCTTACCTAGCTTGGTGTCTCTTGCTTCGACTTCGTGGGCTTCAATGTGAATTGAAGACAAGGTATCTTCCTTCACCAGAGCCTGGCTAATAATGATCGCATCCTCGAAGTTGTGACCTTCCCAAGGCATGAAAGCAACCAACAGGTTCTTACCTAGTGCTAGTTCACCGTTCTCAGTTGCTGGACCATCAGCCAAAGCTTCTCCAGCTTCAACTTTCTGACCAACAGAAACGATGGCACGCTGGTTGATAGCGGTTCCCTGGTTTGATCTCTCAAACTTACGAAGAAGGTATTTCTCCTGCTTATTGTCTTCTCCTCGAACAACAATTCGGTCTGCATCAACTTCCTCAACAACACCAGCACTTCTTGAAAGAAGAACTGCGTGTGAGTCCATAGCAGCGGCGCGTTCCATACCAGTACCAACTAGCGGAGCTTCGCTACGAAGCAATGGAACAGCTTGACGCTGCATGTTCGCACCCATCAAGGCACGGCTTGAGTCGTCGTGCTCTAGGAAAGGAATCAAAGAAGTTGAAACAGATGCTAGCTGACGAGGCGAGATGTCGATGTAATCAACCTGGTCGTTATCAACTTCAACAACGTCACCCTTGAAACGAGCAAATACCTTCTTGTTAGCAAAAGTACTGTCTGCGTTTAGTGGAACATCTGCACCACCGATAACCTTGCCATCTTCAGCAGCAGCATCTAGGTAATCGATCTTTCCTGACACCTTGCCGTTTACAACTCTGTTGTATGGAGTCTCAATGAAACCAAAAGTGTTGATACGAGCATAAGCAGTAAGCGAACCGATAAGACCAATGTTCGGACCTTCTGGAGTCTCAACCGGACACATTCTTCCGTAGTGGGATGGGTGAACGTCGCGCACCTCCATTTGAGCTCTTTCACGAGCGATACCGCCAGGGCCTAGGGCCGAAAGGCGACGCTTGTGAGCAAGACCGGCAAGTGGGTTGTTCTGATCCATGAACTGAGACAGCTGGCTAGCACCAAAGAACTCTTTGATCGCTGAAACAACTGGACGTAGGTTGATCAGGGTCTGCGGAGTAATCGCCTCAACATCTTGAGTTGACATACGCTCACGAACAACACGTTCCATACGGCTAAGACCGATACGAACCTGGTTCTGAATCAATTCACCAACTGAACGAATACGACGGTTCTGGAAGTCATCAATATCGTCAGATGCAATCTTGACATCAACTTTCTTACCTGACATCTTCAAACCAAAGGTCATGTTAGAGGTGATATCTGCCTTGTTCTTTAGAGCCAAGTCGAATACCAAAAGATACTTCATGGTTGCCACGATGTCTTCAACAGTAAGAACTGTGGTGTTCTCTTCAACTGTCACACCCAACTTGCGGTTGAGCTTGTGACGACCAACACGAGCAAGGTTGTAACGCTTCTTATCAAAGTAAACGCTCTTCAACCAAGCTTCAGCTGCATCAGCGTTACCTGATTCACCACGAACCTTGCGATACATCTCTTTCAATGCATCTTCTTTAGTGATGATCGGAGTTGTGAACGCGCGAGACTCGTCGTAATCCAAAGTGTTGTTGACTAGATCAACATCGATTTCCCAACCACCGGTTGAAGTCACTGCATCTTTGACATCAGCAAAAGCAGCAACAATCTCATCGCGAGACATACCAAGAGCTTTTAGGAAGATGGTTGCAGAAACTTTAGTCTTGCGGTCAACCTGCACCTGAAGAATTGGCTTACCGAAACGCGAAACACTCTTACGGTCATCCTTAACCCACTCAGTTAGGAACTCAAGGTATGAACCGCGAGAAGGAATAATCTGAGCCTTGTTGTTACGAACATCCAAGTTACCTGTGGTGTTAGTTGACACGGAGAAGTAAACACCAGGAGAACGAACAAGCTGTGAAACAACCACACGCTCAGTTCCATTAACAATGAATGTGCCTTCAGTTGTCATGATTGGGAATTCACCCATAAAAACAGTCTGCGACTTAATTTCACCGGTCTTGTAGTTTGTGAACTCAGCCTTGATATACAAAGGACGGGCGTAGGTCTTACCCTTTACCTTGCACTCATCAGGAGAGTAGTTAGGCTCATCAAGAGTTGGATCCTTGAACTCAAGGCCCATCTTTGCCTCTGAAGGATTGTTCGGGTTGTCTTCGATAGGAGAAAGCTCCTCGAATACTTCCTGCAATCCAGTCTTAGCATCAGGCCCAACCTTGTCACGCCATGGCTTAGCACCAACGAGCCATTCAAAGCTCTCGGTCTGCAGGGTTAGTAGGTTAGGTAGCTCGATAGGTTCACGAGTTTTAGCAAACGATAAACGTTGTGCTGAACGAATGTTTTTAGTGGTCTTCTTGGCGGCCAAGAGATATCCCTTCAAAGGCGGTTGAAGTAAAGAACGGTCTATGGGATTTAGCCCCTAAAAGCTTGCCGCCGAAATATGCGTGCAAAATAGCGCAGCCGAAATATGCTTGCGCGGTTTTGGGGGTCAAACAACTATCTTATAGGGGTTTATTGCGATTGTGCAACAAATTTATTGCCCTAAATTATGCCTAAATCCCCTATTTGGTCCTAAAGGCTCGAAATCCAGCAATTTAGGACTTCTCAGCTATAAATATGGCGGTGACGGTGGGATTTGAACCCACGGTGGGCTTTCACCCACACAACTTTTCGAGAGTTGCACCTTCGGCCGCTCGGACACGTCACCGTGTAAAACATTACCGCACCTTCAGCGGTTCAAATCTGCTTAAAAAGAGTCTCGGGCTCCCCTTTCGAGGAACCCGAGACCATTAGTTTTATTTGTTATTTCTTGATAGTTGGAACTTTCAGGGTCATAGAGGCTGAAGTGTAGTTTCGAGTGCTGTAACTCACGACTACGCTCAACTTCTGAGCCACGTCAGCGCTAACGATCTTGTATGCAGCAGCAGTTGCCCCTTGGATCGCTACGCCATTGCGGTACCACTGGAAGTTAGTCTGAACGTTTACAGAAGCTCCCGCATCAGTTGAACCATTTGTAGCCGTGATGGTGCTTCCAGTTACATAGGTATTGTCTGCTGAAATGGTTGGCTTACCGGTAATTTTTAGAACACCAGGAAGAACGGTGAATACAGAACTGGTCTCAGTTTTGTCTTCGTAGCCGTAAAGCTGTCCAGTAACCTGCACTGTGATCCTGTCTCCAGGAACATAGCGAGCTTGGTCTAGAGTAAATTCATCTGATGAGTTACCAACATTCTGGCCATTTACCTGCCAATTGAAGCTAGTGACAACGTCCGCACTCCAAGTCCTAGCCGTTGCAGTCAAGGTGCTTCCTAAGGTAGCCTTGCCGCTTACTCCTGGCTTTGAAGACCTGGCGATGATTCCCTTAGAGATCGTCAATGGCTGTCCTACGTAAGTTCTTAGAACACCGTTCACAGTTCCTGACACAACTGGACGAACAACGTTCTCCGTGCCGAAATAATCTGCAGTTAGAGCCAACCTAGTTTTAGTTGCAACATCAATAACCTCATTGTTTAGAAGCCACTGGTAGGTCAACTTTGTTTTGCTAGGGAACCAAGATGCAGCAGTCGATGTGGAGATTACTGCGAATTTTCCAACACGTAGGATGTTTGGTTCGGTATAGCTTGAACTTGTTACATCAAAGTGCCTAGTGGCCAAAATGTCGTAGGTAACCGGTTGCGCTATAACCCCATTTTCAGCAGTTACAACGACTGAAACAGTTAGATAACCAGAACCGGTTGTAACACCGTTGATTGTTGAAACCCAGCCAGCTGCACCCTCTGTAGGAGCAACCGTCACAGAAGAACTAGCCCTCGAGTCTGCGGTTTGAACGTGTAGGTTCAGTACACCTGCGTCTACCTCAGCAAGGTCACCTTCTTCTACTAGACGACCGTTTACGGAGACAGATGCTATTTCTTCGTTAGTTGAAGCCAGAACTGAAACAGTAATTGTGTATGTTGCTGTTCTCTGGTCAGTGCCAGTTACTACTACGGTAACTGTGTTGTTTCCAAGAACTAGGTTGTTACCTCCAGTTACACGGTAAGTTGCTTGCGCATCCACAGTGCTTACCTCGACAAGAGCCGAAGTTGGGTGCTCTTCCAAAGTTACGGTTCCGGTGAGTCCATTCAGAACTACATCTTCTCCACCAACCATTACTGATTCAAGTGACAAATCAGCAGGACCTGAGACAACGATGTCGTATTCTCTGGTTGTCGCCTTGTCGTCACCAGTAACTGTTATTGCTAGATCGTTTCTGCCGTAATCCAATGTGATTGCACCAGTTAGCGCGTTGTATGAAATTGCACCTTCAACAGAAACAGTAGCTCTTGAATCAGTTGTGATTAGAGTCAAAGTGTTCTGTAATGAAGAAGTGCTAACTGTTCCTTGGTCTGCAACAGTTGCACCGTTGAACTTCAAGGTCGAAAGAGTTACATCTGGGTCTGCAACAACAAGGTTGATTGCATAGTACGAGAAAGTCACGCCATCAGCAGCGATAACAGTGACAATCAGGTCGTTTTGACCCTGTGTCAACCAAGTACCGCCATCAATAATGTATGAGGCATCTGAGTCAGCGAGTTCAACACGAACAGTAACAGCAGAAGTCTGGTAAGCAAGCGATACATCAGAACCGTCATCAGCGGCAACACCGTTGACGTAAATGGTTGCTGTGGTGTCGTTGTTAGACATAACAATGAAAGTTAGATTGTAAGTCTGAGTGGTTACGCCATCTTCAGCTGTTACATAAATTGCTACAGGGTTCTCTCCAGTGATTAGGTCGCTTCCACCTTCAATTACGAATGATGCATTTGGATCAGAGGTGATAACTTCAATGTCTGGATCTGTAGTTCCGTAGTCAAGAGGAATAGTTTCACCATCATCAGCCAAAATTCCGTCAACAGTGAAGGTAGCTCCGGTATCGGTGTTCAGATTCACTAGAACGTTGAAAATTGATTCGTCATATTCACCGTTAGCAGCTGTAACAACAACAGAAACTGAGTTGTCGCCAGAGGTTAGACCGGTCACTGATGTAGTTGCCTTGCCGTTGACTACAGAAACAGCAATTCCGTTTACCTTTACTGTTGCGTTTGGATCGGTTGGGGTAACAACTAATGGGACAGAAGTTACGCCCCAGTCAGTTTCGGTGCTTTCACCGTTAATCAGCTCATCGTTGTTCAACACGATGACAGCGGAGGTGTCATTGTTTTGAACATTCAAGTTTCTTGTGTAAACAGTGTCAGCAACAACTGAGTCAACAGTTGTGTCATGGACTGTCACTGTCAAAGCGTTTGCGCCTAAGCGTAGGTTGTTTCCACCTACAACTGAGACCGTAGTGTTGCCTGCATCAGAGGCAATAGCAACAATGTCAGTTGACAGTGAGCCGGTCGCTGCATCAACATTCAAAGTTGAAACATCTAGGTTAATTGAATTAGCAGTCAACGCGTCAGTTCCGTTAACTGTGAAAGTTGAAAGTGAAGTAGATGATGCGTCAGCTTGAGCCGCTGAAGATCCGAATAGACCAATTGTGGTTGGCACTAGTAAGGCTACGATCGTGAGCCATGCAGTTTTCTTGCTTTTAAACATGTCGTCCTCTGGATAGGAGTTACAGGGTATGTTACAGAGCGATTTTATGAGTATTACCGAGCTGCGACAGGCCTGTTTAACGTTTGTAAATCAAATGCTTGCTAAGAATTATTCTTTGTTCATTCCGTTAAGGTTCCGTTAACTAAAAGTTGTAAATGTTAACTAAATTTTTGAAGGCTTTGCAATGAATAACTCAGTGATTACTGGATGGACACCTTGCCTTAGATTGTATGATTCTGTGTGAGCAGCTGCTGAAGTACTAGATTTCATCTAATAAGAGATGGCTAGTCTTAAAAACTCTTTGCAATATCTCGTGCGTCCAATTGCCCAAATTCTTTTAGCGCTGTCAGGTTGACAACTAATCACCCCGCCAAACACACTTGGAATCAGCGTTTTTGAGAAAAGAACTCCGTCAGCAATGAGCTAGCTTCAATACTCAGAACATCTGGAATGACTTCAACCTCAGTTCCCAAGCGCTTGTCTCTGACTAAGTCATACAAAGATCCAGAAGCCCCAACCTTGTCATCCCAAGCCCCAAAGACCACCCTAGAGATCCTGGCTGCCTGAATAGCCCCCGCACACATCACACAAGGCTCTAAGGTAACCACCAAAGTCATACCCTCTAAACGCCAATCCTCCAACAAAGCAGTAGCTTCCCTGATAGCAACAATCTCAGCATGAGCTGTTGGGTCCCCCAACAGCTCCTTCTCATTCCTGCCCCGAGCAACTATCTCCCCTGCAGCATCAACCAGAACAGCTCCAACCGGAACATCCCCTGAAACATCCATAGCTATCTGAGCCTCTACCAGAGCAGCCCTCATATATGGAACCCAAGTCTCATTCAAACTAAACACCTCACTAACGCTAGATTTAGCCTATGCGGATTCATGTGGCAGACCACCCTCTTATTACACACAAACTAACAGTGCTTAGAGACAAGAGCACTCCTTCTCCTGTCTTTAGACAGTTAGTAGAGGAACTTGTTACCCTGCTTGCCTATGAGGCAACCAGGGAGGTTAGAACAACCAAGGTTGAGATAGAGACACCTGTTACTAATACAGAAGGACTAAAGCTCTCTTACCCAAGACCCATCATCATCCCAATCCTGCGAGCAGGATTGGGAATGCTTGAAGGCATAGTCAAACTACTCCCAACAGCTGAGGTTGGTTTCTTAGGTATCAAAAGAGATGAAGAAACACTTCAGCCATATACATATGCAAACAGATTGCC
>Ga0214921_10004551_pt1 | contig 20315 bp, 13 predicted proteins | sample LL1505_MetaG_FD_177992 | JGI IMG/M metagenome (GOLD analysis project Ga0214921, IMG submission 177992) | Freshwater microbial communities from Lake Lanier, Atlanta, Georgia, United States - LL-1505 | ecosystem: Environmental > Aquatic > Freshwater > Lake | place: USA: Georgia | collected...
GAGCACAGGCACCTACAATCGCAGCTATTACTCTTCCGTAACCGAGATCTCGGTATACTCATAGCTCACAAATATCTCGAGCACTTCGTACTCTCGAGCGCCCCCTGGAAGGGCGACACGGGCGACGTCGCCCTCCTCTTTGCCGATAAGTGACTTTCCGAGCGGGGTCTCGTACGAGATCCATCCCTTGGCGACATCGGACTCCTCAGCACCGTATATGCTTAAGACCCTCTGCTCACCGCTCTCGACATCCTCGATCTTCACACTAGAGCCGAATACCACACGGCCAGGCTTTCCAAGCTTCAGCGGATCAATAACCTCAGCGGTAGCGAGCCGAGCTTCGATATCCCGGATCTTAGCCTCGGTCATCCCCGATTTCTCCTTGGCAGCGTCGTAGTCGCCATTCTCAGAGAGATCGCCGTGGCCTCGCGCCACCTCGATCATACGGGCGATCTCCGGACGAAGAGCCTTAAGCCTCATTAATTCCGCTCTGAGCGTTGCGTAGCCACGCGGAGTCATCGGTCTTTTCATGATAGTGTGCTCCGACCTTACGCCCGGCTCAAGTACTCGCCGGTGTCCGTCTTAACGATGATCTCATCCCCAATGTTGATGAACTGAGGCACCGTAAGCTGAAGTCCTGTCTCTGTTCGAGCTGGCTTAGGAGAGTTCGTCGCTGTAGCGCCCTTAATGCCTGGCTCCGTGTCTGTGATCGTCAACGTCACGGTCATGGGAAGTTGGATACCGATCGGATTCTCGTCGTACATGGAGAGCTGAACCTCCATGCCCTCTTTAACGTAGTAACGGCCGTCACCTATCATCTCATCAGAGATCGTCACCTCTTCGTACGTTTCACCGTTCATGAAGTGGTAGCCGTTGGTATCGGAGTAGAGAAAGGTTCCCTTCTGCTGAAATACGTCGGCAGTCTCAAGATCCTCTGTTGAGCTGAAACGCTGCTCAGTCTGCGTACCGTTCTGAAGGTTTCGCAATTTACACTGAACCATCGCGCGAAGGTTTCCAGGGGTGTGGTGATGGAAATCCATTACACTAAACAACTGGCCCTTTAATACAAGGACGGTCCCCTTGCGCATATCTTTGGCTTTCATACGACTCTCTCTCTTTAACTACTGAGGTAACAACTCGAGGGCTTCTCGGATGCGGGATAGTACCCTATCCTTCCCAAGAACTGCAAACGATTCAAAAAGTGGCGGGGTAATGGTTTTCCCGGTCACAGCGATACGGAGGGCCACGAAGGCGGGGCCAGGCTTGAGGCCGACCTCGGTCGCAACTCCCCGTAACGCTTGGTCAATCACGTCGGTCTTAAACTCTGGGAGCGCGTTCAGACGATCAAGGGAGAGGGTCAATATCTCCCTGGCTTTGGCGGCATCAACCCCCTTACCAAACATCGAGTCCATCTGCCGCTGCAGTGGTCGATCCATAAGGAAGTCGACCATCGCACCAACCTCGGTGAGCAACTTCACACGCTCCTGCACGTGCGGTGCCAACGCGGCGAACTCGTGCTCAGGAATGCCAACCCCCTCCTTCTCAAGAAACGGCTTCGAGCGCTCAATGAACTCCTGAATAGGGAGCTTCCGAATGTAGAGCCCGTTCATCCACGCTAATTTGACCGGATCGAATACCCCGCTCGACTCGTTAATACCATCGAGGGTGAACTTCTGGATAAGCTCCTCTCGGGTAAATATCTCCTGATCACTCCCCTCTCCTGGGGCCCATCCGATGAGCGTAACAAAGTTAAGCACCGCCTCAGCGAGGTAGCCCTGATCACGAAGATCGCTCGACTTCGCAGCATTATGTCGCTTCGACAACTTCTTTCCATCGGGTCCGTTCACAACGGGAAGGTGCGCGAAGATGGGAGGCTCCCAACCAAGGGCTTCGTACAACAACAGATGGATCGGCGATGACGAGAGCCACTCAATCCCTCGCAACACATGCGAAATCTTCATGTCGTGGTCATCAACGACCACCGCTAAGTGGTAGGTCGGAAACCCATCGCTCTTCAAGAGTACGGTGTCTCTGTGAGGAATCGAATCCCACTGCACCTTTCCACGAATTCCATCGTTGAAGCTCACCGTTCGCTTCGAAGGCACCTTGAACCGAACGACGTGTGGGGTATCGGCCGCAACATTCCGGGTACGGCAGTATCCTGTGTACCCAGGCAGCTCCTTTCGAGCCATCTGCTCATTACGCTCACGCTCAAGCATCTCCGGCGTGCAATCACACCGATACGCGAACCCCTTCTCTATCAGAAGCTCCGCAACCTCTTTGTATTTCGGAAGACGGAGGCTCTGCATGTATGGACCGCATGGCCCCCCTAATTCAGGCGCCCCCTCCCAGTCCTCACCATAGGTGCGAAGCTCCTCTTTCGTTGGCCCCTCGTCGGCCTCGATTCCAAACCACGCAAGCTCCTCGATCAAAAACCGGATAGATCCCGGAACAAATCGCTCACGGTCGGTATCCTCCACACGCAGGAGAAACTTTCCGCCGAAGTGCTTGGCGAGAAGGTACGCAAAAAACGCGGTGCGGAACCCCCCAATATGTTGGAAGCCGGTCGGCGATGGAGCAAAACGAGTTCGAACCTCTGTCATGTGAATCTCTCTACTTCTTTAGGTGTCTGGCGTGGCTCGGCGCACGCCCGCTTTCGGTGGGTAATCCCGCAGGAACTATAGACTACGAGGCCCTCAGTTGGCAAAACGAACATCAGCGCACCACGCTGCACCTTAACATGCGGGATTAAAGAAGGTTTTCCCTCATAAACGGCTCACCTACGCAGTATGAACCACAAGCCATGATAGTCCGATAAGGATCCTCGCCGTCGCTTCATTTGAGGACGAAAATATTGCTTTTTTTCGAGTGCACTACGACAGTTTCTCCCACCCTTCGCAATCGGCCCACTTTTTCACGAGAAAAGTTTAGCAACAGAATCTGTCTATACCGTGCGGCGGCGGGTGCTTATCCTCTCACCTGTCGTCATGATCGCACGCCGCGTTCTTACCGGGTCCATCCCGAAGTGATGACAGATCGACCGAAAAGAGAGGATGTAATCGTCATCATCTCGAAACATGTAATCGAGCGCCTTGACCTTTAAACGCTCGCCTCCCCGAAAATCTTCAATCGTTCGCAGGATCATTGCGCGCATGAGCTCGCTCACAGATTCGCTTACCGAACCGGTGCCGCCTTCCGCATCGATCTGAAGAAATGGGATTTTGCCGTCTGAAGAATTAAAGGAATCAAACATTGAACAACCCCTCGTTAACCTATGTAGTGCAACAATCATCGGGATGACTGTCTCTATAAGGGTTATGCGGAGAGGCGGGAGTCGTGTTACACGAACTCCGGGATATATCTGCATTTTCTTTCAACGTGCTTCAGATTTTTTTGAGCAATCCTTAACTTTTCCACTAATCGACCGTGATTACAGAGGTTTTTAGCGTTCCTCCGGTGTGCGCCCAGTGACACGGGAGGGCACGCATTCCTACGCGCCACGTACTTGCATGGGGCGATAGTCTTTTGCGATGCGCCGTATTTTGGCGACCAGGAATGGTCGCCCTCCCACCTTTGCGCCCCCTGGCAAAGGTGGTCACTACTGACCACCGAAGCGTTACGCCCCCACCATCTCCCGAAACGCGTCTTCAGTGATTACCGGAATCCCAAGCTTCTGCGCAGCGTCCAATTTGGAACCTGCCGCTTCTCCTGCCACAACAAAGCTCGTCTTTTTGCTCACGGAGGATGAGACCTTGCCTCCATGTTTAACAACTAGGCTCTCAGCTTCCTTGCGGGAGAGGGTGGCAAGCGTACCGGTGAGCACCAAGGTTTTCCCATCCAGCACACCCCCTCGAGCCGATGCTGCTTCGGCTGTCGGTCGAACACCGCTGGCGAGCAGCTTTTCAACCATCTCGCGGTCACGGTGATCTGAGAGGAACTGTGCAACCGATCGAGCGGTCTCCGGACCGATCTCCTCCATCTCAAGCAAAGCCTCTTCCGTTAGGTTAAGAAAGCTCTCTACGGTTCGACATTGTCGCGCGATAACCGCGCCGGTCTTCGTACCAACATGACGAATACCGAGCGCGAAGATGAAGCGACTCAGCGGCCGCTTCTCACTTTCTCTTATCGCCTCAACAAGGTTGGAGCTCGACAACTCACCCATTCGGGGAAGCACCTGAAGCTGTTCGACGGTGAGGGCATAAATATCCGGCAGCTCCCGCACGACGTTGTGCTCCAGAAGAAGCGCTACCATTTTATCTCCCAAACCCTCGATATCCATGGCATCACGCGAGGCATAATGAAGGATTCGATTATGGGTCTTCGCCGGACAGCTCGCATTGGGACACCGAGTCACCGCCTCGTCCGCCACACGCTCGACAGGCGTTGAGCACTCTGGACAGGTTGTGGGGAATTTGAATGGCTTCTCATGCCCGGTACGGGATGCGGTAATAGCGGCGACTACCGCTGGAATGACATCACCTTGCCGACGCACGACGACCTTGTCCCCGATCAGCAATCCCTTCCGCTCTATCTCATCTTGGTTATGCAAGGTGGCACGAGAAACAACAACACCACCAACCGGAACCGGCTTTAACACCGCGACCGGCGTCAAAGCGCCCGTTCGACCGACCTGAATGATGATATCCTCAAGTGTTGTCACCGCCTCGACCGGCTTGAACTTCGCCGCGATCGCCCAACGGGGAGAGCGCTGCCTGAACCCGAGTCTCTCCTGCAACGCGATATCGTTTACTTTGATAACGATGCCATCGACCTCGAAAGGAAGGGACTCCCTCCCCTCCTCCGCCTTGCGATACTCCTTCAGGAGCCCTTCAATCCCTTTCACCGCTTTGTAGCCGGGTGAGATTGAGAATCCGAGCGATGCAGCCTCCTCCATCGCCTCCCGCAGAGTAGCGTGAGAGAACTCTCCGTTCCCCTCGACTCGGGCCACTCCGTAGGCGAAGAAGTAAAGCGGTCGTCGCGCCGTCTCTTGGGGGTCAAGCTGACGCAAGCTTCCTGACGCGGCGTTACGAGGATTGGCGAAGGTCTCCTCTCCCCGCTCCTGTCGCTCGGCGTTGAGCGCTTCGAACTCCTTCTTTCGAAAGAGCACCTCACCACGGATCTCGACACTTCCCTTCCCGGCCCTCGTGCCGCGCAACTTGAGTGGTATCGATTTGATCGTTTTAACGTTGCTCGTTACATCCTCACCAGTTGTGCCATCCCCACGGGTAGCCCCCTGCACGAGCATACCGTTCTCATACGAGAGAGAAACCGCCACGCCATCGAACTTAAACTCAACGGTGTATTCGATCTCACCTCCATCGTGCCCATCCTTCGAAAGAAAACGCCGCACCTGCTCATCGAAATCGACAAGCTCCTGCTCGTTCATCGCATTGTTGAGCGAGAGCATCGGGATTTTGTGCTGAACGGATGGAAACCCCTCAAGAGGTTGCGCTCCGACCCGTGTAGTTGGGGAGTCAGAGCGAACAAGGTCGGGATACTCCCTCTCGAGCTTCTCCAGCTCCCTAAACTTTTCGTCGTACTCGGCATCACTGATCGTCGGTTGTGAAAGCACATAGTAGCGATGCGCGTGCTCGTGCAGCTCATCGACGAGCGCATCGATCCTTTCTTTGATGGCGGAGTGTGGGGTCTTCATGCTCTTCCGTGTGCGTGAGAACGATACCTGCGTCGCAGTATCACCTATCTCTTCACACAACCCAAGCCACTAGACATCCGTATGTCCTGACACCCGTGCTTCCGCTCCTCTTTTGAACACTTGATCTCACTTGGAGAGAATCCCGCGGGGCATCGCTCGTAGTTCGCGGGAGGGCGAGGCGCCGGAGGAGGTGCTGGAGGACGGTACATATCTTGACGTTCACGCTCTCGCTCAAGACGCTCGCGCTCCCGTTCAATACGACGACGTTCCTCTTCCAATCGCTCGCGCTCACGCCGATCCTGGTACGATGTACCACCGTAGTAAGGAGCTGAGCCATAGTAAGGGTCACCACCGTAGTACCCACCCCCATACGGTCTCGCTGGAGGTTGATTACCGTAATATGGGTCATAGGGATCATTGAGGGGGCCACAACCGCTTAATGCGGAAACGGCGACAACGGAGAGAACGAGGGTGTGACCAAGGAAGCTTTTCATAGTCATACGGAAAGTATAAGAACCCCCATCCCTTTATGGCAACGAGGATCCTCACTCCTGACGACCCTTAGAAACGGCTATTCACCCCTCCGCCCGACCTAACCATAAGCTCACAGATGGTGAACGTTCCTCGGAATGTCCGCAACATACTGCGGTCCTTAGAAGGTATAGGATACCGTAGCGCCGAACGCTCGTGGGTCCCCCTTCTGTACATAGAGCTTACTCTCATAGGCAGGAGGTTCATTTCCAAAGAAGAACCCTCGAACCGCATAGCTCTGATTGAAGAGGTTCCTGCTCCAGAAGAGCACCTTCCAGCCCCCCCTTTCGTACCCGACCGTACCGTTAAAGAGGTTGTAGGGGTTGCTCTTCTGGTTGTTGCTGTCGTCGAAGTAAAAGGAGTCCCTCCCCGTCTCCTCGACGCGCATGAAGAGGCCCCGACCGAGGTCGATTCGAGTCCCGGCCGAGTACTGCCACGCCGGAGCGACGGAGAAGGCACGACCATCCAAGTAGTCAGCCTCCGGTGGCATGCTTGTAAACTCGGAGTGCATCAAGGCACCAGACGCGAAAAGGTCTAACCACGGCAGCACCTGATAGGTGTTCTCAAGCTCAATACCGGTACTTCGCCCCTTGGCCGAGCTCTCGGTGACGTACGTGTAGGAGAGCGGATCGCTCGGGTCGTTTTGAATCGCAAACTTCAACTGCTGGTCATACCGCTGATCGTGAAACACCGCGAGGTTGGTAGTGAGTCGTTTCTTGAGGAAGGTCCCCTTCACCCCCGTTTCATAATTCCAGAGATACTCCGGATCGTACTGCCGTCGGTCGGCGGGCACATCGACCCCCGTATTAAAACCACCCCCCTTGAATCCTCGCGAGACCGATACGTACCCTCGCACACTCTTGGTCAGGTCATGTTGCAAAGAGACATTACCTCCCAACATCGAATAGGTCGGGGAGAAGTCGCTCTCCCTCGTATCCTCGTAGCGTGCATTTCGTTGTTCGAATCGGAGACCGCTCCCAATCGAAGTACCGTTCCCTAACGGCGCCTCGACTTCGCCAAACACGGCGCCCGTGTTCGCGCTGTAGTCGCTCGATACGTTATCGTAGACCACACTATTCGAGAACTGATCGGTAGCCGTGTCCTCAGTCAGTCGCTGACCGTAGAGCCCGGTCACCCAACGCCAGTTCTCTCCGTGTTCATAGAGCGGGTCCTGACTCGTTAGGCGCAGCTCTTGAGTTGCGCTGCGTCGAGTGCGGTTTGAGTCGGAGAAATAGTCATACGGCGCGTACGGCTCCCAAAAGGGATTATTGCCCCAATCACCATCGAAGCTGTTGGCGATCTTCGTGCGCATATAGGTAGAGATACTCTCAACCTTTAACGCATCAGTGAGCTGATGCCCCACCTTGAAGGAGGAGGCCCCCACTCGAGTGTCATCCTGGCCCGGGTGATCTGACTGAGTTGTAAAGCTGTTGTCTATCGCAAACGCATCGTACCCGTTGTTGAACTCAGAGCCCCACACAGCGAGGTCATACGATGTCTGAGAGCTCTGCTCGTAGCGAAGCTTTAATCGCACAACAGATTCATTGCGCGAGTTAGTATCGTCCCGAGAGAGGTAGACGTTGTTCCTGAACCCGTTACTCTGCTGATTAAAAGCGGAGAAACGAAGCTGTAGCTTTCCGTCTGAGCCGGGAACCGCACCACCTACCGCCAAACCACCGGCCCCCATCTCATCATTACCAGCCATCACCGTGAGGGTCCCGGTGTTAAAATCGGAAGGGTCTTGAGAATGCACGTTGATAGCACCCGCGAGCGCGCTTGAGCCAAACCGGATCCCTTGAGGTCCACGCAGAACCTCAAGCTGTTGAACGTCGAACATCGGTACAACCATACCGAGCCCACTGAAATCGATATCATCGATGATAGTCGCGACAGATGGATTCGGAGCCCCATCGTACTGCTCCAGCTCTCCAACACCCCGGATGATAAAGAACCGCGGCCGTGAAGATCCGCCCGACCACGTTAAGTTCGGAATAGATTCGATCTCGTATTGAAAGTTGGTTTCACCCTTTTCGATGAAGCGCTCCTCCTGAACGACCGTTGTGCTTTGCGGCACCTCGCCGAGAGGATCTCTGAAATTTGTGCCATAAATGAAGAGCTCGGTAGGGGTATTTGCCTCCGGCGCTGGAGTCTGTTCTTGAGCAAACGCTCCTGCGGTGAGCAAAAGCGAAATGGACCAAAAGGTGAGGTGCGCGAGTAAAGACGCGCAGCGGTCCCGCGTCACGGGCTTTGAAAAACAGGTCATCTATCCTCTCCCTACGCCGGTATTATCCGAATCAGGTTCAAAGGGTATCGCTCACCATGAGCGTCTCAGGTCGTTACAACCTCCCCCGGGTATCGGCGGGCATTCATGTCCGTCGAGACTTCTGGCGTACCATAACGAGCGATGAGAGATCAACGAGGGGATCGCAGCAAACGAGTTCTGTCGTGGAAAGCACACAAAGCCCTGGCCCCTCGGAGACTTAAACGAAACGACGTTTACAGGCGCGATACAGTAAAAAAACCACCATGACCCAACGGGCAAGGTATGAATAAAGATAGTACCTGGGCACCTTCCCTGCACCTGCTATACTACCAGCCATCGCAAAGATCTGATCGGAGGGTTTGTATGCAAAAGCGGGTGCGACGATGGATATTCGCAGCGACAGTGACGCTCATTATAATGTGTGCCCCTCGCATAGGAGTCGGTGTTGATAGGCTTATCTGGAGGGCCTCTGGCACGATCGATTCGATCTCAGCGAGCTCCGTAAGCGTCAATCACTTCGCCTACAAGCTCACCTCTGAAACGATGTACGAAAAGAGCCATCAGCAGGTAAACCTTTCATCGTTCGGTGTGGGGGACCGCGTGAAAGTTACCTTCATCACCGATCGCTCGGTTCTGCGACTTGAGGGAGAATCCTCGCGGGAGAGCACCCCATCAAGCACTCCCACCCCCGACGCCACGCCCAATAGTTCAAGGCTCACTGCAAAGCTTTCCCCGCTTGGAGTATCTGAGGCACTCGGAAATGCCGCTGGAAGCTATAGTGAAACGGAGAGCAAGTTCACCGCAACCATCAAGGTACCTCGCAACACTATCCCGCTCGCCACAACCATCAGCGACGCGAAAGCGCTCTCAGTCAACGCTACCATTACACGCCGCGGCACCATCATAGCAACTTGTACTGCTCCCTTCTCGTTGAATCGACGTACGCCATCTGTTTTCGAGTTCAAAACGGAGATCGAACGAAACGGAAGTGTCGGCTCCGCGAATATACGCTCTCGAAAAGGAAGATGTGTGCTCGCCAACGGTTCAGTTGGAATTCCGACCGTTCGATCAGGGGACCGCATGACGGTATCCGAAGCAACCGCAGGAGAATTCTTGAGAGGAAAATTCTAGAAGCTCCCCTCTGCTCCGTTTGCGGTATGCCTTGACGTCGTATGAGGCTACGCCTTTCTCCTACGTTCTGTCGGCATGGACGCAAAATGCTCACTACGAACATGATTGAGCGGTAACCATACACCGTAAGGTTTATGACGGCCGCACTCGTGGTTTTCGACGTCTAGACGACTTCATGCAAAATTCCACTTTCATAAGAAAAGCACCCTTTTTTGCCCACTTTCCCAGACTAACTCCAAATTTCAGCTATGCTCTCGGCCATTGTAGAGGCCAAACACTGTCTTCGCACTAACCGACTCTAGCAATGTCGGTCGAGGATGGTGGTGGTTTTCGAGGCAACTAACAAAGAGATCGAAGTTAGGTCTCTTGGGAAAAACGTGAGTATGAAAACTTCAAATGCTTTCCTCGTCGCGATAGCGACACTCCTCTCATTTACGATAGAGATTCACGGGCCACAGGCTGCTCACGCGCAGGAGATATACCGTGACAGCGGTATGGTCATGGGATACATCTCGCCTTCCCAGTCGGTAGCTTACGATGGCTACGACTCCTGCTTCACCTCTGCAGGAGACTACCTATGGGTGCACTCGGACAACTCCGCTAACAAGGAGCCCTTTTTCCAAATTCGAGAGAGTGGCGGCCGTATCTCTCTCACCAAGAACACCTACGTCGATGGCCGTGGTGTGTACGTTTGCTACAACTCGCGCGGAACGGCCCGTAAGATCACCGCGGGATACGCACCTTCGGGAACCTCGATTGGAGCGGGCCTTGCCTGCGTCACCAGTGTCGCTAATTTTATTAAGCTCAGACAAGCTGGCGCCGGGACAGGCAGCGTACGTTGTTCCTACGACAGCTCGACGGGAGTGATCACAGCGTCGCAAACAGGGGCCGGAAGGATCTCCCAATGTGGATACGTGTGCGCGAATCCAGCGAACAACACCGCCTCGCGCCTGATCTCCTTCAACTCAACTTCGAGCACAGGGACCCGCTACGCAGCCGTCAAAGGTGGTTACACCATCGGAACAAACACATTCTTCTCTCGCTGCAGCAATACCTTCATCACAGAGGCAGCATACAACTCCGTGACTGGAACAGCTGTTCAGGGGCGAAGTGATGGTTGCGGCTACGCCATGTTCTCGTACCTTTGGGTAAACGGAGCGCAATGCGCTGACGGAGTCGATAATGATGGAGATGGGCTATCCGATCAGAACGATCCGGGCTGCTGGACCAACCCCCTCGATCCCAACTCCTACAATCAGACCCTCGACAACGAGGCAGCCGCAACATCGCAGTGCCAAAACGGCGTCGATGATGACAAAGACGGGCTCCTCGACATGGCCGATCCTGGATGCTCGAGCCCACAAGATAACAGCGAAGGTGATGGCACATCGCAGTGTCAGAACGGCATCGATGACGACAAAGACGGTCTGATCGATCTCGTAGACCCCGGGTGCGCTAACCCTCAGGACAACAAAGAGGCCGACGGTACATCACAGTGCCAAAATGGCATCGATGATGACAAAGACGGGCTTATCGACCTCGTAGACCCTGGATGCGCTAATCCTCAGGACAACAACGAGGGCGACGGTACATCGCAGTGCCAAAATGGCATCGATGATGACAAAGACGGGCGGATTGATATGAATGACCCTGGCTGCTCCTGTCCGCAAGACAACAATGAGGGAGATGAAGCGACTCGAACCCCCACGCCAACTCCTACACCAACGTCGACACGAACCGCGGCACCGACGTGTGTACCAACGAGAGCACCGTCGTCGACACCGACTCCGACACCAACGGCAACGTGGACGCGGACACCAACGGTGGCACCAACCTGGACGTCGAGACGGACGCGGACACCAACTGTAACACCCACCTCGACGTCGACACCAACACGGACACCAACGGCAGCTCCGTCGTCGACGTGGACTCCAACCGCGACAGCGACTACGACTCCGACACCAACAGGTGCACCGGTGACAACGGCCTATAGGGTAACTCCGATAGTCGAGTGCGTTGACGCGCTGCAAAATGGGAACCTCCTCGCCCACTTTGGGTATCGAAGCGATGAGGCCTCCTCTGTAACCATCTCTGTGGGAGAGAAAAACTACCTCTCTCCAGGAGCGGTGGATGCTGGACAGCCAACGACCTTCTACCGAGGAGCCTTTGGCAACGTGTTCGCCGTGATCGTTCCGGTCGTAGTTCCACAATCCGGAAGTTCCGTAATCTCCAGTGTCATGCGATGGACCCTGGGAGGCACTACGGTTGAAGCATCAGCGCAGACAGCACGGTGCTCAGGCGGCCAGATCTCGTGCAACGAAACGAACAATAAGGATACGTTGACGGAGCTTGACAATCTCGCCGTCCGGCAACGGGCCAACGTCCGTTCGTTTGCGATTCGCATCCGAAGCGCGTCGAGCAGCTCGGTGTACAGCAAGCTTGCGGATGCGTATGAGTCCGAGGCGAAGGCTCTCTATCTGGAACAGTGGACAGCGATATGGTCGAAGTTCCCGCAGGTAACAAAGTCCTGCGTGGGATGCACCGCAATCGAAACCACGTCGAGCATCGCGGACATCACGAATCGCTCTAAGAAGCTCCTGCGACTCTCTAAGCTCGCCGCGGCGACCCTGAAGAAGGCGCGCCGAGGAAGCCTGAAGTCGAGTGATGAGGCTCTCGTTAACGCTGGAACGACTCTGTACAACAGAACTGTTACGGTGTCGGAGCAGTTGCCTCGATTCGACAGTCAGTGCGGGTAACCGCGCAGTGCGCTGAGAATGCAGTGCGCTGAGAATCTTGGAGATGCTATGGGCCTTGGGGGAAACGTTCCCTCAAGACCCTTCCCTCTTTAAAGGTAGCCGTGCACAGCGATGCGTATCCCTGTTGTGTCGTAGCGGTAAGAGCTCCTCATCTTCCTCTTAGTCCTGCACGTACAGGAGGAGGAGGCACCCTGCTCAGACCCAACCTTATCAGAGCCCTTCCGCCCTAAGCCCCCACCACAAGACCCTCAAGGGTCTCGATATCAGCTTTCCACCCGACCGCGATAAGGGTTGATTCGGCGACCAGCACGGTGTCCCCTTGCGGGTTAAGCTGAAGGTTTCCATCCGGGGAGATGATAGCGGCGATGCTTACGTTAGCGGTCTGTCGTAATGCGAGATCGCGCAGGGTTTTGCCACAAATCGAGGAGGAGACCGGAAGCTTGATCTCCTCGATCTTCCAACCTTCGACACCGGTTCCGGCGATCTCAAAGAAGTCGGTTATGTAGGGCCGCATTAAACCGTCCGCGAGCTTACGAGCTGCGAGGCGATACGCCGATATGAGTCGGTCCACTCCTGCTTGCTTGAGTCGCTTCTCCCCGATCTCATCCTCGGCGCGGCTCACGATATAGAGCGAAGCATTGAGCTCCCGTGCGGTGAGCGTAACGTAAACGTTGTCAGAGGCACGTGGAAGAAGGGTCACAAGTCGCTTGGCTCGAGCAACGCCCGCCGATGTCAACGATTCATCGAGGGTGGCGTCACCATGCACGACCAGAAACCCCGCCTGCTCCGCTTCCCGCCCACGAACCTGGTCAGATTCTATGACCACTATCTCCTCACCCGCGCGACGAAGCTCAGCTGCGGCGGTGCGACTCAACCGACTAAACCCACAGAAGATCGTGTGGTTCTTAATCCGCTCTATCTGGTCCCGCATCTTTTTGCTCCTATCGAATAATCTGTAGAACTGTCGGTCGACCACGGCTTGAGACACGGAGCCGACCATGACGGTGAAGATTCCTAAGCCCGCGAATATGAGAACGATGGTGAACACGCGGCCGGCGGTCGTGAGTGGATGCACCTCTCCGTAGCCGATCGTCGCAAGGGTGATGACGGTCATGTAGAACGCGTCAAGCGCATCCCATCCCTCGAACTTCATGTAACCGACGGTGCCGAATACAAACACGAGCACAACGAGTGAGATGAGAAAGAAAACCTTTCTTCGATGAAATCCCAGATCAAGTTGATCTTCTCCAGGACGACTACTCATGAGTCGCGGTCTCCTGACATGCAAACGAGGGATTAGCAAGGATCCGATCAATCACAGCATCAAACCTTTCCAGCACCGACTCCCACGAGTATGCCGTCCTCACGTACTCCGCGCCCGCCATTCCGTGGTGGTAACGAGCTTGGGGAGTCGCCAAGAAATAGTTGGTAACACCGGCCAGGTCGAGCGCCGAGCTGAAGTAGAGGCCTCCACGAGAGTGCTCAACGTGATGCCGCGTCACAGGACACGCGCCATGCACAACAACGGGTGTTCCAACCATCCACGCCTCCATAATCACGATCGAGAAGGATTCGTTGATAGACGGCTGACACAAATACAGCGCGTGTCGAAGGAGTCGCTGCTTATCCCGCTCACCCATGTGGGGAAGATCTACGATATCCCCCCGTGACAAGACCTCAGGGCGATGCAGATCGTCGAAACTCCCCCCACCGAGAATGGCCAACTTCAAACGCTGCGGAAGAAGCCCCTGAACCTTTGCCTCTACGAAGTAGTCGATCAGGATCTGGACATTCTTTCCGGTCTCCTTTCTTCCGAGATAGAGGATGTAGGGAGTGTCGTCCGAAAAGTAGGGCTCAAGCCCCTCCACATACTCAGGTATCGGCATGTCAAATCCCATGCCCACCACCCCACTCGGTATCTCACCGTAGAGGGATCGAGCGAGCTCCATCTCGGGCTCAGCGTTAAAGAGACATCCCCTCACCTGGCGAAACATCGACGCGATCACATCCTGATAGGCGTACGCCTCATCATGGAGACATGGAATCAGGATGCTTTTCTGTGGGGCGATGAGAGAGCCCCAAAAGGTCGTTCCAAAGAGATACGGTCCAAAGAAGAGCGCGTCAAATTCCTTGGCGTGTCGGGCAATGTGCGCGTAGAGAGCTCGAGAGCTAACGCTCTCCGCCATCCAGGTGAGCTGATCTTCGGTTGCTATCTTCTGCCCATCATGAAGCGCGAGCTGAATAGGAATCCACGCGTCGAGGTTACGAGGATCCACAAGGAAACGATGGATAGCAAGTCCACACACCTCCGAGATCCCCGGAGCGAACTCATTCTTCCATGTTCGATTGTCCTTCGCACAGGTGGTCCATACCTCAACCGTGTCCCCACGCGCCTTGAGGTGTGCGGCGATGTTTCCCATAAGGGTCTCAGCGCCACCGGCGATACCGTCGAAGAAGCGGGGAATGATGAATGCGAATCTGCGTGAACTCATAGCGATAGACGGGGGTAAAACGGTACAAGACCCCCTGTAAGGGCATTTCTGGGAGGTCCGGAACCTTCCCATACCTCTCAGAACAAGCAGTATGCCCTATAAACGAGCATCCCAAAAGCCAACTAATACCCCCATATTATTAGCCAATTACGACAAAACAGCAAACAAAGGTCACATTCGAACAGCCTCAAACCATAACCCTTTTGTCAATCGATTCGTCGGTTGTCATAACGTTTCGGTAGTAGTTGTTAAAGGAATAGATATGACACAGGTACCACAACCCCTTCTCTTGACCGTCAAGGAAGTGGCTAAATTACTTCGCATTCACCGACCAAAGGTTTACGACCTTATTAAGGCCGGAACCATTGAAGGCTTCAAGCTCGGATCTGACTGGCGTGTTAAGCGCGAGTCCGTTGAGAAGTTGATCGGAGAGATCCCAGAGGATTTCTTCGCCAGCTCGAAGGGCGCAAAGAAGTTGGCGACAGCTGGCCTCGCTCAGGTTAAGCTCGCGTCATAACGTTCTCTTTGAGAGCTCCTCGCTCTCAATCAGAAACACCGATGCGGCGGCGATACCGAAACGAGAGGCTCATCGTGATGGTCTCTGTAGGACCGCGCCGCTGCATCGGTGAGGCTAACACCCTTCGCCTGAGGTAGGGTAAGTGCTTTAGGAGGCGGATTAATGACCACCAAATCATCATCCAGTATGTCTCTTGTACAGCCTTTCGTCCCCCCGGTCGACAACTCGCCCAAAGGCCCCTCCCGTCCACCCGCTGCGAAACTCCCCGAAAACCTCACATCCAAGCTCCGGGATCTAAAACCCGGAAAGATGCTCTTCGTTGACGCCAACGGAAAGCTTCACCAGGAAAAGGACGAGATGTTGGCCAATAACATTCCGCCCCTCGTCTCCTTCCGCAAAGAGATAGACGGAACGTATCGCGTCTATACCGGCTTGCCACCGCGGAATTCGACACACTGCGGTTCAGGCGTGATACCAATAGATTCAGAGCTCAACCAGTTTCCCGATATGGAGCGTCCAGTTGTCCTCAACTCAGGGGACTGGATAGCCCTCACAGCCAAGCTCCCTGTCTACATACCCACTTTTCGAAATCCAAATCCCTCCACCGCCGCTGACAAACTGGCTGAGCTTATGGCGTCCGCACAGGTTGGGGATACACTCGTTCTGGGAAGGAGCAAGGTGCCACAGTGCCCCGCAGAGGTGAGCCGGGCCCACATCACCGTCAAGATCATAGAACGAAAAGAACTCTCCGCCTCGAAAATAAGCCTCAGAATCGTGGTGCTTCCCGGTATTGAGGGCACGCAAGCGATCTATGAGGTGAAGCCAAGCGGCGAGCCTGAGAGGATCATAGGCGCGAGAGATATTCCGGAGGGTGGAACTATTCAGATAGGAGAGGGAGGAGAACAGTTTCACCTGCCCTATCCAAAGGGCTCCTTCGGTGAAGCATCAGTGATGTATCGGCGCAGCGTAGCCGATGGGGACCCCGAGGCGAACCAGAGCGTTATGAGCGTTTTCGGCCCCGCGGCGCTAAAAAAAGCGCAATTTATCGCGCTCAAGAACTTCGTCGTACCCGCGCTGAGCATGATTCGAGAGGGGCGCTACACCGAAGCCCTTGCCCATCTTCAAAGCGAGTCAAAGGAGCTCGTCGCCGCTGGATATACCCTCTCGGAGAATCATTACATCGTGCTCAAGGGCCTCAGTGAAGAAAAGGTGAAAGAAAATCTCCTTGAAGTCGCGAGTGATTCCTCGTTCGACTCGGATAAAAAGAGGGTCTACCCCAGCGTAGGAATCCTAGCTCCCGGATTAAGGCCTAGCAACGAAAGAGAAGAGAAGCTCCTTGCGGTATGGGAGAGGAACATAGCGCTCATATATGCCGGGGAATACATTCACGCCCTCCAAGACATGCGTGGTGGCGCGATCTCTGACTACACCCCCCTCTTCGGAGGGAAGGAGATGGTCGATCACGAGGCGGACGTAGCATTGGTGTTCAAACGACACGGAATCGACCTCTCCGATGGGTTGTTTACGGGTCGCTACCCAGCAAGGGAGACAGCGATCGATCGGGTTACCGGATACCAGTCAAAACAGGATGAGTTGGCATTCAAGAGATCACTACTTGAGGCGCCTCTCGACACCCCCGTGGATGTTCTCCCTGAGATCATCGTGAAGCGTACTGTGGATGGATACCTCGTCACTCGAAGAGACGACTTATCAGGTGCTCGCTACCTGACCTCCCACGATCGAGTGAGGACGCTTCGAACACCTGTGGTTCTTCAGGGGGGCGACCAACTCTTCGTTGGCAACCGGACCTTCACCCTGCCGGGGTTTGAGGAGAGCGCGTAAGGGAGCCAAGCGGGGGACCACGTTCCCTCCCTTTTAACCACCCTGCTAGCGCAGTATCCTTCGGGCGATCCACGAGTACTCTATTGAGTCCCCGTTGCTGGTGAGCTGCTTTGTCTCTCCACGCATGACGCCGTCACTGCCGATGACGGCGAAGCTCATCGCACGCTGCGCATCGTGCTGTATCTCGAAACGTATACCTCGTTTCCCGCGCTCTTCCGCGATAGAACCGATGAAGCGGCTCATGGTAACCGCTCCGGTGACACCATCCGTAGATAAGGAAGATCTCTTGATTGGAATTTCGACAAGGGATGCGCCCGGAGCGATGCCGTTGGTGGATGCGAAAATAAAGATACCTCCTGTCGACGCCTTTCCATCGATGTGCCATTTCCACATTCCGGAGAGCTGCTCATCAAAACTTGAAAGCTCCTTATCATCCGGCGCTCCAAGGGGCCCCGCAGAAGATTGCGAGCCACCCGAGGTCGTTGCCTCTGCCACCTTGCGATTATCCTCCGCGGCGGCCGGTTGCACCAAGGTAAGAGCAAGACTATCGAGGGCGTCGCCCTTAGACGCGTATGCCTTCGCGTACCAGTCGACGGCCTTTCCAGACTTTACGTCTCCCTTATCGATCCGCTCGAACCCATGAAGAGCTACTACATCACCACTTGTGGCATCCTTGTAGTCACTCGAAACGGAGAGCATTCGAAGACCTGCTTCGCTGGCAGGCACCACCTCTCCCGCCTCTGAGATACCGTTGCGATTCCGGTCGAAGAAGAGGACGATCTCTTTAAGCTCCTCACCTGTCAAACGCCCGTCCTTCGTGCGGTCAAGAGAAGCTAGGGCCTCAAAACCGTCTCTCCATGCTTCTCCTGCCTCTACCCTCTCCGGCGCGAGAGAGGCGGCGAGCACCTTGGTTTTTCCTCCGAAGGTCCACTCTCCAAAAAGCTCACTTCCATCGTTAATTGCCCCGTCTCGGTTGAGGTCGATAGCGAGGAGCGGAAAATCCTCCGAAGCTCGCCAGAGATAGGTCCCATGAGACCCATCAGGCCGAAGCTTAAAGTCGACGATAGTCGAGGATCTCTTGTCCACAGCCACGTTACCGTCCCAGTCAAGGGAGATCGGGCTTACAAGCATGTCGACAACCAGCGAACCGCAGATCGATGACGCCGGCACAGGGTCCTTGACGATTTTGCAATCTTTATTGATCAAGGTGCCGGTGAACTCATAGATCGGTGTGGTATCCTTCTCAAATTCGACGATACACTGCTCCGCCCAAATGTACCTACCGGATGGCGCAAGACTCCATCCACTCGCAAACCGCCTGTAGAACAAACACCCCTGTTCAAGTTTTTGGTATGTGCCCGTGAAGTTCTTGAAAAACGTATCCATGAGCCCCCCTGCACCGAAGTCGTCGACGAAAGAGAACCTTTTATTCATGAAGAACCCTTCGCTATCTTTCGACATGATGCATGTGGCTCCCGGCAGCCACGACTCCTCACTCTTCTTCTTGTCGCACGTCTCCTTCGCCTTCTGCACCATCGTGTCAAGACAGGTAAGATTACGTCCTGCTCCGTCGAACAGATGAAAGGTTGCATCTGTGGACATATCGTACCAACGCTTAAATTCGTCGGCATAGGTGCGCGGCGCCCCAGCTGGCCTCGTCAAGGTGTAGTACTGACACGGCGATGCCCCTGCGGGTGTTTCGGTCGCGGTCGCTGTTGCGGTCCTCGTAGGTGTCGCTGTTATCGTCGCCGTGGAGGTCGCCGTGGGGAGCGGCGTTGGAGTGTTTGTCGGTTGGGGGTTCTGCGTCGGCGGCTGCGCGATACACTCACTCTCATTCAATGCATCGATAATCGTCAGCACGTCCCTAGGATCAACCCATCCATCACCATTTGCGTCGAGGTACTCGCTCTGGGCCATTACCCTGCTGGAGGGAGATCTGGAGTTAAGAAATTTTGTAATAGCATCTGAGTCCACCGTACTCACGGCACAATCACGGTTGATGTCATACGCGCGCGGCCGAGCGTTCCCTTTACAATCAACGGGAACACATGGGGCGGGGATAGTCGCAGTCGGAGGCACTAGCTCCACAGCGCCACCATTCCCCCAACCTTCCGGACTTTGCACCATCGGCCCCGCCACAGAGCGTACCGGAGATTCCAGGACCAGCACTACCATCAAGGCGAGAACCCCTACTGCGCGAGCTATGCTTAAAAACCGGGGACGTGCTCTCTCAAAGGAAAGAAAAGACCGCACAAATGACTTCGCCATATCCCACCATCCCCTACCGTAATTGTTCTCCCCTCAAGGAGCATCGTATTACCCTTACAACTCACTGCGGCGTCTGCACAGTCCCTTGGGGGGGTCGTCCTACGATACCTTCGACTGAAGTACTCGCCGCTCAAAACTAAGATTGCCCCACAACAGGCACCTCCGTCTCCCTCCTATAGTCCGAAAAACGCTTAGCTTGGGCCATCCCCTTTTCAAGGAACATGCCGCAGAGAGAGGGGATTTATCTGCCCCCGGAAACTTTCTACAAATTCTATAATTTCTACATTTTCCTAGAGCGCAAAGGCCTTCGTGAGCGCCGCAAAATCCTCTACCGAGAGGGTCTCCGCTCGCACGTCAGGTGAAATGCCAGCGCTCTCGAGCGCCTGAACGATTCGCTCCTTCGACCACCGACCTTGCGACATTAAGCTATTGAGGAGCTTCTTTCGACGTTGAGAGAAGGCCGCCCGAACGACGACCTGGAAGAATTCGTAATCTAGGACGTCGGCGCGCGGGGCCTCTCGGAAGATCAATTTCATCACCCGCGACTGAACCTCAGTCGGTGGATGAAACGCATCACCGGGGACAATTATCCCCAGCTCGATATCCGCGAAAAGCTGGGCCGACACCGAGATACTTCCGTAGGCGCGAGTACAGGTCGACGCACCGATCCGCTCCGCGAACTCCTTCTGTACCATCATCACCGCCTGCTGTACCTGCGCGCGGCACTTTATCAAGTGGAACACGATCTCAGATGAAAAAACGTACGGGATGTTACCATAGACGTAGAGGTCTTTCCCTATAGTGGAGAGATCGACCGTCCGTACATCCGCGTTGATAATCTTGGCGTGCGGGAACTTCGTCT
>Ga0214921_10004552_pt1 | contig 20314 bp, 7 predicted proteins | sample LL1505_MetaG_FD_177992 | JGI IMG/M metagenome (GOLD analysis project Ga0214921, IMG submission 177992) | Freshwater microbial communities from Lake Lanier, Atlanta, Georgia, United States - LL-1505 | ecosystem: Environmental > Aquatic > Freshwater > Lake | place: USA: Georgia | collected 2015-05-28
CTATTCTTGGTCAAAGCCCAACACAAACCATTGTGCAAGCAAATGCAAATCCTGGTGTTGCAACAGATAGGGTGTTTAATATTTCATTTTCAAATTATTCAACCACTAATGTTGTTAATTTTGAAAAACTAACAATAAGAAATGGAAATGCAGAACATTATGGAGGTGGTGTTTTAGCATGGCAAGTAAATGTTAACTTCCTAAATTGTTCAGTAGAATCTAATTATGCTTATACAACGCCTCCTGATGCATATTATGGAGATGGTGGTGGAGCAATAAGAGTATCTGATGGCAGTTTTTCTGCTACAGGAACTACATTCTACAACAACCGTCATAATTCCGTTTCAAATAGGCCTGGCGACTTTATGGGTGGTGGTGCCGTTGCATGGTTTGGTCAGTCTGCTTATGGCAACACAATGGTTGTAAGGAATTGTACATTTGCCAATAATATTTGTGGCCAATATGGAGCAGCCATACTTATTAGGCCAACAGATAATGATATCAAGATTATTAATTCAACTTTTAATGGTAACAGTGCAGGAATATCTGGTGGGGTTACCTATTTTGGGGGTGCAAGCAGTGCTTCATCTACTAATTTTATAAATAGTATTTTTTATGGAAATACTGCAGTTTCATCTGGTCCAGAATTTGCTTCATCCTTTTCAATGACATTAAATGCCACAAATTGTATCATTGATAATAGTACAAATATGGGTAGTATTTCAGGTAATTTTGTTAATTGTATAATAGCTCAAGATCCACTTTTAGGTGCTCTTTCCGATAACGGTGGTTATACAAAAACTTTTGCTTTGACTTCAGGCAGTCCAGCAATTGATGCTGGTACAACTAGTATAGATGTTCCATTAACCGACCAAAGAGGCACAAGTACCAAAAACGCAAAAGATATTGGCTCTTATGAATATTGCCCTTCTACATCATCAATCACTAATATTTCTATTTGTTCAAGTGCCATACCTTATACTTGGAACGGTGTTAACTATACCACATCTGGAACTAAAATATATACAAGCACAAACAGCCAAGGTTGTGATAGTATAGCCACATTGAATTTAAGTATAAATGTTCCAACGAGTTCAACAGATAGTATCACTATCAATTCGAGCCAATTACCTTATTCGTGGAATGGATTAACCTTTAATGCTGCTGGAACACAAACAGCTAATTTAACCAATGCTGCAGGTTGTGACAGTGCTGCTACCTTAACCTTAAGTGTAACGGCAAGTACGATTGCCTTTCATTTAAAAGCCATGTTGCAAGGCCTTTATTTAGGAAACGGTACAATGATAGCAGCACCATTTGGAGCAGATGGTGTAAGCCCAATGAGCCTAGCTGATACCATAACAGTTGAACTTAGAGATACTACCCAATTCAACGTGATTCACACCATTAAAGGTCTTTTAGATACCGCAGGAAATGCCAACATTACTTTCCCAGGTTCAGTTAATGGAAATAGTTATTATGTGGTAGTAGGCCATAGAAATTCAATAACTACTTGGTCAGCCAATCCAATTGCCTTCAGCGGAAATACTAATTATGACTTTACAAATGCAATAACAAAAGCTTTGGGAAGCAATATGGCAGAAGATGGTGGTGTATTCATGCTATTCAGTGGAGATATTAACCAAGATGGTTCGGTTGATTTTAGTGACTATCCTGATTTAGATATCAGCAGCAACAATGGAGATTTGGGCTATTATGTAACAGACTTAAATGGAGATGCTTCTGTTGACTTTAATGATTATCCGATTTTGGATATCAATAGCAACTTGGGTGTGCTTGTGGTTACCCCATAAATGATTTGACAAAAAAGCTTGATTTATAATTGTTATAATTGTTAGGGGCGCGATGTATCGCGCCCCTTTTTTTGTTTTGACCAAGCATGGTTTCCACACCAATCTTAATGCATATGAGCCTCTCGTGATGTTATACCACGCATGTCGAATAAGAGATAAAAAGGATTTAATTCCCGATTTACCTGTTGGTCGGTGATACAAAAAGGGACAAGCGACTGTTGCGAATCTTTATTGGCTCTTTTTTATGATTTAGCATGAATGAATTACCCTCTACAGTTTTATGCTTTTAGTAGTTTGGAGTAGCCTAATTTTAACAAATACAATTAATCCCTATATTTGACCTCTATATTTAGTCTATATTAATAGTGACGCGACTTACATTTTTTAGTTGTACTTTTGGCTAATCATTGTTTTCGCAGTAAATTATTTGTTAATTAAATAATTAATAATCTGACTATTAATATTTTTAGACACAACAAGCGTAAATACTGATAGTGCAGCAAAAACTGTAAACCAAATATGCTGAATATATAACAGAATGAAAAAAACATTATTTCAAGGCTTGTTTCGCCTTTCTTTTATTGGCCTTTCTGGGGGCTCCTTTTCTTTGCAAGCGGCACGGGCACAATGCCTTACTGCTGGTGCTATTTGGATAGGACCCAGCTCCTCAGCAGTTAATCAATGGCTTTCTACAACCCTTTTTAAATTATTCAGTAGTTTCATTAAGTATACAGTTTGAGTAGTTGCTTTAATTGAGATGGAATCCAAAATAAATAGTTATATGAGATTAAGCTTTTAAGGGTTGTTTACTGCCGAAAAATGAATTTAGAAATAACCTTATCTTTTAAATATATATTCAGTAAAGCCTTAAAGGGGTTGTTTCTTGTAATATACTTTTTTTTAAATACGCCAACATACGCTCAACTTTACAATCAACATACAATATCTGATGCTGAAATAAAAAAATATCTGGGTATTTCAACTTTTGATTCCTTATTAAAGCAAACTGATTATGAAAGAGAAGTACTCGTTTTTAATTCTAATTCACAAATAAATTTCCACCATGATGTAAAGGGTTTTGTATTCCTTTCAAAAAAAATAAAGCAGTATGCAATTGCAAATAATATTCAAAATCTTCTTATTCAGTTTGAGTGCATAGAATTTTATTTCAATACAGAAAATAATACCAAAGGATCTCTTGACAGACTCTTGAAACTAAATCAAGATGCAATAGATCATAAAAACGAATGGGGGGCCATCATTACCCAATATTTAATCGCCTTAAATTACATGAGTGTTCAAGAAAATTTTCCAAAAGGGTTTCTACTTTTGGCTGAGACGCTTGAGAAAATAGAAAGTGACAAGTCAAGAAATTACTTCATTAGAAACCTGCTCTTATTAAATATCGAAGGGTATCACTATATGATGGGGGATTATCGAAGTGCGCTTGCTTTTGGGAGGAAAATAAATAAAACTTCAATAAATACTGCTCATATTACCAATGCCAATTTGATGGGGGTTATTTATCGCAATCTTAATCAACTAGATTCCTCTAATTATTTCTTTAATCAAGAGCTGCAGTATGGGTTGGACAAAAAAGATTCAGCACTAATTGTGTTGAGTTCTGGTAACTTAGGTGAAAACTATTATTTACAAAAAAAATATGATGCCGCTATACCTTTATTAGTTATGGATGCAAAATACCATTATTCTTATGGTTCTTGGGGAAGTGCATCCAATGCTTATTTATTAATAGCTGATATTTATATTTCAAAAGGTGATTTAACTAATGCTGCCTCTTTTTTGCAAATGGGTCAACAGTGTGTAATCAAAATAAAGGATCACCCAACTATTGAAATTTACAAACGAAAGAAACTTTTGTATGAAGTACTAACCAAATATTATATTGCTACCTCTAACTCACATTTTGCGTCACTCTATTTTGATTCAGCTAAAATAGCAACGGATACCATTGCCCAGTTGAGAGGCACTATGACTGTTTTGAAAATTGACGGAGTTTTTAAGTTGCAAAAAAGTGAAATACAAAAATTAAAGTTGGAAAACGATTTAAATGATTCTAGACTAAATCAACTTGTTTTAGGAATTGTTTTTTTAGTTTCAGCACTGTTTAGTGTTTTTGGATTTGTTCAATATCGTTCTAAAATTAAATTAGAACAAATAAGTTTCCAATTTGATAAAGAAAAGATTGAAAAGGATTTGGCATCTGCTCGTGCAGAGTTATTGCAGTATTTAAAAGATATATTACCAAAAGAACCAATTGAATCTGAAGTTAATTGGAAAAATGCATGTATTTTAACTCCTGAACATTGGCATGAGTTTAAAATTCTTTTTGACAAATACTGCCCAGGGTATCATGATAGATTGAGTGAAAAAATTACCAATCTTACCGAGGCTGAAGTTCGTTTAATATGTTTATTGAAATTAAATTTAACTGATAATGAAATGAGTAATATATTGGGAGTAAATAAAAACTCTGTTCAACAAACACGCAGTAGATTGAAAAAGAAAATAAATATCGTAACAAACGAACACTTATTAGAATTGGCTCAATCAATATAGCGTTTGAGTAAAAACCACCTAAGTACTACCTAAAAGTGTATTCGTATAATTTGAAATTGTTGTCCATTGGTTTCCACACCAACCTTTTTCGATATAGCAATATTGAAGCGAACATTCGCAGAGGCGAATCAATATTCGCCCAATAAAAAAATCAAGTTCGACAATTTTTCTGACCATGTTTTTTGGGGACACAAACCAAGAAAAAGCATTTTCATTCGAAAAAGACGCAGCGGTTGCCATAAAATTTTATTACCTAATAATGAGCAGTTTGCGAATTGTCAGCGAATTGTCAGCGAGCTGAAAGCAAATTGTCAGCGAATTGTCAGCGCCAAAAAGCCCGTTTTTCCAGCTTCGCGTTTTGTGCCTAAGGCGTTTGTCAGAAAAAGATAAAAAGATTTTAAATCCTAATTTGCTAGTTGGTCGGAGACACTATACATGACAAGTGATTGGGGCGATTATTGATTCTACTTTTTTAATAGATGAAAGGTGTTAATTAGCACCCTTAGTCCCGTGCTTTTAGACAATTATTGACGCCTAATTCCGAAAGTCCTGGTTCACGCAACGCTTTTTATCCCTAATTATAGTTATTTGGCTTGGATTATTTCAGTTTAAAATTGTCTTAAAATCTGTGAATCATGATTATGTAAAGAAACATTTTACATATACCTATAGAACCAATAATGATATGAAACAAAAATTACAACAAGGCTTCCTTAGCCTTAGCTTTTTTGCCCTTTTATGGGGATTCTTTTCCTTGCAATCAGCACAGGCGCAAACATTCACCAGCTTTGGTAGTGCTTCGACTTCTATCAACAGTAGCTTGGTAATTAATGGAACCAACCTTACGGGAGCTACTTCCGTTAAGTTTGGAGAGACTCCTGCCAGATTTACCATAAACAGTATCACTCAAATAACTGCTATTGTTCCAAAGTTGGCTAATACTGGTACTGTAAGAATTACTAAACCCTCTGGCAGTGTGCTTTCCACTTCTATTTCTGTTGGTAGGCAGTCATCTTCATATGTAGTTAGTTCCGTTACAGCAAACTTCAATTCAATTAATATAGGGTCTAATGCCACATCTACCTTTACCGACCTTGACGGAGATGGTTTGCTGGATATGATTGTAGGTAAATATGATGGGACGCTGAGCCACTATGAGCAAGCTACAGCCAATAGCACCAGCTTTACTTTTGTTACTGCTGCCTTCAATACAATTGATGTTGGGCTATTAAGTGCACCAACCTTTACCGACCTTGATGGTGATGGTTTGCTAGATATGATTGTAGGTAAAAATGATGGAACTCTGAGCCTCTATGAACAAGCTACAGCCAATAGTACAAACTTTATTTTAGTTACTGCTGCCTTCAATACAATTGATGTCGGGACTAACAGTAAACCTACTTTTACAGACCTTGATGGTGATGGTTTGTTAGATATGATAGTAGGTAAACAAGATGGGACGCTGAGCCACTATGAGCAAGCTGCTGTCAATGGCACAAGCTTTACTTTAGTTACTGCTGCCTTCAATACAATTGATGTCGGTTTTACTAGTGACCCTAGCATTACCGACCTTGACGGTGATGGTAAGTTAGATATGATTATAGGTCAATTTGATGGAAATTCGTTCCATTATGAGCAAATTACTGCCAATAGCACCACTTTTAGTTTAGTTTCTGCTGGCTTCAATTCAATTTATGTTAACTTTGCGTACAACTCTACCTTCACTGATATTGATGGTGATGGTTTGCTAGATATGATGATAGGTAGAGCCGATGGCAGCCTAGAACGTTATGAACAAAGACAATCTCCAATAATCTCAAATTTAAGTGCCAACGCTGTCTGTCAAGGTGGTACAATCTCTATTTCAGGAACTGCATTATATGATGCTTCTTCATGGACTTATGTTACTATAAATGGTATAAGCGCAGGTAATACGACCCAATCTCCTACCGATATTACCTTTACTGTACCTGCCAATGCCACTTCAGGAAATGTAGTTGTCACAACTGATTTCGGTACCAGCAATGCTGTGCCTTTAACTATAAACGCAACACCAACAGCCTCGATAAGCGGAAACACATCCTTATGTATCGGAGGAAATACTGTTCTTACATCTAATGCGACAGCAGGTAGCGGTACGATTTCTTCTTACCAATGGAAAGTGGGAGGAGTTAACGTTGCCTCTGGGGGTGCAAGTGCTACATTTACAGCAACAGCCGCAGGAAGTTATACGGTTACGGTCACTAATAGTAATGGCTGTTCGTTTACTTCATCAGCCTATATGGTTTCTGTTAATGCTTTACCATCGCCAACCATTACTGCTGCTGGTGCTACCACTTTCTGTTCAGGGGGTTCGGTATCGCTGTCAGCTTCTGAACAGAAAAGTACACTTCAATTTAATGGTAGTACCCAAAGCGCTAATCTAGCTACTTTGGCGGTTACTACAAACACCATGACAATGGAGGCTTGGGTATATGCAAATGGTGCACAATCTACCTATACAGGACTGATCATGACAAGAAAAGACGCATCTTATGCATCAGGATTAAATTTCAGTGCTACAAATACATTGGGTTATATTTGGAATGGGGCTTATTGGGGTTGGACTGGAGGTCCTCAAATTACGCCAAATACTTGGTTTCACGTAGCACTTGTTATTGAGCCCACCAAAGCGACTATTTATTTAAATGGAGTTCCAACTGTAAACACAGGGGCTAATGCTTCCGTAACCTTTACGGATATTACCCAATTGTGTACTGATATGGGCGGTAGATTTTTTAATGGGCAGATGAAAGAGGTGAGAATATGGAATGCTGCAAGAACGCAAGCTCAAATTCAAGCAGGTATGTATAGTATTGTTCCTACAAGCAGTGCTAACTTACTTGCTTTCTATAAGCTAGACGAAGGTTCTGGCACTTCAGTAAACGATGCTTCAGCTCATTATGCAGCAGGTTCATTAGTTGGGGCTCCAAGCTGGGTCACTGCAACTTCTCCTTTAACCAATTCAAGTTTTTTATGGTCTCCGGGTAGTGCTACTACAAATAGTATATCAGCTACTACAACAGGAAATTATACAGTAGCGGTAACCAATACAAATGGATGTGCCACAACCTCTGCAGCAACAACAGTAACGGTAGACCCAGTTGTAGTATTAGCAGACAATGCACAACCCAATCGTTTAGGTAATGGTCTTAATTTTAATGGCATAAACAACAGTGTAACGGCAACTAGTACTACGCTAGGTAATTTCGGAGCAGGTGCCTTTACTGTTGAGCTTTGGGTGAAAACATCTTCAACAAACAATCAAAACCTTATCAACAAACGTGCATCGTGTAACAACACCAGCATGTGGAACATAAAACTACAAGGGGGTGTGCCACTTTTAGAAATGATTGAGAACACGAGTGGAACAAATTTTTTCGCACTCTATGCTAACAAAGCCATCAATGATGGTACTTGGCACCATATTGCTTGTACAAGAAGCGCATCTGGAGGTATTGCCAAAATATATATTGATGGTGTTTTAAGTTCCACTGCAACAGGGGCTATAGCCAACATTAGCACAACGGCTTCCTTACAAATAGGAACTTCAGTATGTAATGCATCCAATGATGGTACAAACTATTTTAGAGGTACATTAGACGAAATACGCCTATGGACGGTTGAACGTTCAGCTGTGCAAATAGCTGCATCCATGAATACAGCGCTTATTGGCACTGAAACTGGGCTTGGTGCCTACTATGATTGTAACCAAGGAACCGCAGAAGGTGTAAATACAGCTATCACTACATTAATAGATAAGACAGCAGCAGCCAATACGGCAACATTAATTTCCTTCACAAAAACGGGAACTACTTCTAACTTTGTAAGTGGTGCAGGTGCTTTAAGTGTTTGCATAGGCGGAAGTACTGCAGCATTCACTAATTCACAAGCTGGTGGAACTTGGGCGATTGTAAATGGTACTGGTTCTGCCACAGTTTCAACAGCAGGTGTAGTTACCGGAGTAACTGAAGGAATTGTCAAATTAACATACAGTTACAGCAATGCTTGCGGAAACCTAGTTACGAGTAATTCGGTAACTGTGTCACCAAACAATACAGCAAGTGCAGCATCGACCACTCCAACGTTGTGTATCAATACCCCATTAAGCACTATTACACATAGTACTGTGGGAGCGACAGGTATCGGAACGGCTACTGGATTTCCAGCAGGTGTTACTGCTACTTGGGCTGCTAATACGATTACTATTAGCGGAACACCAACAGCAGCGGGAACTTTTAACTATGCCATTCCTTTATCAGGTGGTTGCGGGACTGTAAACGCTACTGGAACGATTACGGTTACAGCAAACAAAACAGCAAGCGTAGCATCAAGCACACCAACCCTTTGCATCAACACCCCATTAACCAGTATTACGCATACTACTACGGGTGCAACCGGTATCGGAACATCTACTGGACTTCCAGCTGGTGTTACTGCTACTTGGGCTAACAATACGATTACCATCAGTGGCACGCCAACAGCAAGCGGAACTTTTAGTTACTCGATACCATTAACAGGCGGATGTGGTAGTGTAAATGCTACAGGAACGATTACGGTAAATACAAATACAGCAAGTACTGCATCAAGCTCACCAACCCTTTGCATCAACAACGCATTAAGCAATATTACGCATACCACCACAGGTGCAACCGGTATCGGAACGGCTACTGGATTGCCTGCAGGAGTAAACGCTTTATGGGCTAATAATACTATTACTATTAGTGGTACGCCAACAGCAAGTGGAACTTTTAGCTACTCTATTCCATTAACTGGCGGTTGCGGTTCGGTAAATGCTATAGGAACGATTACGGTAAATGGATCAGGAACTGCCTCAAGCACACCTTCACTTTGTATCAACACCCCATTAACAAATATTACGCATGGTACTACAGGAGCAACAGGTATTGTCCCTCCTAGCGCAGCTAGCTATTCGCTTCCGCCAGCAGTAACCAACCCAACAGCTGATGAAGATTTGGGCAATGTTATCATTAGTTTGAATGGTAGCGCTGTTTTAAACAATACTACTTCAAGGAATTCACTTGTGGGTACCATTGGAACAGCTACCGGAACAGCAGGTAGCTATGCTGACTTTACAGCATTTGGCCCCTATAATATGTATCCAGGATCTACCTATACCTTTTCTTTAAGTTCTATTACAACTGGAATTTCATACAATAACGCCATGGCAATTTATATTGATTATAATAGAAATGGTGTATTCACAGACGTAGGTGAGCAAGTGTACACCGCATCTGCACTGACTTTAGGTGCACATACAGAAACAGGGACATTTACCATACCCACTTCTGCGCTACCTGGTGTAACCAGAATGAGGGTAATCTGTAACGATGGAGGTCTTATTACAAGCCCAACACAAACAGTTGGTTATGGTGAATATGAGGAATATAGCATTAGTATAGGTGGTATAAAAACAAATTACGGTTTGCCTGTAGGGGTAGCAGCTACCTGGGCATCTGATGCCATTACTATCAGTGGAATACCAACTGAATTAGGAACTTTCAATTATACTATTCCATTAACGGGAGGTTGTGGCACTGTCAATGCTACCGGGACGATTACGGTTAATGCGTTGCCAACAGCACCCGTAAGTGGTAACACATCCTTCTGTACCGGAGGAAATACTGTTCTTACTTCCAATGCCACAGCAGGAAGCGGCACGATTTCTTCTTACCAATGGAAAGTAGGAGGTGTTAACGTTGCTTCTGGAGGAACAAGCACTACTTATACAGCAACAGCCGCAGGAAGTTATACGGTTACGGTAACTAATAGTAATGGTTGTTCGTTTACTTCGTCTCCATACACAGTTTCAGTAAATGCGTTACCAACCACACCAACCATTACAGCAGGAGGCGCAACGACTTTTTGTTTGGGAGGTAACGTTGTTTTAACATCAAGCGCAGGAACAAGTTATTTATGGTCAACAGGAGCGACAACGCAGAGTATTACGGTTTCTGCGGCAGGAAGCTATACGGTTAGAGTAACCGCTGCCAATGGTTGTCAGAGCGCGGCATCAGCAGCAACGGCAATAACAGTTCTTCCAAGCAATACAGTTAGTGGTGCCTTAAGTACCCCTACCTTGTGTTCCAATACCCCATTAACCCCTATTACGCATACTACTACAGGAGCAACAGGTATTGTAACTCTAAACGCAGCTAGCTATTCGCTTCCGCCAGCAGTAGTTTACCCACAAACTGATTCAGATTTGGGTAATGTTACTATTAGTTTGAATGGTAGCGCTGTTTTAAACAATACTACGTCAAGAAATTCACTTGTGGGTACCATTGGAACAGCTGCCGGAACATCAGGTAGCTATGCTGACTTTACAGCATATGGACCCTATGCCATGTATCCAGGATCTACCTATACCTTTTCTTTAAGCTCTATTTTTAGTAATTCTGCTTTTCCAGAGCAAAACGGAATGGCTATTTACATTGATTATAATATAAATGGTGTATTCACAGACGCAGGGGAACAAGTATACACTTCATCTGCATTGACTTTATTTGCGCATACAGAAACAGGTACATTTACCATACCCACTTCTGCGCTATATGGTGTAACCAGAATGAGGGTAATTTGTAATCAAGGATGGATTACAAGCCCAACACAAACAGTTGATTTTGGTGAATATGAGGAATATAGCATTAGCATGGGTGGTATAAAAACAAATTACGGTTTGCCTGCAGGGGTAGTAGCTACCTGGGCATCTGATGCCATTACTATCAGTGGTACGCCAACAGTATCAGGCACCTTTAATTATAGTATTCCTTTAGCAGGCGGATGTGGCAGTGTAAATGCCACAGGAACGATAACGGTAAATGCGTTGCCAACAGCCTCAATAAGTGGTAACACATCCTTCTGTACCGGAGGAAATACTGTTCTTACTTCCAATGCCACAGTAGGCAGCGGCACGATTTCTTCTTACCAATGGAAAGTAGGAGGTGTTAACGTTGCTTCTGGAGGAACAAGCGCTACTTATACAGCATCAGCCGCTGGAAGTTATACGGTTACGGTAACTAATAGTAATGGTTGTTCGTTTAATTCGTCTCCATACACAGTTTCAGTAAATGCGTTACCAACCACACCAACCATTACAGCAGTAGGCGCAACGACTTTTTGTTCGGGAGGTAACGTTGTTTTAACATCAAGCGCAGGAACAAGTTATTTATGGTCAACAGGAGCTACTACGCAGAGTATTACGGTTTCTGCGGCAGGAAGCTATACGGTTAGAGTAACCGCTGCCAATGGTTGTCAGAGCGCGGCATCAGCAGCAACGGCAATAACAGTTCTTCCAAGCAATACAGTTAGCGCAGCATCAAGCACACCAACCTTGTGTTCCAATACCGCATTAAGCAATATTACGCATAGTACTACAGGAGCGACAGGTATTGTAACTCTAAACGCAGCTACCTATTCGCTTCCGCCAGCACTAACAAACTCACAAGGTGATTATGGAGATTTGGGCAATGTTACTATTCGTTTGAATGGTATAGATGTTTTAAACAATACTACGTCAATCAATTCTCTTTCGGGTTCCATTGGAACAGGCTCTGGAACAGCAGGGAGCTATTCTAATTTTACAGCATTTGGACCCTATGCCATGTATCCACAATCTACCTATACCTTTTCTTTGTCTTCCATTAGAGCTGGAACCCTAGTTTATAATGCCATGGCTATCTATGTTGATTATGATAGAAATGGCTTATTCACAGACGCAGGAGAGCAAGTATACACTCAACCTGCAAGGTTTATAGGTGCACATACTGAAACAGGGACATTTACGATACCCATTACTGCGCTACCTGGTTTAACCAGAATGAGGGTAATTTGTAGTTTTTCATCTGCGCAACTTATTTCAAGCCCTACGCAGACACTTGCTGAAGGAGAATATGAGGATTATAGCATTAATATAGGAGGTTACGATTTGCCTTCAGGGGTAACTGCTGCTTGGGCGTCCAACACGATTACCATTAATGGCACACCAAATGTATCAGGTACTTTTAATTATACCATTCCTTTAACAGGTGGTTGCGGTTCGGCAAATGCTACAGGAACGATTACGGTAACGCCTGCCATGACGGCAAGTGCAGCCTCAAGCACACCAAGCTTGTGTATCAATACCCCATTAACCAATTTTACGCATAGTACTACAGGAGCAACAGGCATTGTCCCTCCCAGCGCACCCGGCTACACCCTTCCACCAGCTGTGGGGTCCCCATTTTTAGCAGAAGATATCGGTAATGTTACAATTAGTTTGAATGGTACAAGTATTTTAAACAATACTAGCTCTCTCAATTCACTTTCGGGTACTATTGGAACAGCAAGTGGAACAGCTGGAAGTTATTCTGACTTCACCGCATTTGGTCCCTATGCCATGTATCCTGGATCTACCTATTCCTTTTCTTTGAGTTCCATTTACAATACATTCCAATACCAAAATTGCATGGCAATTTACATTGATTATAATAGAAATGGCGCATTCACAGAGGCAGGGGAGCAAGTATACTCTGCATCTGCAACGACTTTAGGTGCGCATACAGAAATAGGCACATTTACCATACCCGCTTCTGCGATATCTGGTTTAACCAGAATGAGGGTAATTTGTAATTCAGGAAATTCATCACTTATTACAAGCCCAACACAGTCTTTTGGTATAGGTGAATATGAGGAATATAGCATTAATATAGGTGGTATAAAAACAAATTACGGTTTGCCTGCAGGGGTAACAGCTACATGGGCATCTGATGCCATTAATATCAATGGCACCCCAACAGCATCTGGAACATTCAACTACTCGATTCCATTAGCAGGTGGATGTGGCAGTGTAAATGCTACAGGAACGATTACGGTAACACCTGCTATGACGGCAAGTGCTGCCTCAAGCTCACCAAGCTTGTGTATCAATACCCCATTAACCAATATTACTCATTCCACAACAGGAGCAACAGGTATCGGAACGGCTACTGGCTTGCCAACAGGTGTAACCGCTTTTTGGGCTAAAAATACTATTACCGTCAGTGGCACACCCACAGCAAGCGGAACTTTTAGCTACGCCATTCCTTTAACGGGAGGTTGTGGTAATTTAAATGCCACAGGAACCATTATAGTAAATCCTGCAAATACAGTTAGTAATGCCTCAAGCGCACCAACCCTGTGTATTAATACCCCATTAGCAAGTATTATGCACAGTACTAGCGGAGCAACAGGTATTGCTCCAAATGCAGCTAGCTATTCGCTTCCGCCAGCAGTAAACAACCCAACATCAGATGAAGATTTGGGCAATGTTACCATTCGTTTGAACAGTAGCGTGGTTTTAAACAATACTACGCCTATCAATTCACTTTCGGGTACCATTGGAACAGGCTCTGGAACAGCAGGGAGCTATGCTGACTTTACAGCATTTGGCCCCTATAATATGTATCCAGGATCTACCTACACCTTTTCTTTGAGTTCTATTACAACTGGAAATTCATTCACTAACGCCATGGCAATTTATATTGATTATAATAGAAATGGCATATTCACAGACGCAGGAGAGCAAGTATACACAGCTTCTGTATTGACTTTAGGTGCACACACAGAAACAGGCACATTTACCATACCTACTTCTGCGCTACCTGGTATAAGCAGAATGAGGGTAATTTGTGATGAAGTATACATTTCTAGCCCCACACAAACAGTTGGTTGGGGTGAATATGAGGAATATAGCATTAATATAGGAGGTATAAAAACAAATTACGGTTTGCCTGCAGGGGTTGCAGCTGCTTGGGCATCTAACACCATTACCCTTAGTGGCACACCAAATGTATCAGGTACTTTTAATTATACCATTCCTTTAACAGGTGGTTGCGGTTCGGCAAATGCCACAGGAACGATTACGGTAACACCAGCCATGACAGCAAGTGCAGCAACAAGCACACCAACCTTATGTATCAATACCGCATTAAGCAATATTACGCATACAACTACGAGTGCAACTGGTATCGGAACGGCTGCTGGCTTGCCTTCAGGGTTAACTGCTGCATGGGCATCTAATAACATTACCATTAGTGGTTCGCCAACAGCTAGCGGAACTTTTAGCTACTCCATTCCTTTAACGGGAAGTTGTGGTACAGTGAATGCAACAGGAACGATTACGGTAACACCTGCTATGACGGCAAGTGCAGCCTCAAGCACGCCAAGCTTGTGTATCAATACCGCATTAAGCAATATTACGCATACAACTACGAGCGCAACTGGTATCGGAACGGCTGCTGGCTTGCCTTCAGGGTTAACTGCTGCTTGGTCTAATAATACCATTACCATCAGTGGTACTCCAACAACAAGCGGAACTTTTGGTTACTCCATTCCTTTAACGGGAAGTTGTGGTACAATAAATGCTACAGGAACGATTACGGTAACACCTGCTATGACGGCAAGTGCAGCCTCAAGCACGCCAAGCTTGTGTATCAATACCCAATTAAATAATATCACGCATAACACTACTGGAGCTGCAGGTATCGGAACGGCTACTGGCTTGCCTGCAGGGGTAACTGCTATTTGGGCAAACAATACAATAACCATGAGTGGTACGCCAACAGCAAGTGGTAATTTTAATTATACCATTCCATTAACAGGCGGTTGCGGTTCGGTAAATGCTACAGGAACGATAATTGTAAAAACAAATACAACTAGCATAACTAACGCAAGTATTTGTGCTAGCCAATTGCCATATAGCTGGAATGGCAGTAGAAGTGCAGCTGGAACATACACTTATACAACCACTAACAGCCAAGGTTGTGATTCTGTTGCTACTTTGAATTTAACCATAAAAGCACCAACAAGTTCTAATGATAGTATCACTATCAATGCTAGCCAATTACCTTATTCGTGGAATGGATTAACCTTTAATGCTGCTGGAACCCAAACAGCCCATTTAACCAACGCTGCGGGTTGCGACAGTGCTGCTACCTTAACCTTAAGTGTAACGGCAAGTACGGTTGCCTTTCATTTAAAAGCCATGTTGCAAGGCCTTTATTTAGGAAACGGTACAATGATAGCAGCACCATTTAGTGCGGATGGCGTTAGTCCAATGAGCATAGCTGATACCATACTAGTTGAACTGCGAGATACTGCCCAATTCAACGTGATTCACACTATTAAGGGCCTTTTAGATACCGCAGGAAATGCCATTATTTCTTTCCCGGGTTCTGTAAATGGCAACAGATATTATGTGGTAGTTGGCCACAGAAACTCAGTAGCTGTTTGGTCTGCCAGTCCAGTTACAATTAGTGCAAGCACAACTTATGACTTTACAAATGCCATATCAAAAGCCTTTGGAAGCAATATGGCAGAAGATGGAGGTGTATTCATGCTATTCAGTGGAGATATTAACCAAGATGGCTCGATTGATTTTAGCGACTATCCAGATTTAGATATTAGCAGCAACAATGGAGACTTGGGTTACCTAATTTACGACTTAAACGGTGATGCCTCAGTTGATTTTAATGATTATCCTGTACTTGATATAAATAGTAATAATGGTGTGATAATGATTACCCCGTAAATTATTTAATAAAGAAACTTGGTCAAATGTCAAGTATATTGAATTGGTGTTTTGGTAAGGGGCGCGATAAATCGCGCCCCTTTTTTGTTTTAACTAAGCTTGGTAGCCACGACAATCTTTCTGTATTTTATAAAATTGATTTGGTTTATGTTTATACAACCGAAGGACAAAATAGGTTTTTAAATATATCTTACCACCCTAAAAAGGAATAAAGACGTGACAGGTTTTTAAAACCTGTCACGTCTTTGGTTAGGAATAAATTTGTTTTTAAAAATCTATCAAGTCTTTTAATTTCGAAAAAGTAAAAACCGTATGAACCATCATTATTCACTAAAACCAGGCGTATTTTACCATGTTTACAATAGAGGAATTAATGGTGAAAACATTTTTAAAGAGGAGCGTAATTATGCTTATTTTCTAAATAAATATGCCATTTATCTTAATCCAGTAATAGAAACCTATGCTTATTGTTTACTTAAAAATCATTTCCATTTATTAGTAAGGGTAAAAACAGACCTGACGTGTAATCCATACCTGTCAGGTGTGGAAAACGAAAGAGGTTTACATCATACAGATAACATAGTAAGTAAAAAGTTTTCGGATTTATTTAATTCTTACACCAAAAGTATAAACAAGGCTTATAATAGAACGGGAGGTTTATTTGAAACACCATTTCGCAGAATAGAAGTAACAAGCGAAACGTATTTTACCCGTTTAATATGGTATATTCATTTTAATCCTCAAAAACATGGTTTTATAAACGACTTTAGAGAGTATCCGCACTCTTCATATAACTCGTTTTTGGCACACAAAAAGACAAATTTAGAAAAGGAAGAAGTACTAAATTGGTTTGGTAGCGAAAAGGATTATTTAAATTTTCATGAAACCAAACCTTTCGAAACAGAATTTTCATCTTTTATTATTGACCCATAAAAATTTGTCCTAGCTTGGTATCCGTGCCAATTCTTCTATACGTCAAAATAGAGTTGGTTTGTGGGACACGTACAAAGGACAATGAACCTATTAATCTATCAATTTTCACCTCTTCTTGTATTAAGCCATAATATTTTCTATTCTTGATGAAATGAAAACAAAGCATTTACTCATCACCATATTGGTATTGGTTTTTTTTGTGGCACTGATGCATCTGTTGCCTGAATCAACAATACCAGGCTCGTTTTTAACCCTTTCTCGTTGGATTACCTTAGTGTTTGTTGCTTGGTATGCCTACAAGCGCCACAACTTGAGCGCAGCCATTTTCTTTTTCCTCATCTTGGGGGTTGAGTTGGGCAATGATGCCCGTGAAAACCAAACCTATATTGAGCAGGGTTTAGGTATCTCATTCAAATCGGTTTTATACTCATTCAAAATTTCGAGCGATATTTTTCTACGTATGATCAAGACCATTATAGCCCCTTTGTTATTCGCTACATTGGTGTATGGTATTGCAGGTCATTCAAATTTGAAAGAAGTGGGTCGCATGGGTTTAAAATCCATCATCTATTTTGAAGTGGTAACCACCATTGCATTATTTATCGGTCTTGCAGCTATTAACTTATCTGGAGCGGGTTTTGGGGTGCAATTGCAAGCCCAAGATGCCCAAATAGAAAGGGCAAATAAACTACTTTCTCAAAAGCAAGAACATGATGTTATCCTTGATATTTTTCCAGAGAACATAGCTAAATCCATCGTTGAAAACCAAGTATTGCAAGTGGTGGTGTTTAGCATTTTGTTTGGCATAGCAGTTAGTTTGATTAAAAAAGAAGATAAGAAAAAACCCATCTTAGATTTCACTTCAAGCCTAAGTGAAGTGATGTTTAAATTCACAGATATCGTGATGTATGCTGCGCCTTTGGCCGTTGGTGGTGCCATGGCTTATTCGGTGGCTAGCATGGGCCTTGGGGTGCTTAAGAATTTGCTTTTGCTCGTGCTTACTTTGTATGTAGCATTAATTGTTTTTGTATTGTTTGTGATAGTTCCTATTGGCTTGATAGTTAAAATACCCTTTAAGAAATTTATGGATGCCATTACCGAACCCGTATCTCTTGCCTTTGCTACGGCTAGTTCAGAAGCGGCCCTGCCTTTGGCCATGGAGAACCTTGAAAAGATGGGCATACCTAGACGTATCGTAGCTTTTGTATTGCCAACAGGTTATAGTTTTAACCTTGATGGAACTACCTTGTATTTAAGCTTAGCTTCTGTTTTTGTGGCACAAGCCAGCGGCATTGATTTAACCCTTGGTCAGCAAATAGGCACTTGTTTGATATTGATGTTGACTAGCAAAGGTGTCGCAGGAGTAAGAGGTGCCAGCTTCTTGATATTGGTTTCTACCGTTTCATCACTGGGCTTAGATCCACAAAAAGCCTTTGCTATTCTTGCGGTGGATGCCTTGATGGATATGGCTAGAACATCCGTAAATGTAATTGGCAATTGTATGGCAACCTATGTGGTAGCCAAATGGGAAGGAGAGGTGTAAAACAATATTTGTATGATACAAGGCATAGTAAATTTATTCTATCCTCGTTTGTGTGTGTTGTGCAATGGCACTTTGCTCATTGCCGAAAAACACATTTGCACAGCTTGCCAATTGGATTTGCCCTTGACAAATTTTCACCTTGAAAAAGAAAACCCTTTAGAAAAAATATTTTGGGGAAGAACGCATTTGAACAGAGCCTTTGCTTTTGTATATTTTAAAAAAGGAGGTTCGGTGCAGCGTATGTTGCATCAACTTAAATACAAAGGCAATACAGAACTTGCTGAATACCTTGGTCTCCTTTATGGGTCTAACCTAAAAGAAACCATTCATGTTGAAAAAATTGAGGCTGTGATGGCCATTCCCTTGCATATAAGCAAGCTACGCAAAAGAGGCTATAACCAAAGTGAATTATTTGCCAATGGGCTAGCAGAAGCAATGAAAATTGAAAATCTTTCAAGCTGTATCATACGAAATAAAGCCACCGAAACCCAAACCAAGAAATCCCGATTTGATAGGTGGCAAAATGTAGAAAGCATTTTTAGTGTAAACCAACCCGAATTATTAAAGAACAAACATATTCTGTTGGTTGATGATGTGATAACAACAGGTTCGACCATTGAAGCCTGTGCCAACGAACTCTTGCAAATAGAAGGTTGTAAAGTAAGTGTGGCAAGTATGGCTGCTGCTATTAGTTAATTAAGAGTAATGTTATCAATTATTTTAGATCTTCCATTTCCCCATTCTCACATCCGCACATTCTCACATGTGCACATCCAAAACAGCCTTTTTCTGTCAGATTTATATTACAAACCTATCAAACACCGACACATTTTTATCATTCACCTATTATCTCTTGCCCTTTTTCCAAATTATTTTACGTTTGTTTCGTAATCCTCTCAAAACAGAAAGGTTTATATTTACACATTACCAATATGAAAATACTAACAAACATCGCAGTAAGCGAATCGGGTTATTTGTTTAATCCTACCAATGGGGATTCATTCTCTAGTAATTTAGTTGCTACCGATATCATCACTTTGATGAAACAAAATAAAACGACTGACGAAATTAAAAAGGCTTTACTCGCTAAATACGATGTTGAAAAATCAACCATCGAAAGAGACTTTGATGAGTTTATACAAGAGTTGGGAGATAACTATCTATTAAGCACTGATGGAAAGTAAGAAAAAAATTACTGTGGCTGTTACAGGTTTAAATGCTGTTGACAGTCCCGGGCCTGGTGTAGCGGTGGCACGTGGTGTGCGCGAGTTGGAGGGCTATGATGTGCGTATCATTGGCCTTTCTTATGAAGCCTTGGAACCAGGTATATACATGGAAGGAATAGCTGATAAAACTTATCAAATACCTTATCCATCGGCAGGTAGCGAATCTCTGATGATGCGCCTTGAGTATATAAACGAGCAAGAAAAAATAGATGTGTTGATACCCAATTTTGATGCTGAGTTGTATAACTTCATCAAGCTTTCGCCAAAATTGAAAGAGATGGGAATAAACACATACATGCCCACTACAGAGCAGTTTGAAGCAAGGGATAAAGTAAATTTATATGCATTTTGCCAAAAGCATGGTTTCTATGTACCAAGGGATAAAACCATTTACAATGTATCGGAATTGCCAGCTGTAGCAGCACATTTCAACTACCCTATGGTGGTAAAAGGTAAGTATTACGAAGCAGTGGTTTGTCAAACATTGGATCAAGCGCAAAAAGCATTTCACAAGCTAGAGGCCAAATGGGGCTTGCCTATTATTGTGCAAGAGTACATCAGTGGTACCGAAATAAATGTAGCTGCTTTAGGTGATGGTCATGGCGAAACG
>Ga0214921_10004553_pt1 | contig 20312 bp, 19 predicted proteins | sample LL1505_MetaG_FD_177992 | JGI IMG/M metagenome (GOLD analysis project Ga0214921, IMG submission 177992) | Freshwater microbial communities from Lake Lanier, Atlanta, Georgia, United States - LL-1505 | ecosystem: Environmental > Aquatic > Freshwater > Lake | place: USA: Georgia | collected...
CTACTTTCATCAACTATAGAGGTACCTCTAATACCAACGTATTTTTATGAGTCTTCAGTAGAAGGTGGTATTGTTCATAATAGGTTAATACAACAGGCAATTTCTGGAACCTGTTTAAAGAATAACACGGATACTTTGCCTTATACAAGACTTTTATATGGTTGGGATGGATATTATAACGGGTTCCATGATTTAACTATAACAAATGATATTCCAGATGAATTAACAGGTAACCTTTCACAATATTTTCTACTAAGTAGCTGCCAGGGTGGCGGTGGTGCTGGTGACTCGGTTACGTACATGAGAAATTCTCCGCTGGGAATAGCTCTTACCACTGGTAGTTCTGCTATACCTTTAATACAGTATAAGGAAATTGGATTCACAGCCACACAAGTGAACAGTCAATGGATGCGCTATAGCATTACAACTCCTGTCGCGATGTGGGGATACAGAAAAGGTGCACCTACAGATGGTTACAGCCCATCAACTAGTAGCTTATGGGATAGATGGACAACATTTTACGAAGGCACTCGTCCCCCTATAAGTCGTGGAACAATACCGATTATTAGTCTTAGAATGATGCAAAACCCGTATGGTGGCCTCGGTGCATATGCATTCTGGGGTCCACAGCTCGAATATGGGGAGGAAGCAACAAGTTATGAATATAACGCTTTTGCCGCAGTAAGCGGCGCAACAAATATAAAAAATATGGCCCCGCCATTGTCTAGTTCAATATTTGATAATGCTGTAACTTGGTGGCGTTACGGTAACACAAAAAGAATTGCGCTCACTGCGGATACTCCTTTCGGACGAAATGAAAATAACCCTTCATATATTTTGCAAAGCACTGATCAAAGTGGTGGTGCTGGCCTTACTGCAGATATACACTTACGTAGTCCAGAGTCAAGTATTACACCTGGTACAAATTTATTACGCAATACAGATTTTAGCGGAGCTGAGGTCGGCGATGTTATTCAACGAAGCAAATCTGGCAATATAACAGATTGGTTTGGTGACTACAAAGGCCGGGCCCCGTACTGGCAAGATTTAAATCTTGATTTAAACGAAACAACAATTCAAATTGTTTCAACAGGTCAAATTAACAATTGTAATTTTGTTGATTATAGATGTTTTCGAACAAATACAGAAAGTACAAACAACGGTTATAGAGGTTATATTTATTTTCATCCAGACTGGTGGCAGTATGTAAAAGCTAGTAACGGCAATACAATGACTGCTAGTATATCTTGTGCTCTAATTAGCGGTACTATCCCGGGTCCAGCAGCATCACCTAACGATGGTAGATTATTAATAGGAATAACGTACCAAGGATTAGACCGTAGTAGAGCTACACATAATAGCCCTGTAAACCCAAGGACAAATACTTTTCCAGGTATGAACGGTTCAATAAGTAAGATTATACAAGCATCGAGCTTAACAGATGCGTTAACCGCAATTAGTATTACAACAACAGCAAATGATGAAAGAATTTCAAGAGTTAATTTTGAACTTAGAACCGATTTAATACCTGCCGCTTCAACTTTTGATTTTGTATTAAGGTTATGCGGTCCAAAGCTTGAAAAAAGTTCAGAACCAACCCCATACATACCGACTTCAACCACACTACACACATTGACTACCATGACTTTTTCCTGTTATATAAAATACATTTCTGGCGGCCAACCAACCTGGGAAGCACCAACAACGCGAGGTTCTTATTCCGGTTTAATACAGCGAACCAGTTATGTGGATCCTACACAAATTCGTAGTGGTAACACTGTCACTAACTCTATGTATGTAAAAATATCTGGTCCAGGGTTACCAGATTCAGCAAAATTAAAATTTACGATGGGTATAAGCGATGCAAAGTCTAAAACGTTTTATGCAACAACAAAATGGCAGCGAGTTCAATATACAAACGTATACAATAAATCAGATTCTAGCTTCGACGGGAACTCGGATGGAAGGGGTTTTCAATTTTTTGTAAATAAAAATGATGTAGAAAATATTGGATTTGATCCAAACACAACAAGATTTTATTTTACCGGTTTACAAACTGAGTTAAACACTACAGCAACTAACTATATTCCTACAGAGCGAGCAAAAATTAATACTGCAAATACTATTACTGGGTTATTAATAGAACCTGAAAGATCAAATATAGCTCTTTATTCAACTAACTTTACCTCTACATCAGTATTTAATAATAATATAACTTACCTCCCATCTGTCGCTTTGGCGCCAGATAATAGCACCTTAAATTCAATAATTTCAACAACATCAAATAGCAACGTATTATATCTAACCGGATGTAATTTTAGTAAAAAAAATAAAAGATATACAGTGAGCTTTTTTGTCAAAACAATTAATACCAACACAGTATTAAAGTTTAATCAACATGCTCAGCATGAAGCTTCAACAATTACGTTTACGTTTGACCCGACAACTAACAGAACTGTGGTGATTTCACAATCAAACACGACAGATAAAATAGGTGTTGAAAGATACATTAATAATTGGTATAGAATATACTATACAACAGTGTCAAGTGCTAATAACGGAAAAATTTGGCCAGGTTTTTCTGCCTCCAAAGGCACACAACAATTTTACCTTTGGGGACTACAGATAGAGGAAGGGGATTTTCCTACATCGTACATTCCGGTAAATAATTTTATAGGTGTCAGACAAGCAGATATTTTATCACTCTCTGGTAGCAATTTATGGTCAGTCTTTGTACCTATATCAATAACCAATGTTAGTACAAATAGCGCAACACTTTATATAGAGAGTAGAGCGAAGTTTATATCTGAAACCCCTCAAACGTTATTACAATTTACTAATAAAGATTTAAGCGAATACGATGTAATTAAGCTCACTACAAATGCAACAAAAATTTCATCAAATATTTTTGATACAAATTTATTGCTAGATACACAAAACCAGTGGTTTGGTAATAATATTAAAACTGCATTTTCTTTTGATAATGTGGGAGATAAGATTGTCTTAGGTTCAAATGGACGAGCTGTATCAGGCGCTATAACGCAAAATATTCAGTTATCTGCAATTAATTTTGGAAAAAATTATGCTGGCTACTTAAGAAAAATACTCATTTTTCCAGATTTCATTAATTTAAATGATTTAAGAATTATTACCACCTAAATACTATATGCCAATTTTTGTTCAAACGGTAGAGGGTATTAATACGGTGTTTCCAGTGTCCGCATATGATCCGACAAACCCATTCAGCATACAATTTGTAGCTTCTTGGGGCGATACTAGCCAGGAAACAGTCACCGCGACCCGTTATAATAATAAGGATAGAGAATATTATTATGAGTTTCAAAAAACCTATGAATTTCCAGGGTCTTATACCGCATCAATATGTGCTAGACGTACTTCGCCAAACATAGCTCAATCTGTAAAACAGCTAGCTACATATACTGTTAATGTAGATGGTTTATCTGGAGTAGAGCTCGCTCCAACATTAAAAGTTGCTGATATAGCAAATTTTTCTGCATACGAAATTTTTTATTTTAATATTGATGATGATGGTATTAATAGATCTTGGGTTAACCGACGAATTTCAATTCCTATTTCTTTTGGTCAAACTATTGTAGGTTATATGAGTGCGGCATATAGTACTGCGGTACCCGGTCGTATAGGTATTTCATTATCTGCAAATCAAATAATAAATCAAAATTGGCCATTAAGAACTAGATTGCCGTTTGAAATCTTAGAACGTGATAATAATCAAGTACCTTCAGTTGTAACCTCGTTGTTAAAGGGCTATGTGTATGTTTATGAGGCCACAACAAAATCAGCTATATTTCTATAAATAATAAGTATGCCCTTTAGTAATTATTCGATAAGTCGAACACAACCCGTACCTTTAGGCATACAGCCTGCGGAAAAAAGTATACCTGTTATTGTTACTAATGATGAAGGTGTTACATTAAATGTGAGGGCAGCTCAACCTGCAACAGAGGTTGCTTTATCTTTATTAGGTATTCCGCGCGCGGAGACTGCGTTAGGTGTTTTTGCTGATATTACCACCTACGGTATAGATAAAAATATTTGGACATCAACGCCTATAGTGTACGATTCTGTAACAAATACGGGTGTAAGGTTTTTGCAGAATCAATCCGCTGCATCTATAGAAGCAACAAATAATACATGGTCATCTCTAAATACAAACAGGGCATTTCCTTATTTACCTGGAAGAGTAAGCTCTGGTACATACGGTGTTAGACATAATTTTGCAGAAACTTCATACCCTACAGATGGTGTTGTAAACCCTGGTACAAACCCTATTAGAAAATGGGGTATGTTTAATGATAAGGATGGTTATTACTTTGAAATTTACGGTAACGGTTCTGATAGTTGGGAATCTGTAGGTCAAACTGAAAATCCTGATCAAGGTATTTCAAAGTTTCACGTAGTAAGAAGAACTAGCGGTATACCGCGTGATTTTTTTAGAATTAATTACTCTGACACATATAGTAATCCTTATACAAATTTCTATCAAGAAACTGCAGCTGCAACAACTCTAGCACCGGTTCTAAGCGCGCCATATATGATAATAATGGATAGTTTGAGCTGTTTTCACGCAGCGTTACACGATCCAAGACTTCGTACTACACGTCAAGAAACACCGAGCGCAACTCAAGTAAGTTTTGTACATGGTGGTATGAATAAAACATACTATGTTAATCCTGATAATGCACTTATATATGAATACCGTGTACCGCGTGAATATTTTGGTTTTGATAAATTGGATGGTAATACGCACACACCAGTATTATACAGTGATGTTGTTACTGTAGACGGGGTAAAGCATTACCCTGGTGATTTTACAGGCGAATATGACGATAGTGTTCATAATATTGATTTTAGCAAAACCACAATGTATAAAGTCGAATATAGCTGGTATGGAGCAGTTGGTGCATTATTTTTAGCCTATGTTCCTGTAGATTCAGGAGATGCAAGATGGGTTAGGGTTCATCATTTAAGAGGATCAAATCAACTATCAGTGCCTACCCTAGGTAATCCCTATTTACCTATAACATATTTTGTATGGACATCAGGTACAAAAACTGAGGCTACAGAAAAATACGGTGCTTCTTATTATATTGACGGCGCTGAGAAAGGTAGTGTAAAGGTATTTTCAGCTTATAATTCTACTTCAAAATCAATAGGTACAGGTTGTACTGTAGGTTCAGGTTCAAATATAACCGTTCCTGCAAGATATACCACAGTAAGCGCAACAAATACTACTTTATTCTTAGATACAGATAATTATGCACCGAGAATTGTTTCTATTGGTCAGCTAGATCAAATTTTTACCGCGTTTCATCAAAATGCTTATATTGAAGGTAAAGTTTACTATACAGATGTAAATTACGTACAGCAAACGCTAGATCTCGCCTCAGGAAAATATTTTATTAGTGATGTTAAAGTAGGTAGAGGTACAAACGGTAATAATAGCAGCACTGCAACATTGACAGGTGTAGCATTTTTAAATACGGGGATAATACCTACCACACAATGGAGAGCAATAACTGCTGATTTAAAATTTTTTATACCGCGTGGTGCACCGTTGTTAAATCTTAGAATGAAAACTAAATTTGGTCAAGCCGACGTGTCTAGTAAAGCTACTGTTTTCCCTGCTAGATTAAATGTAGGCTTAGATTTACCAAATAATGTTCAGAGTGCACAGATACGCATAACAAAAAATCCGATTTATCCAGATGCTTCTACTACATTTACAAGAACTGATTTAAATACTCGTTTTGAAACAGCTATGTCAATTGCACTGAGCGCTGATACTCTTATACCTTCACTTGTTTCAAAAATACCTGTACAGCTAAATACGGCTCCAGGTTTAGCTAACAACCATTATCTACCGTTAAATACTTTTGTCTCAGGCTATATTCAAGGCGTTCCTGGTGTATTATCTCGGGATAATACTGGCTCATATTATTTTCAACGTGCAAAAGAAGGATTGCCTATATATCTATCAGGTGGCAATACAGCAGATTTAAAAGTATCGAATATCAGCAAAGGAATAGATCAATTTATTTTCGAGCCGGGCTTTGCTCTGAACGGGACGGTATATACAACTAATGCTACATGGCAAAGTACAGATACTTTTTCTGCTGTCGATTATAAATTGTCTGAGCAAAGATTGTTTATGACAGGCACTGGTAATAATATAGTCAGCTTTGCAGCTTCAGAAGGTGGAACAGATTTTGATTTAAGTTCGTTTTTTGATTTTAATAGAGAATTTTTAGCCGGTGCGGGGCTATCAACAGGTACGGTTCTTCAAGAAGAATTAGCTGTGACCGGTTTAGTATTTGACCCAAATGAAACTATTGAGGGAGGTTCAAACGGTAATGCAATTGCATCGATTACCTGGGAGGAACAATAATTGTGAGTGTTTCGTTAAGTGCCACGGTCGCAATACCTGGTATACCGCGATTTTATAAATCTAATACACAGGGATCAAATAAAAGCGTATCAATAATTCCTGATTTTTTAAATGGCTTATATTTAAGTCAAAACGAACGAAGCGGTCAATCTGAAGTAGAATACACTTTACTTGGTGTAAAAAGAGAGGAAAGTAAAAGTATTTTACTAGAAAATACTTTTATATATGGTGTAGATACGTCATTATGGAGTGCAAATTGCTCTTTTCAGCCAACTACTAGTGAATTTTCATATGGATATTGCTCGATCTTAAATTCATATAGAACAACACCAAATCCTATACGAGCAACAAACAATTCTCAGGGCTATCTTATCAAAGATAGAAGAATTAGAGGTAACCAAATATTAGCTAATACCCGTGACGTAACATATGATCCAGCTACTTTAATGTCGAATGCATCGCAAGCTACCGTACCTGCATCTACACTAACAACATTTAATAAAGAATATGTCTGTCCTGTAATATATCATAACGCGCAAGGTTCTAATGTTACTCTTGAAGGATGGTTAGAGCCATATATTACACCATTTTGGGCTGATATACCAGGTGACTATTGTGGTAATTCAATATACACTACCCCGTTTGATGCAACATTATCATTGGAGACAACAAAAACATTTCGTTATGAACCTGGCAAAGCGTCAACATTTACTATGGGTATAAAGGTAGATACAACAGGTGGTATAGGTGTTTTAGATGGTAATATTGTAAAATCTCAAGCTTCGTGGGGTGCAAGAAATGATACTGATACATATAGATTTGTGTTAGAAGGTGATGGTAATTTTTCGGTTGAAAGATTAACACCGTATGCAGAAACATGCTTAAAAGTATACCGAAAAGATTTTATAGACCCTCTTGATGGAACTGGTCCTTCCGGTATTACAATTGACTTTACAAAGGTAACAATGTACTCAATAGAATTTTCGTGGTACGGTGCAATAGGTGCAAATTTTTACGTGTATGTACCTGTAAAGAGAGGTGAATCAAAATGGATAAAAATAGCTGCATTACTTTCATCAAATAGATATACAAAACCGGCGTTAAGTAGCCCTAATATGCGTTTGTTTACGGAATTGTATATTCCTATGGGCTGTACACAATTACAAACTATGAGTTTATATGGTTCAAGTGTATACATTGATGGTAATTTTAGAGATACATTAAAATATTTTACATCTTCTGCAATGAAAAAGTCTATTGATCAAAAACCTAGAACCTATATTACGTTAGAAGTACCAAACTTTCTCGATGGACAAGTATTTCGTCCTAAGAATAATGCTAATGATTTTCCAAAAATTCTTAATGGTATATCCACACAAGATGCACAAATAGATATATACGAATCTACAAGTGGTGGCAGCCCTGATATACTTACAGCGTATTATGAAACTTCACAGCCTGTGGGTACTGGTGATAGTTTTTTACTTTTAAGTAATATTACAAATGGAAATACGCGACAAATAACAATTAGTGCTAATATTACAGAAGATCAAAAAATTGACTTCATGAGGCGTATTGTAAATAATTATCTAGTTTTAACAAATCCTGTAACTTCTTATCAACCGTATACTTTTGGTGGTGGATCCAGAACACAAGCTCAATCAGGTGCAAAATATTTTTATGAAGCTTCTATTATACAAGCACAATCTAACGTTAATAGTAAGCAAATTAATTTATTTTTAGATACTCCTATATATAATCAAATACTTGCATATACCTCTACTAATGTAGCAAATATTGCGTTAAGAAATTCTCTTGCAGCGACATATCCTGTAATAGGCACATACCCTAGTATTCCACTTAATTCAAATCTGTTTGCTCTCGCTCAAATGCCCGCAAATAACATAATAACAACTCTCGATACCGGTGTAAATAATAATAGATCTTTTGTCATTACGCGTAAACCTATAAAGAGTGGTATTGTAAGTTTTGATACTGATTTATTAACCCTGGCTGGTTCTAATAGTATTACTACTATGAACGGTATCTATGGTATAATTTCTGAAAGTGCATACCAGAAAATACAAAATAACAATCACTATCTTACAGAATTAAATGTAAGCTCTACTAACGTACAAACTGTTAGTACGTCACCAAAGCAAGAATTTATAATTAATAGTGAATTATATTGGGGGTGGCGCTGGGGAAGAGGTGGTTCAGGTATTAATAATCCCGCGGCGTTGGGATTCCCGGGTGTACCGCCTTTCAGGGTAAATGGTGTCTGGCAGAACGGCGAGCTACCGGTAGCCTACGGAAGCTATATTGAGAGTAAATTATGGACAATAAACCCTTTAGTGCAAAATATTGGTTCAAAAATAGATACAGCAACGCTATTTGATGATACTTCTTTTACAAATAATATAGATATACGAGAGCATGAATTTTATTTGTATGGTTCCGGGGCACAATTAACAACTGGACCAAATACAAACTATACATACATAAAAGTAATCTTACGGTCGAAAGATTTGTTTTCGATAGAAGATGGTATACCAGTAAATAATCTATACAACTTCAAATTGTTGATTTATGGTCATAATGGACAGATGAGCTCCTGTCTTACAAATAGAGCTATTTCTTCAATAAAAAAGAACTGGTCTAGTAATAGTGCCGTTCTACAATCAATTGTATTAGGGTTAGGTACTTCATATAATATGAGTGACGCATTAATTGAAACAGATGGATCGCTATACTATACAGTAGGGTTTCCAAAATCTTCTACGGCTGATATAAATGCATTTCTTGCTAGTCCAAATATAAAATTTAACTTTAAATCAGTTTTCTTGAGAAATATTGCTTATAGATCTCCGCTATCAGTACAATACAAAGATAGAAATGCAGGTCTATGGTATGGTACGTTTTTTATATCGACACTTGAACCTGTGCATATTTTTGTTTTTTTATCATCAAAAAATGCTACAGCTAACAACTACCCTCAACAACTTTATCAATCTGTAGCCCCGTTATCTAGACCTATGATAACTAATTTTCAATACTACAATGCTCGTGATAAATTAAATATTCCTATATCAGAAACTCCTGTCTTAAATACTATAAATACCACTCTTGTTACGCAAGTAACTTGTAAAGACGTAGGAGTTTTGTATAATTTACCAGCTGTAAATTTTAGTTTTGAAAAAGTTACCGGTATTAATACACGGGTTGATGAAAATACATGTCAAGTTCTAAATTCTCGTTATAAAGACAGAAAATTTACCTTTCTAATTAATAAGGGTATACCATTTACATATGATTTAAGTACCTTTTATAATCCTAGTAGATATATACTTACACCTTTAACTACAAGTATTCTTAATCGTGATTTTAAACGTTTTTTTGTTACAGCAAAAACAATAAAAAATGAATCATTTGCAACACCATGGTTTTTTTCATTGAACGATCAAACCGGTTCTTCTAGAACACCGTTTGCTATTTTAAATCCTAAAGGTACTGATTATGATGCAGCAATATTCAGTATCAATAATGCAACTGCAGGACCAAAAAATGTATATATAGCTAATACACTAAAAACAGCGGTCAACTCAGATCAATATTTTATATGGTCGATTTATGCAAAAAGCATTTCTCCTGCACTGTCTGCAGGTCGCTTTATTGTATTTGAACTTAGAACTGGAGAATCTAATTCTATACAGAGATGGCAGCCTGTTGCGTTTGATATTATTGAAAACCGTATAGGGTTTGGTGGGGGCGGTACAAGTACAATTGCAGGCAGAACAGATGTTTGGCAAAATGCATACGATAAAGTTTTTCGTAGAACTCTAGTTTTTAATAATGAATTAAGTACTAATACAAATTGGTTTTCCGCTGCAAAATCTACTTCTTTTAACACCAAAATAAGCGGGTTTTCTTGTTTAGCTAACAAGGAAAATGGTAGATATGTAGTTGCAGCTCATATTGAAGATGTGGGCGATGGATGGAAGAGATTGAGTACTTGTACATATTATAAAAATAATCACAACGACAATGTGATTTATATTGGTAATTATACAGGCTCGTATAATACTTTTGGCAATGTGAGTTTGTGGGGATTTCAAGAAGAGTCTGTAGCTTTAGATTCGACAATCGACAGTTTAAGCTCATGGTATCCAAGTACGTATAATCCTGTATCGCCAGGAAATATAACTTTTAATTTAACTACAGGAGAACAATTATAATGCCACTTAGCGGAATATATGTTAAAATAATAGATATTAGTAGACGGGATGAATACCCCGCAATTATTAATTATCAGGGCTGTTATTATGAAGCAATTTCTACTACTTTAACCGCAACTCCGGAAAAGGCTATTACGCAAAATAGCTACTCAACATTATTATCTAGTACAACAGCATTCAATACTTTAGAGGCTATGGTTGTTGCAACAGCAAACGAAGACTACAGGTTATATGCGCGCCCTGCAGGTATATATGCATATTATGATATATAATTAATATGAACATAAATCGACAAAATATAAAATATATTGCATGCAGGTCGATATCTGATAATGTAACTGTCTCAGCATACGGTTTTAATGCTTCGGAGAATCGAATTCTTTGTCGGCCACTCTCGGGTGGCACATCGATTGGTAATTTCTTAAATATGTACGGAACATTAGGGGGATTATTCCGAGATGATACTGACGGCACGATCGTCGGATTAACGTGTCGACATGTTTGTGATAAAATGGTTTATACTAAAGTGGGTGGAAACGTAAAAGATTCTGTGACACTGCCCGCTCCATATGCGCCTTTTAATAGAGATTTTGTTCGAACAAGATTTACTAGCTTATCAGATAGACTTTGTGAAGATTTTATTTTAAGTAGAACTGTACTTTATAAGGATGAGTACACGGATTCATTTAATAAGGAGTATAACAATTTTTTATATGACAAAACATATAGAGGTATTGTATATACATTACGAACGTATGAAAGAAGTGACGCCGCCTTAAATACAACAACTTTACAAATACCTATTTACCAACCCGGTTTTCCTGTATTTGATAGTAGTACATATATTAATTACGTGACCGGTTATAGTATACCTACGGATAAAAATAATGATAAACCTTTTCCGTATACAATTGGCCATGTAAAAAGAGCTATTGCGTTACAAGCAGATACAAGATATAACAACGAGATAGATTCCGCTGTTATTGCAATAGAAAAAAATATATATATGCCAAATTTGTTAGATAATAATTCTTGTAATTATATCGGATTTAACAAAACAGGAGGTGCAGCTTTTGCAAGTACTGAAGAGATTAATTCTTTAACATCTAATACACCTCTATTCAAGACCGGGGCAGGCACCGGTCCTATGGGATTTAATGTACAGGGTTTATCGTGTTATGATTTAAGATTTGAAGGGTTTTACGACTTTATTTCAGTTGAAGGTGCAAATTACATTAATGGTCTTACCTTTTCACTTTCAACATCTAACAATACAAGTTCGTTTGCTCTATCAACTCTAGAGGGTGATAGTGGTAGTATGTTATGGGCACTTTTAAGTTCAAATATCTCGACAGCATCTGCGTGGAAAATAGTCGGACAAGTATTTGCGTATAGTAATGAGGCAGACCCTATACTATGCTATGCATCAAGAATTGATAATATTCAGAAAGCTTTGAAAATATCGCCATGGGATGGAAATAATATTGCATACACACCAACATCACCAAAGTTTTTTACTGCTTATTCAAAAGCTGATGCTATTCAAAAATTAGGTAGAGTTTGTTACTTTGTTGGCAAGACAGATACATTGAGTGCTAGTTATAGTATATCTAGTGAGCAAATTTATGATGTTATAGGTTATAATAAAAAATAATTTGCTCTGTGGACTTTTTTTGTTAATATTTTAATATAAAGATATGGCGGGTAAAGGATCAAAACCTCGAAGTTGTTTTAGCAAAAAGTTTAAACAAAACTTTGACGAAATTACTTGGGATACAAGGAAAGGGTTAGAAGTAAGAAATTATATCGTAAAGAAAGGTAAGAAAATTTACAAATACTCATGAAAAGTTTTGAACAACTTGTATTACAGCTAATTACACTCAATCGAAATTATATCTGGATTATTGAGCAAAGTGAAAAAATTTTAATTGAAATTGATGAGGCTTTTAAAAAAGAAAATTTTGTAAAAGTAGAAAAGCTACGAGACAGATTTATTGAATTAGAAAACAGACATAATAGAGACAAAAAAACATATAATGCTATAATTAAAGAAAGTAGATCTTACTTTAAGACAAAGTACGGCTTAGATCTATTCGATTATTTCGAACTTGAAGATGTTTAATATTCTATTATAATAGTATCATGGCCATCAAAAATCTTAGCAAAAAAGAAATAAAAAGGTTAAAAAAAGAAGGAAGACTTAGAGATCATATGGAAATTTGGGTTGACCAACATAACCATAAGCTTGAACTACTTCGTACTATAACAAGCTTTATTGCTGCAACTTGTTCTTCTATTGTTCTGCTAAAGTTGTTTCATATAATTTGAAAATTTTTAATAAAGTAAAAGAAGTTAGTTTTGCACTGCTAAATGAGCATCCCTCGTTACACCGGTGCCGGCATTTTAGTTTTATTTTAGATGGTACAAAGATAATAAAGATTGGATTTAATAGAGATAAAACACATCCAAAAAATCTTTTATATGATTACAAAAACCGAAAAGGTGAAATTATGTCTAATCAAATAGGCGTACACTCCGAAATGGATGCTATAATAAAGCTAGGCATATCAGATTGTTCTGGATTAACAATAATCAATACACGTATTAACAGAAATAATAAAATTGATTTTAGTAAACCATGTAGAGGTTGTACGGATATGCTTCATAGGCTTAATTTTAAAAATATATTCTATGCTGACGCTACAGGTACTTTTTGTAAGTATTAATAAGTGTTAGTCGAAGCTGTAGTCACACTAATAGGCATGACATAAACGACTTCCGGATTACCTACGCTGTTATCTTGACCGATAAATATATAAACAAAAGGAAATGCTTGATTACTACCGCTGTAAGAGCCGGTTAATACACATGAATAACTACTTGGGTACCCGCTAATTTCGCTAAGTTTTCTCTTATCAAATCTCATTAACCTAGATAGATTAGAAGTTAAATTTAAATTTGTTAAACTGGTATTTAAAACCCAACAATGAAAATTGCTTGGTAATGTTTCATCAAATAATATTGTACCTGTACCGGCAGTGTATCTATTAATAATAATTGCACCGTGCGCAGTTATATAATTAGTATTAGTAAGTGTAAGGGTAGATCTTGTATTGTGAAAAATTCTACTGCCGTTTGTAGCAAGAAGAACATCAGCATTTAATCTATCTAATGTTACTGCACAAAGTGCGATATTACTTGTGGTTACGCACGCAGCACTAAGGTGTACATTTTGAATTGAGCTTGCCGCATAGTGTCTAGTTGTAACAGCAGAGCTGGCTATAATTCTACTATCAACACAATTTGAAGATAGGTGATATGTTTGAATTTCATAACTAGAGATATTTCTAGCGACAACAGCGCTTGATGCTATGTTAATAGTCTGTATATTATTAGCTGAAATTGAGGTACTAATAACGGCGTTATTAGCAAGCATTCCTTGTTGTACGGTTGTTAGAGGCATATACGTTATTTATAATTAACTAAATATTAGTGACGTTGAAAATAGTCTCTCCTTTACTGTTTTTGCAATTTTATCGAATGTAACTGAATCTGCAGAAAGATTGCGTGTATTTACTGCGTTAGGTGCAATACTTGCTGCAACTACAGAATTTGCGGACGGGTAAAAAGATACTGCTGGAAAGGGTCTCTTGTAAACCACTTCAACAATACCGTTTCCTGTGGGGGGTGTTTGAGTTAAATCTAATGTATATTGATCAAATAGGGTGTATGTATCTTTATTCTGATAAACACCAGTAATAAATACGTCAATGTCATTAATAGATGCAGCTGCACAGAGTAAATTAAATCGCGTTTGGTTTACAGCAACATTAAAAGATTGATATGGTATAAATGAATTTGTAAGTACGTATCCTGCAGCAGAAAGAGTACCAGTGACAGATAGATTACCAACTAAAGTAAGATTGCTTCCAAGCTTGCTTGATGTAACAGATCTATCAGCAAGTTTTTGTGTTGTTATTGAGCCGTCATTTACAACTCCAGTACCAAGGGGATTTGCATTTAAAAAGACAATTTCTACATTATCTTTATCAATCAAACTATATACATAATCTGTAGCTACAGGGGGTGGCTCTGTGAAGGTGATCGTACTAGGTGGCCCTTGTGTTATATCGTAAGTTATCTTATCTTGATATATACCCCCAATATAAACCAAAATATCATTTTTGCTTGAAACTGGGCTACTTAATTGCCATGTAACTGTTGTACCATTACCGGAAAATCTTTGTATAATATTATTTTGAAAAACGCCGTAAATTTTATCGGCAGAAAGACCACCTAATACACTTAAACCACTAGTAACAGTAACATTACCAATAACAATATTATTAGCAGATAGATACCTTAGAGCAAACGGTACGATATTAGATGACGACCAGTCAGTTGAAAGGAGTGAAGTTGTTAAATATGTACTTCTCCAATTACCTGAGTTAGTTGCTGTTGTGTTTAAAAGATCAATTATATCAACAGTGCTTTTCTGACCAAAGTAAATTATTTCACTAGCAGATATAGAACCTACTACTGTGAAATCGGTATTAGGATACGCGGTGTTAACTCCTACCCTACCACGTCCGGTACCAAACCCGTATGTATCCTGTATGCTGAATACAACGAATCTATCATCTGAGTCAATAAAGCGAGCAATATCAAAATTACCGCCCTGTGAACCAACTAGAAGTGCAGGTTCATATCCAAAAGAAAATACACTAAGTGAAGAAAATGAAGTAACGCTAGATATGACATATCTTGCACTTAAAGCTGATACACCCCCTGTAGCTACAATATTACCTTGTACAAAAACGTCACCATCAATGCGTCCACCGGTTAATTGATAGTATCTTAAATCAGCTTGTTGCTTTGTGAGGAAGTTAGCGCTATTAGCGCGAAATGTTGTGTACGTACTATCCCAAACGACGGTTGTTTTAAAAATACGATCTCCAGTTAGACTAGAAGTTAGAATATAATCATTAAATGAAATTAAATTGCCTCTTGGTGCACCTAAATTCGGCTCTGCATTCTCGAGATTAAGAAAAGAATACCGGAGTGCATCAGCGCTTAGAGGTGGTGTTACTCTAACGCGGCCGCTTACATAACCAGTTCGTAGCGGATTCATGATTAAATTGTCTCGGTGTTAATCGTCTCGAGAATAGATATAAATAGATCTATTGAATTATTTGAGCTCGCCCATCCTAACAATTTATCACCTTCAATAAGAACAATTTTTCCCAATATTAAGTTTGCGGTATCGTTTGGTGGCATTGTGAATCCGCTTAACAAATATGCCTGAGTACCGTTGGTCTTGCTGGAAATAGCCAGCGTGACGGTTTGAAAATTTGCTGTTGTATTTGCAGCTTGTGCATTTAACACTATAGTAGCTCGACTAACTGGTGCTGTGTAAAGAACAGTATTTGGGACAAATACACCTAGTGTTGTTGTAATGTTTCTAAATAAATTTAAAGGTATATTTGCCATATATTATTTATTACTCTATTGCAAGTGTAAACGGGGTTACTAAAGAAAATATAGACCGTTGAAACGTCTGCCCCTCAATAGTTCCGGTTGCCTGTTTGATAGTAAATCCCGGGCCAACTCTAAAGTCGCCACTTTGATTTGTTGCGGTAAAGAATACAACACCAGGTGCTTCAGAAACTACTTCATTATCCGGTCTAGTCTGACCACCAAGAATCGGTAAAGATTTTGTTAAATCAGTACCAGTACCAATATATTCAAATGTAATAGCGCTAGCGAGAATATTACTTCTTATATAGAAATACACTACTCTATCTGCAGGATAGTTTGTATTTAATACAGTAGGCGGCTCAATAAAAATCTTATATGTGTTATCAGCAATTTTTATTGCTGAACTAGCTAGATAATAAGTATCCGTAACATCTCCACTAAGTTGAAATATTAATCCCTGTGCGGGTGTAATAGCTAGACTTGTTGATACTGCTTGATAGATTGTAAAGCTGTCAGCACCTACATTAGCATCTGATACTAATTGACCTGAAAGCACCCAAGTTGGAGATCTACCTTTAGCAGCTAAACCGTAATTACCAAAAGAACAATTTGATGTATTAACGTCACATTGTCCTCCTGATTCACACAATACACCATAGGTGCAACATATGGTAAATGTACTAACAAGCTGTGCATAGCCATTATTAAAGATATGAATACCTTTACCGCCTTCATTAAACTGAGTGTATGAATCCATAACCATGCTTCTTAGATACCCGTTAACTAAACTACCATCAATCATACAACCTGCACCAGCGTTATCCGCACCGGTTGGCGAAGATCGAGTAATTGAACTGCAGCCTTGAATATAGGGACTAGTAAACACAGTACGCTGAAGCTCAGTTGGTTGTGTTGCTGAAAGACTGGTAAAATAAAATGCTTTTTTAAAATCGGGCCTGGTTTTATCGCGCTGCGGAAAAGCTACAGCGGCACCCGGTGCCAAGTGATTTCTAAAGGTAAACCCCCATACATAGTCGGCATTGGTTACCCATAATATATCGTAATTTGGATTTTTTGGATAAACGTTTACTCTTCTTAAATTATCACCGATTAAAGATGTATTTGGCGGTACATAGATAGGATTTTCTTCATAATACTCCCCTGATCTTACAAATACTGTATACTTTGTACTTGGGTTTCTCGAAGCCTCGTAACATGCACGCTTTATAGTTCTAAATGCTTCATTTTCTGCTAAACCTCTATACGCCGTATCATTTCCACTGAGTGTCACATATAAAACATTGGGTGATAACGTTAAACCGCCTGATATAATCCTCGAAAGAGTATAAAAATCTACCTTAAATTCACCGCCAAGTGGACGAAAACCTACAAGATAGTCTGTAGGTATTGGTTCGACCGCAGTGAATTCATTAAATGAACGAAAAGGCATAGAATTATTTAGTTTCTATGCCTTGGAAGATCTATGTTATTCAGTCTTAGCTTCTTTATTTACCGAAACAATATCAACCCTGCTAAGTACTTTATCGCCACTGATTAATGTAATTGGCACTAATGCGGCATCATTCTCAGTCAATAGTTGTTCAATCTTGGCTTTAACTTCAAGAAGCTTTTCTTCATTAGTCTTTTCACTCATGTAAATATATATGGGTTTGTATAATATTTTCCACTATTAAAGTGAAGAAATAATTTGTATGTAGGTAAATCTTTTACCTTTTGAGGCGAAATTATAACCAGCCGGGTTTGCATATATTATATCAAGTTTTTGTACAGTTTTAAATGCAGATAGTGTAAAGTGTAATGTATTATTTGTTGACACAGTATAGTCATAAACTGGGTAAGCACTGAACGGTGGGTTTGCTGCACTAACACTTCTCGTGTTGCTATATAAGTTATAATAACCTTGAGTACCATCAAAATTATTAGAGCTTAAATATAAACCATTTAAAGTTTTATAATTAAACATATTACCATAAAGAAAAATTATCTTACCACTTGTGCTCACAGGTATGGTAAAAGTTGGACCACTACTTTTCATATCGTGTATAATTCAACGCCTGTAATTAGCGGGTAGCCAGAAATAGAGAATTGATCTGTATTATAATAGGCAGAGAGCGAACTTTGATCGGTAACAACTTGTGATTTTAACGTACTATAAGCACCATATGTTAAGTTTGTCCCTGCGCTTACCGCGGTCATACCTACATCAATACGGAAAATATTTTTGACAGGGTCCTGCGGATCGGGGAAGAGCCATCCCTTAATAGTAAAGCCTGTATTTGCAACAATTAATGCTTTTTGTTGACCGTTAATATCGGTTGGATATTCAAAATTAATATTACCATTCCAGAGAACTTCAGTTCGAATTTCTTGTGTATAAGGTAAGTTGAATACTTTGGGTATTGTCCAGCTTAAAATAATATATGGATTATTGAATGGTATAAAGTTACTTAAAACTTGATCCATATCAGACTGATAACGAGCTATAATACTCATCTTAACATCAATGTTAACGGGGTTAGGAGTTTTATAGTAGAAGGATTGAGAAGCTGATTCACGGTCCCCGGCAGTATAACCATGTGCATAAAAACCAGAATTTTTATTAAAGACTCTATTGTTGTCTCTTGTTATACCCCCTATTGTTATACTAACAACAGGTAGAGTAATATTCTGTGCGGGGTTAACTAAATCAAATAGTACGCGTTCTTTTGGTGCATATATGTATCTAACCGATTGTGTAGCTTGTGATTGTCGGTTTTTATCATACCTCTTAATTACAACATTATCAAACGCGGCCAAAAATTGTAATATAAGATCTTTGACTTCAAAATAGTAGCTATACTGTCTCACCTATTATTTAGGTGAAAATGTCTATTAATAGTATTTCCATTTTTGAGCGGAAATCTGTTTTGAAAGCTTACGTCTTGTTGACGGCTTCATAAAAACCCTACGTAAACGTAATTCCTCTAAAACACCACACTTTTTAACGAGATTAGTAAAATGCTTTAATTTTTTGTCAAAATATATCTTATTTGATACTTTGTCCTTGTCTAATTTGACTTCACAATTAATCATTAGTTTATTATATATGCTCCTCACACTTCTTCTACTATGGATATTTCTGCACAAGAGTTAAAAAACTTGTTAGGTTTTTTAGGGGTTAATAGTTTGACATGTGTTTCTACTTCATTGATATTAGAACAGAACTTATTCATCATGTAGCTAAGTATAATTTTATCTTTATTAACGCTATATTCAAAAGGATAAGGAATCTCAACAATTTTTTTTGATTGGTGAACTGCAAGTGTAAAAACCAAATAAAAATCTTTTATACAGAAAAGAATTAACTTACCAGTTTTAGTAAATTTGTTATTGATCGAAATACTAATTTTTCTCTGCAAAAACTTATTAATATTTTTTTCTAAATTCTCTACTTTCATTATGAATCCATAAATGTTATTTTTTGCTGTTGAGAAAGTTTCATAATATTATTCTTAAAGTATGTCCAAAAAGCTTCACCAGCGGGTATGGTTGCAATTAACTCACAGCTATCACAATTAATACAGCGGTAATCTTGCATGAATATATCCCAGGCGATAACAAGATTTTTTGCATTAGGATCAAACTTTGGAGCTTTAGTACTTGGCCTGTAGTTTAGTGTTATTCTACCATCGATGCTATTTAAAATAGCATTGGAATTTGTACATAACATTCTACGCGTAGGACCGCGACCAAGGGCAGGTCGCCGACGTGGAAATTTTACTTCACACGCCGCGTTTTGTAGTATTGGTTTTAGACTTGTTGTCGATACAAGCATCAGTATTCCTTGGTTTTACGGTTCCAAATATTCGCTGTTCATTAAGAAATATACCATACCTAACAGTACCATACCCGGTAACTTCAATATTAGAAATCGGTACACCTAGATTGTTTGGAAAACAAATATAATCACCCTTCTTAACTAACTTGCAATTATCACCGTGTATAATTACCTTACCGATACGCCAGGCATTAGTCTCTGCATTCACAGGTACTACGATACCGTTACGTATAATTGTATTTGACGACCCACCGTCATCACTAAATTCAGCTAAAATAATATCATCTAAAACTTCACATAAATCATATCCAACAAATACACTATTAAAAGTATT
>Ga0214921_10004554_pt1 | contig 20311 bp, 15 predicted proteins | sample LL1505_MetaG_FD_177992 | JGI IMG/M metagenome (GOLD analysis project Ga0214921, IMG submission 177992) | Freshwater microbial communities from Lake Lanier, Atlanta, Georgia, United States - LL-1505 | ecosystem: Environmental > Aquatic > Freshwater > Lake | place: USA: Georgia | collected...
GCCTCCTGCAGGGCCTGGAAGAGGGGCGCGGGCTGGCCGGGCAGGGCCTGGGCCCAGGCGAGGTTCATCCGAGATGCTCCGCCCAGGCATTGTCGTGGCTGAGGATCAGATTTTCGAGGCAGCCGCGATGGAACATGTTGCGGTAGAGAATGTCGGTCAGGTCCTGCACTTGCAATTGTCTGAGCCGCAATGGCGCATCCTCCTCAATGGCGTGGAGCTGGGGGAAGCGCGGCGGCGGGCCAGCGCAAAGCAATTCGGCCCGCAGTCGGGCTATATTGGCCAGGCGCTGGAGCGTTGCGATCTTCACCTCGACGCGCTTCGCGGCCGAGGAGGACGCGGATGGCCCAAAGGGCGGCTGCCTCACTGACTGGGGCGGAATTCAAGGCGATGATTTGTGTTGTTTGGCATGCAATTTCGCTTACCGCAACAGTGGTTGTGGCGCGCAAGCGATGGGGCGTCAGCGCCCGCCGAAGGTGAAGGCCGAGGGCATGGCCGGCGGCTCAGCCGCTGCGGGGGCCTGCTGGGCCTGGGTTTCCTTCATCTTGGTGTCGATCTGCTTGACCAGGGTGAGAAGCCCATTGGCGAAGGCTGGCAATTGCACGACGGGCACGAAGAGCGTGCCGGAGGCGGTGGGTTTTCCGTCCGGGCCGAGCTGGGCGAGGGTGATGCGCGCCACCCCCAGATTGACGCTGGCGTCGAGGATGCCGTCGGTGAATTGGCTGGGCAGGTTGGTCATGCTGGTCCTCATGCGCTGGACGGGCCGCCGGGATGGCTTGGCAGCGGCCTGTGTTGTCTATGGCCAATATGTCTGATCTGGCCAGTCTGCGCCATGGCAGTGCCCCCGCTGCCTTTGGGCTGCGGGGGCGCTTGCCTGCTCACTGCTCGTGGAAGGCGCGGGCCATGCTGTCGCGGATCGGCTGGGTCATGTAGCGCCAGAAACTGCGCTGCCCAGTCTGGATATGGCCTTCCACCGGCATGCCGGGGACCAGGAAGACCGAGGGCAGGCGGGCCAATTGGTCCTGGTCGATGGTGATATAGGCGCGATAGAAGCTCTGCCGCGACTGTTGATCGGTGGTCACATCGGCCGCGAGGAAGCTGACATGGCCGTGCAGGTAGGGCACCAGGCGCTGCTTGAAGGCAGGCAGGCGGATTTCCGCCCGCATGCCGGTATAGACCACATCGATGTCGTTGGGCTGGACATTGACCTCGGCCACCAATTGGTCGCGGGCGGGGACAAGATCCATCAGCGGATCACCCGGGCGGATGGCGGCGCCGATGGTGAAGGCGCGCAGATTGACCACCGTGCCGGCCTCGGGTGCCAGAACTTCGCGGCGGGTGGAGACATCGCCGGCTGCGCGCTCGCGCTCCATGAAATCGGCCAGGCGGGCCGACACGTCGCGCCTGTCGGTGTTGATCTCCTGCATCCGCTGGTCGGTGACCTGCTGGATCGTGTTGCGGGCTTCCTGGATGGTGGCCTGGGCGCGGTCGATCTGGCCTTGCAGGTCGACGATTTGGCCCTCAAGCCCGTGCAGCCCGCGTTGCAGGGCCAGGAGTTCGGGCAGCCGGGCCAGGCCCTGATTGACCAGGTTTCGGCGCATCACCTCCTCCTGCACGATCAGTTCCAATTGGCGACGGGCGGAGAGCAATTGGCCCCGGGCGCCGGAAATGGCGGCTTGCTGCTGCACCTCGCGCGCCTCCATCACTGAGACCTGGCTGAGCAGGCTGCTGCGGCGGGCGTCGAAGAGGGCGATCTGCCCGGTCATCGCCTCAATCGCCCGGGGGTGGGTGGCGGTTGCGAGTTCGGCTGGGAAGGTGATCTGGGATGCGCGTCCAGCCTCGGCTGCGAGGCGGGCCTCCTGCGCCTGGAGGGCGAAGCGCTGGGCACGCAGCCCTTCCAGCGTGGCGCCGGACTGCACATCATCCAGCCGCATGACGACCTGGCCGGCTTCGACCCTTGTGCCGTCACGCACCAAAATCTCCTGCACGATGCCACCTTCGAGATGCGCGAGCGTCCGGCGGGTGCCTTCCACCTTGATCACGCCAGGGGCCACGGCGGCTTCGGACAAGGGCACGAAAACCGCCCAGGCCATGAAACCACCGAAGAAGCCCAGCATGATGATCAGGCCGAAGATAATGGTGCCGCGGGTGCGTGGGCGCTTGGCGTCCAGCAGCGGGTCGAAGGGCAGTTCAATGGCCGGGCGGGTGGCGCGGATATGGGCGGGTGCCGGTGGTGGTGTCGGTGCTGCGGGCGGCGGGCTGCCCGGGCGTTCGATGATATCGCTCATCTCAGGCAGCCCCGCCCATCGGCACGGGCGCTGGCAGTTCCGCCGGGCGTGGTGGTGCCATCAGGCGCTTGAGGACTTCCGCGCGGGGACCGAACATTTCAATGGCACCTTCCTTGAGCAGCAGGACCTTATCGACGCCCTGCACCAGGGCAGGGCGGTGGGAGACAAGGACCACGGTGGTGCCTTGTGCCTTCAGCGTCTCCAGCGCGCGGGTGAGGGCTGCCTCGCTATCGCCATCGAGGTTGGAATTCGGCTCGTCCAACACCACGAGCTTGGGGCGGCCGAACATGGCGCGGGCCAGGCCGAGGAGCTGGCGCTGGCCGCCCGAGAGATGCTGGCCGCCATCACCGATTTCGGTGTCATAGCCATTGGGCAGGCGCAGGATCATGTCATGGCAGCCGGCGAGGCGGGCCGCCTCGAAGACATCCTCGGGCTCAGCCTCACCCATGCGGGCGATGTTGCGGAAGACGGTGCCGTCGAAGAGTTCGACATCCTGCGGCAGGTAGCCGACATGGCGGCCGAAATCCTCGCGCTGCCACATAAAGACATCGGCGCCATCGAGGCGGACATGGCCCTGATTGGGCTGCGCCACGCCGATCAGCATGCGGATGAGCGTGGTCTTGCCCGCGGCGGAGGGGCCGATGATGGCGAGGGACTCGCCCTTGTTCAGTTCGAAGGCGACGCCCTTCACCATGGCGACATTCTGGCCGGGGAAGGCGAAGGAGACGCGGTCGACCAGCACCTTGCCGGTGGGCTCGGGCAGTTTCATGCCCTCGGGGCGGATGCGGGGTAGGGCGAGGAAGGCCTGCAGCCGGCGATAGCTCTGCCGGGCGGAGACAAGCTGTTTCCAGCCGCCGATCAATTGCTCAACCGGGGCCAGGGCGCGGCCCATGATGATGGAGGCGGCGATGGAGGCGCCCGAGGTCAGTTCCTGTTGCAGCACCAGATAGGCACCGAAGCCCAGAATGGCGATCTGCACGGCGAGGCGGATGAATTTGGTGGTGCCCACGATCCATGCGGCACGGTCGGCCGCACTTTGCTGGGGCGGCAGGGTCTTGGCGACACCTTCGCGCCAGCGGGTCATCACGGCGGGGAGCATGCCCATGCTGTCGATCACCTCGGCATTGCGGCCGATGGCATCCGCCCGGCGCTGGCTGGCCATGGCGGTGGTATTGGCCTCACGCAGGAGGTTGGAGGTGATGAATTCATTGGCGAGGGTGAGGCCGAAGAGCAGTGCCGCACCGGCCACGGCGATGAAGCCCATCAGCGGGTGCAGGGCGAAGATGACGGCCAGGTAGATCGGCACCCAGGGCACATCATAGAGCGAGAGCATGCCGGGCGAGCCGAGATAGCCGCGGCAGACCGCAAGGTCCCGCAGCGCCTCCATCCGGTAGGGGCGGCCGCGCAATTGCGATTCCAGCGCGCGTGCGAAGCCTTCGGGCGCGACGCGGTTTTCCAGCCAGGAGGCGACGCGCTGCATGATCGTGCCCCGCACCGCTTCCAGAACCGCCAGAATGGCGATAGCGAAGATGGCGATCAGGGTGAGGTAGACCAGCGTATCGGTGTTGCGGGTGGCGAGCACCCGGTCGAACACCTGCATCATGTAGATGGATACGGTGAGTTGCAGCAGGTTGGCCACGCCGGAGAAGGCGCCCACCAGCATGAAATGGGAACGGCAGGAGGCGATGGCGCGGGCCAGCGGCGTGTCGTTGAGCGGATTTGGGGCAAAGAGCCCAGCGCGTGGTGGCATCATACGAACATCACCCTTCCTGAAAGACTGGACATCATACAGATCAGCAGCATGGCAAAGACCCTTCTGTCGCAGCTGCGCCAGAGCGGAACGAAGATACAGGCCCGTCGCATCGGCGCATCATGGGGGCAAATGGGTTACCCAATGGTGTGGCCTTGGCGCGCAGCCCGCATGGGCGGAACCCATTCTTGGGGAATATCTTACTCATTGTGAGTCCTTGCTGCAAATCGATGTAATTTGTCTACTTAACGACCTTAATGCACGTTTTGTGTATCAAAGGTCATTTTTAATGATTTTTTGTAACTTTTTGTGCGTCGGCTACAGGGCGAGGCGCCCGATCACCCGACACTGAACACGAAGCGGCGGGAGACCACGAAATTGATGACCATGCCGGCAATCGAGCCGGCCGCCACACCCAGCACGGGATGCGCCGCGGCGAGGGGGATGGCCGCCAAAGCTGCGACATAGGTGCCATAATTGACGGCAAAACCGAGCAGATTGAGCACAACAAAGCGGCCCCATTGCCGCGCCACCGGTGCCCGGGCGGCCGAGCGGAAGGTCCAGCCCCGGTTCAGGGCGAAGGTCAGGCTTGCCGCCGCGAGATAGGAGACCAGCCGCCCAGCATAGGGGCCGGCGCCGATGGCGAGCATTCCCAGCAATACAGCCGAATCCATCAGGAAACCGGCGGTGCCGACCACGCCGAAGCGCAGGAATTGCTCGATGATGGGAAAGCTCTTGATCATACTGCCATGTAAATGGGCTGCCGGGCGGGCGCAAACAGGGTGGCCGGGTTGTTATTGCATGGTGGCTGCCAGTGGCCTGCGGGGTAGCTCAGCCGGGGCTTTGTGCGAGGTTACGCCCGAACGGCCTTCCCTTGGCTTAGGCCATCGGCCAAGCTTGGGTTCACTGTCATTCCAGGAGAGCGAGATGCTGCGTAGAAACCTCATGGTGGCCGGGCCTGGCCTGGCCGTGTCAACCCTGGCCGCGCCCGCCATGGCGCAACCCGCGGCCCAGCGGGTGATCCGCTATTCGCCGCACGCGAACCTGCCCAATATCGACCCCTTCACCAACACAGCCTTCGTGGCCCGCGACCATGCTTTTCTGGTCTTTGATCAGCTCTACGGCATGAATGAGCGCTTTGAGCCGCAGCCGCAGATGGTGGCCGGCCATGTGGTCGAGAATGATGGTCTGCTCTGGCGCTTCACGCTGCGCGATGGGCTGAAATTTCATGATGGCACGCCGGTGCGCGGGCGCGACTGCGTGGCCTCGATCCGCCGCTGGGGCCGGCGCGATGCCTTTGGCCAGGTGCTGCTGGCCCGGGTGGCTGAGATGGTCGAGGTTTCGGACAAGGTGTTCGAGATCAAGCTGAACAGGGCTTTCCCGAAGATGCTGGAGGCCTTTTCCAAGGTCACCACCAGCTGCCTTTTCATCATGCCCGAGCGGCTGGCGAATGTGGACCCTTTCACCAACATCACCGAGGCGGTAGGCAGTGGGCCCTTCCGCTTTCTGCGTGACCAATGGGTGCCGGGCAGCCGCGTGGTGTATGAGCGCAATGCCGATTATGTGCCGCTGCCCAATGGCACGCCTTCGATGACTTCTGGGCCTAAGGTGGTGCATTTCGACCGGGTTGAGTGGAACATCATGCCTGACCCGGCGACGGCTTCGGCCGCCATTCAATCGGGCGAGTTGGATTGGTGGGAGCAGCCCACGGCGGATCTCTTCCCGCTGCTGGCGCGCAACCGCAACATTACCGTTGATGTCATCAACAACACGGGGTTGATCGGGATTTTCCGGCCGAACCATCTGGTGGCGCCGTTCAACAATCCTGCCGTGCGCCGCGCGGTGATGACCGCCATCAACCAGATGGATTTCATGACGGCGGTGATCGGCACGGCTGGTGTGACCGGTTATCCTGATCTTCGGCGGGAGAATATCGGCTTTTTTGCGCCGGAAAGCCCCTCGGGCTCCACGGTCGGGTTGGACCGGTTGAAGAAGGATATTGCCGCGGCGCGGGCCGAATTGCAGGCCGCGGGTGCGATGGGCGCGCGTATGGTGCTGATGAATGCGACCGATCTTGCCTCGATCAACGCGGCAACCCTGGTGGGCGCTGATCTGTTCCAGCGGATGGGCTTTAATGTTGATCTGGTCTCGACCGATTGGGGCACGGTGGTGGCGCGGCGTGCCAGCCGCAACCCGCTCGATCAGGGCGGCTGGAGCGGGTTTTTCACCTTCTGGTCCGGCGTGGATCATTGGAACCCGGCGAGCCATGCGGCGATCCGTGGCCATGGCACCGATGCCTGGCCAGGCTGGCCCAGCATCCCCGCCATGGAGGCGCAGCGCGATGCCTGGTTCAATGCGCCCGATGAGGCGGCGGCCAAGGCTGCCACCACGGAGATGCAGCGCATTGCCTTCGACGAGGTGCCCTATATGCCGATCGGGCGTTACTATCAGCCCACCGCCTATCGCCGGAACATCACCGGCATGCTGAAGGGCCAGCCGCCGCTGTTCTGGAACATCCGGCGCGGCTGAACTGAGCCTGGCCGCGTGGGCCACGCGGCTGGAATATCCTGATGGGCACGGCGATGGCTGTGCCTGCGCCTGCCTTGGGAGCCTTTGCCATGCATCGTCGTCAACTCTTCGCCGCCACTGCCGCCGCCGGTATCACTGCGCCCGCGGTGGCGCAGGCGCCGCGCATTTTGCGCTTCGTGCCCCAGGCCAATCTCACCAGCCTCGATCCGATTTGGACGACGGCCAATGTCACCCGCAACCACGCCTATATGGTTTATGATACGCTGTATGGGCTGGATGCAGAGTTTAATGCGCGGCCGCAAATGGCCTCGGGCCACAATATTGAGGATGATGGCAAGCGCATCACCATCAGCCTGCGCGCTGGCCTGCGCTGGCATGATGGCGAGCGGGTGACGGCGGCGGATTGCGTGCAGAGCCTGGTGCGCTGGATGCGGCGCAACCCCTCGGGCCAGCAATTGGCCCGACAGCTTGATGAATTGGTGGCGGTGGATGACGCCTCCTTCCGCTTTCGGCTGAAAAAGCCCTTTCCGCTGCTGTTCGCGGCGCTGGCCAGCCCGGTCAATCCGGCGGCGTTTATGATGCCTGAGCGGATTGCGGCGACCGATGCGTTTCAGCAGATTCGCGAGGCGGTTGGCAGCGGGCCGTTCAAGTTCAATAGCCGTGAGTATAATTCCGGCAGCCTCGTGGTGTATGAGCGCAATGGCGATTACGTGCCCAATCCGCAGGGGCGGCCTAGCTTTACCGCCGGCCCTAAGGTTGCGCATTTTGACCGCATTGAATGGCGGATTATCACCGATGCGGCGACGGCCACCGCCGCCCTGCAAACCGGGGAGATCGACTGGTTCGAGCAGCCGCCGCCGGAGATTCAGCAGATGCTGCGGCGCAACCGCAACATCACCCAGGAGCCGATTGACCCGCTGCCGCTGAGCGCGATTTTGCGGTTCAATTTTCTGCATGGCCCCTTCGACAAGAAGGAGATGCGCCAGGCCATTTTGCCCGCGGTCAATCAGGCCGATTACATGAGTGCTGTGGTTGGCACTGACCCGGCTTTGATCCGCACCGGGGTGGGGGTTTTCACGCCGGGCACGCCGCTGGCCTCCGATGTTGGGCTGGAGGCGCTGACCGGGCCGCGCAGCATTGACCGCGCCAAGACGCTGTTGCGCGAGGCGGGTTATACCAACCAGCTTATTCGCCTGATCGGGCCGACTGATATTTTGGCGCCGGCGGCGATCACCCAGGTGGCGGGGGATATGTTCCGCCGGCTGGGGGTTAATCTCGATTTTGTGCTGACCGATTGGGGCACCGTGGTGCAGCGCCGTGCCTCGCGCGAGCCGATTGAGCGCGGCGGCTGGAATGTGTTTCTGACCAGCTTTTCCTCGACCGATTTTATGGACCCGGCGGGGCATTTCCCGCTGCGCGGCAGTGGCGCCAATTCCTGGCCGGGCTGGCCGACCATTCCGCGGCTGGAAGAGCTGCGCGACGCCTGGTTCGATGCGCCTGATCTCGATGCGCAAAAGGCGATTGCGCGGGATATGCAGCGCGTGGCGATGGATGAGGTGCCGTTTATTCCTGTCGGCGCTTATATGTCGGTCACCGCGCATCGCAGCAATTTGCGTGACCGGGTGCCGGGCTTTGCGCTGTTCTGGAATTTGCGGCGGGGGTGAGGGGCGGCTGACCGGCCCGGCCTTGCTCTCTGCCCTGGCTTCTTGGAAGCTGGGCCACCCAGATGGAGGTTGAGCGGATGCGACGTCGGTCGATAATGATGGCTGCCATGGCGGCGCCGGCTTTCGCCCAGGGCAGTGCAGCGCGCACGCTGCGGGTGATACCCCAGGCCAATCTGACCTCGCTGGATCCGGTCTGGACCACGGCCGTGGTCACCCGCAATCACGGCATGATGGTGTATGACAATATCACCACGGTGAATTTGGCCGGCGAGGTGCGGCCGCAAATGGCTGAGGGCTGGGAGATTTCGGCCGAGGGGCGGCAATGGGATTTCACCCTGCGTCCGGGCCTGAAATTTCATGACAATGAGCCGGTGCGGGCGGCGGATTGCGTGGCGTCGATCAGGCGTTGGGCGGCGCGGGATAGTTTTGGCCAGGTGCTTTGGGCCGCGGTGGATGAGCTTTCAGTGCTGGATGATCGGCGGTTTCGGTTTCGGCTGAAGCGGCCGTTTCCCTTCCTGGCGCTGGCCATGGGGCGCAGCCAGGGGCCGGTGCCGGTGCTGCCCGAGCGGCTGGCGGCGACAGACCCTTTCCAGCAGGTGCGCGATGCCACGGGCTCTGGCCCGTTCCGGTTCATTGCCAATGAGTGGAACCCGGGCAGCCGCGCGGTCTGGGCCAAATTTGATGGCTATGTGCCGCGGCAGGAGGCGGTGGATGGGCTGGCCGGTGGCCGGGCGGCGCGGATTGATCGGGTGGAATGGTCGGTCATTCCTGATCCGGCGACGGCAGCCAATGCGATGCAGACCGGCGAGCAGGATTACTGGGAATATCCGCTGCATGATCTGCTGCCGCTGATCCGGCGCAACCGCCAGGTGGTGGTGGAGCAGCGGCTTTCCAGCGGCACTTACGGCTGCCTGCGGTTCAATCATTTGCACGCGCCGTTCAACAATGTGGCGATCCGCCGCGCGGTGGCGATGGCGGTGGACCAGCGCGATTATCTGCGCGCCGTGGCGGGCGAGGACCCGGCAGGGTGGGGCGCCTGTGAGGGGGTGTTCACCTGCGACACGGCGATGGCCAATGAGGAGGGCAGCGAGGTTCTCAAGACCCGCAATATCGAGGCGGCCCGGGCGGCGCTGCGCGCGGCCGGCTATAATAATGAGCGCGTGGTGCTGGTCGCGCCGGGGGATTATCCGCAGATCAATGCGCTCTCCCTCGTCACGGCAGACCTGTTGCGCCGGTTGGGGATGAATGTGGAGGTGATCAGCGCCGATTGGGGCACGCTGGTGCAGCGCCGCACCTCGCGCGAGCCGGTGGAGCGGGGCGGCTGGAGCGTCATTCACACCACCGCGGGCGGGGATGCGCTGGATACGCCGCCGGTGCATCTCTTCCTGCGCTCCAATGGCCGTGACGCCTGGTTCGGCTGGCCCGAGGATGCGCTGATCGAGCAATTGCGGGCGGAGTGGCTGGAGGCGGCGGAGCCGGCGCAGGCGCGGCGCATTGCCGGCGCGCTGAACCGGCGGGCGATGGAGACGCTGCCCTATGTGCCGCTGGGCTACTACTGGCAGCCCAGCGTCTGGCGCCGTAACGTGACCAATGTGTTTCGTACGCCGGCGACGGTGTTTTGGGGAATGGGCAAGTCATGAGTGTTTCGCGTCGTGGTGTTCTGGCGGCTGGCATGGCGGCGCCGGCTTTTGCGCAAGGGGCGGGGCGGCCGCTGCGCTTCGTGCCGCAATCCAACCTGGCCAGTATTGACCCGGTTTGGAGCACGGCGGTGGTCGTGCGCAATCACGGCCTCATGGTTTACGACCTGCTTTATGGGCTGGATGCGCAATATCGGGTGCAGCCGCAGATGGCGGCGGGGCATGAGGTCAGCAGTGATGGGCTGACCTGGATGATCACGCTGCGCGAGGGCCTGAAATTCCACGATAATGAGCCGGTGCGCGGGCGCGATTGCGTGGCCTCGATCATGCGTTGGTCGAAGCGCGATGTGTTGGGGCAGCGGCTGGATGCGCTGGCCGAGGAGATCACCGCGCCTGATGACCGGCGGATACGCATCCGGCTGAAGCGGCCCTGGGCGGGCTTGGCCTGGGCGCTGGGCAAGCCCTCGGCGAATATGTGCGCCATCATGCCTGAGCGGGTGGCGCGGACGGATCCGTTCCAGCAGATCACCGATGCCACCGGCTCTGGGCCGTTCCGGTTTCGGCAGGATTTGTTCCGGCCGGGTGATGTCGCGGTGTATGACAAATTCGCCGGCTATGTGCCGCGGGGGGAGGCCACGGATTTTCTGGCCGGCGCCAAGCAGGTGCATTTTGACCGGGTCGAGTGGAAGATCATGCCCGACCCGGCCACGGCGGGGGCGGCCTTGCAGAATAATGAGGTGGATTGGTGGGAAACCCCGCTGCCGGACCTGCTGCCTTTGCTGCGCCGCAACCGGGAGATTGAGATCGGTGTGATCAACCCCGCCGGCAATCTGGGCGTGCTGCGGTTCAATTTTCTGCATCCGCCCTTCGACAATGCGGCGGTGCGCCGGGCCCTGCTGCCGGCGGTGGAGCAGCGCGCCTTTATGGATGCGGCGATCGGTACGGACCCGGCGCTGTCGGTGGTGCCGTCGGGCGTGTTCACGCCTGGCACGCCGCTGGCCAATGCGGCGGGGCTGGAGGTGCTGACGAGCCCGCGCAGCCTGGAGGCGGCCCGGGCGGCGCTACGGGCCTCGGGCTATGCCAATCAGCGGGTGACGATGCTGGGTGCCTCGGACCTGCCGGTGCTGCAAAACCTCTCCGAGGTGGCGGGCGACCTGCTGCGGCGGGTGGGCTTCAATGTCGATATGCCGGGGATGGATTGGGGCACGCATATTCAGCGCCGCAACAATCGCGGCACGGTGGATGCGGGCGGTTGGAGCGCGTTTTGCACGACCTGGGAGGGGCTGGATGTCTCGGTGCCCGGCAGCCACCAGCCGCTGCGCGGCCATGGTGCCGCGGCCTGGGCCGGCTGGCCGACCCTGCCGGTGCTGGAGACGCTGCGCGAGGAATGGTTCGATGCGCCCGATGACGCCACGGCGAAGCGGGTGGCGGAGCAGATGCAGCGTGTGGCCTTTGAGGAGGTGCCCTTCATTCCGCTTGGTCTGGTGCGGCCGCCGCAGGCCTGGCGCCGCAGCCTGACCGGGATTGTGATGGGCGGGCCTGCCTTGTTTTGGGGCGTTCGGCGGGCCTGAGCCGGATGGGCGGCTTTATTGACCGCGATGCGGGCAGTTTGCTGCGAAATGCCGCATCGTTTTGCGGCAGGAATGGCGCTGGGATGCGTAGAATTCTTGTCACGTAAGACTGGCGCACATGCCTCGATTGCGCCAGTTTGCCGCGTGATGACGCTTGGGAGAGCTTGACCGATGGATCGTCGTAACCTGCTGAAGGGTGCCGTGGCTGCTGCCACCGTCACCGCCGCCGCACCCGCCATCTCGCAGAATGCCGCGGCGCGCACGCTGCGCTTTGTGCCGCAGGCGAATTTGGCCAATTTTGACCCGATCTGGGGCACGCAATATGTCGTCCGCAACGCCGCTGCCGTGGTGTGGGACACGCTGTATGGCGTGGATGAGAATCTCGTGGCGCAGCCGCAGATGGTGGAGGGCGAGACCGTCTCCTCCGATGGGCTGACCTGGGAATTCCGTCTGCGGCCCGGCCTGATCTTCCATGATGGCACGCCGGTGCTGGCGAAGGATGTCGTCGCCTCGATCAATCGCTGGGCGCCGCGCGACCCGATGGGGCAAATGCTGCGCGCCATCCAGGATGAGCTGGTGGCGGTGGATGACCGCAACTTCCGCTGGAAGCTGAAGCGGCCCTATCCCAAGATGAAATACGCGCTGGGCAAGTGCGGCACGCCCTGCTGCTTCATTATGCCTGAGCGCATTGCCGGCACGGCTGGCAATGCGATGATCAGCGAGTTTGTCGGCTCTGGCCCGATGAGCTTCAAGCGCGATGAATGGGTGCCCGGCGCCCGCGCCGTGTTTGAGAAATTCGGCCGCTATACCCCACGTGAGGGCGCGGCGAGCTGGCTGGCTGGCGGCAAGCGCATTCTGATGGACCGCATGGAATGGGTGGTGATGCCCGACCCGGCGACGGCAGCCAACGCGCTGCAGGCCGGTGAGGTGGATTGGTGGGAGAGCCCGATCAGCGACCTCGTGCCGCTGCTGCGCCGCAACCGCAATATTCTGGTCGATATCGCTGACCCCTTGGGCAATATCGGCAGCTTCCGCATGAACCATCTGCATGCGCCCTTCAACAATTTGAAGGTGCGGCAGGCGGTGATGATGGCGTTGAGCCAGGAAGACTACATGCGCGCCGTGGTGGGCAGCGACACGGCGCTGTGGAGCGTGCTGGGTGGCTTCTTCACCCCCGGCACCACCAGCTATAGCGAGGCCGGTGGGGCGGTGATGAAGACCCCCAATATGGATGCCGCCAAGCGCCTGCTGGCGGAGAGCGGCTATGCCAATGAGCCTGTCACCTGCCTGGTGGGCCAGGACCAGCCGCTGCTCAAGCCGATGGGCGATGTGACGGCCGATCTGCTGCGCCGCCTGGGCATGAATGTTGATTTCGTGGCGACCGATTGGGGCACCGTTGGCCAGCGCCGCGCCGTGCGCAACCCGCCGGGCCAGGGTGGCTGGAGCATGTTCCACACCTGGCATGCGGGCGCGGATTGCGTGAACCCGGCCGGCTACAATGCGCTGCGGGCCAATGGCAATGATGCCTGGTTCGGCTGGCCCAGCGTTCCCTCGGTTGAGGCCGGGATCAATGAATGGTTCGACGCGCCGACGCCGGCCTTGGAAAAGGCCGCCATCGACAAGATCAACCGCGAGGCGGTGGAGAATGTCGTCTATGCGCCGACCGGGTTCTTCAAGAGCTATCAGGCCTGGCGGCGCAATGTCTCCGGCGTGGTGAAGGGGCCGCTGCCGTTCTTCTGGGGCGTGTCCAAGACTTGATGGTCAGGGGGCACTAAGCCATGTGGGCGTATATTATCCGGCGGGTATTGGCGACGATACCTGTCATGGCCTTTGTGGCGCTGTTCGTCTTTTCGCTGCTGTATCTCGCGCCGGGTGACCCGGCGGCGGTGATTGCGGGCGATCAGGCGACGCCGGAGGATGTGGAGCGGATTCGGGCCTCTTTGGGGCTGGACCGACCTTATCTGGTGCGGTTTTCCGAATGGGCGTTTCGCATTCTGCAGGGTGATCTTGGCACCTCAATCTTCACCAATCTGCCGGTCGGACACATGATCGCCCAGCGGATTGAGCCGACGCTGTCGCTGATGATTGTGACGCTGTGTCTGGCGCTGACCATTGCCATTCCCATGGGGGTGGTGGCGGCCTGGAAGCAGGGCACCTGGATTGACCGCGCGGTGATGGGATTTGCCGTGCTGGGCTTTTCGGTGCCGGTCTTTGTGGTGGGGTATTTGCTGGCCTATGTCTTTGCGCTGGAACTCGATTGGTTCCCGGTGCAGGGCTATACGCCGTTTGCTGAGGGTTTTTTCCCTTGGATTGAGAATTTGGTGCTGCCGGCGGTGGCGCTGGGCGGCGTTTATATCGCGCTGATTGCGCGCATCACCCGGGCGACGATGCTGGAAGTGCTGCAGCAGGATTATATCCGCACCGCGCGGGCCAAGGGCGCTGGGCAAGCTTCCATCCTGTTCCTGCATGCGCTGAAGAACGCCTCGGTGCCGATTGTGACCGTGGTGGGGATTGGCATTGCGCTGCTGATCGGCGGTGCTGTGGTGACTGAGAGCGTTTTTGCCATTCCTGGCCTTGGCCGCTTGACGGTGGATGCCATTTTGCGGCGTGACTACCCGGTGATTCAGGGCGTGGTGCTGTTGTTCAGCTTTGTCTACGTGCTGGTTAATTTGGGGATCGACCTGCTCTACACCTTCCTTGATCCGAGGATACGCTATTGAGCGCCGTGATGATTCCCCCTGGGCTGGCCATTGCCCAGCCGATGCCCGATGTGCTGCCGCCGGTGAAGCCGCGGCGCGGCGTGCTGGGCTTTCTGCGCCGCTACCCGACCATTGCGATTGGTGGCGGGTTGCTTTTGGTCATGCTTTGCATTGCCATCTTCGCACCGTTTCTCTGGACCAAGGACCCCACTTCGCTGGCGCCGGCTTTGCGTACGCGCGAGCCTGGGGCGCAGTTCTGGTTCGGCTCGGATATGCTGGGGCGCGATGTGTATTCGCGTGTGCTTTATGGGGCGCGGGTGTCGTTGCTGGTGGGCTTTTCGGTGGCGTTTTTTGCCAGCGTGATTGGGCTCGCCATTGGGTTGTTCTCGGGCTTTATTCGGCTGGCTGATAGCATCGTGATGCGGGTGATGGATGGCATGATGTCCATCCCGCCCATCCTGCTGGCCATTGCGCTGATGGCGTTGACCCGGGGTTCGGTGCAGAATGTGATTTTGGCGATCACCATTGCGGAAATCCCGCGGGTGACGCGGTTGGTGCGCGGTGTGGTGCTCTCCTTGCGGGAGCAGCCTTATGTTGATGCGGCCGTGGCCTCGGGCACTGGCACGGTGATGATTATGTGGCGGCATATCTTGCCCAATACCCTGGCGCCGCTGACCGTGCAGGCCACTTATATTTGTGCGGCGGCGATGATCACGGAGGCGATCCTCTCCTTCATTGGTGCTGGCACGCCGCCGATCATTCCGTCATGGGGCAATATCATGGCCGAGGGCCGGGCTCTGTGGCAGGTGAAGCCCTATATCGTGTTCTTCCCTGCGGTCTTTCTCTCCATCACCGTGCTGGCGGTGAACCTGCTGGGCGATGGCCTGCGGGATGCGATCGACCCGCGCCTGGCAAAGAAGCTGTGATGACCGAACCACTCCTCAGCGTCGAACAGCTGCAGACGCATTTCGCCACCTCGGACGGGATCAACCGCGCCGTGGATGGTGTCTCCTTCCACGTCAATGCCGGCGAGACGCTGGCCATTGTGGGGGAGAGTGGCTGCGGCAAATCCGTGACTGCCATGTCGATTTTGCGGCTTATCCCTGAGCCGCCGGGCAAGATTGCCGGGGCGATCAAGTTTCAGGGTAAGGACCTGTTGAAGCTGTCGGATCGCGAGATGCGGGCCATTCGCGGCAACTCAATTTCGATGATTTTTCAGGAGCCGATGACCTCGCTGAACCCGGTGCTCACCGTGGGGCGGCAGATCGGTGAGACGCTGCGCCTGCATCAGGGCCTCTCGGCGCATCAGGCGGAGGAGCGGGCGATTGAGATGCTCGAACTCGTGGGCATTCCTGAGGCGCGGCGGCGGGTGCGGGAATATCCGCATCAGCTTTCGGGCGGCATGCGGCAGCGGGTGATGATTGCCATCGCACTGGCCTGCAACCCAAAGCTGCTGATTGCCGATGAGCCGACCACGGCGCTCGATGTCACCATTCAGGCGCAGATTTTGGACCTGATGCGCGACCTCAAGCACCGGGTGGGGGCGGCCATTGTGCTCATCACCCATGATCTGGGCGTGGTGGCCGAAGTCGCTGAGCGGGTGATTGTGATGTATGCCGGCCGCAAGGTGGAGGAGGCGACGGTGGTGCAGCTTTTTGCCCAGCCGCGGCATCCTTATACCCAGGGGTTGCTGGGCTCGGTGCCTAAGTTGGGTTCTTCGCTCACTGGAGAGACCACGCGGCTGGCAGAAATTCCGGGTCTTGTGCCTAGTCTGAAGCGCAAGCTGGATGGCTGCGTCTTCGCCTCGCGCTGCCAATATGCGACGGATCTGTGCCGCCAGGTGGCGCCGGGTCTGGAGGAGAAGGTGCCGGGCCATATTGCCGCCTGCCATTATGCGGAACGCGAGGTTGTCGCAGCATGAAGCCCATCCTGCAGGTCTCCGACCTGAAGAAACATTTCCCGGTCAAGGGTGGCCTTTTTGGCACCACTGTGGGCCAGGTTTACGCTGTGGATGGCGTGAGCTTTGACATCAGCAAGGGTGAGACGCTCTCGCTGGTGGGGGAGAGCGGCTGCGGTAAGTCCACCGTGGGCAAGGCGGTGTTGCGGCTGTTTCCGCTGACGTCGGGCCAGGTGGTGCTGGATGGCCAGCGGATTGACGATATGTCGGAGGCGGCGCTGCGGCCGTTGCGGCGGAAAATTCAGGTGGTGTTTCAGGACCCGTTCAGCTCGCTGAACCCGCGGATGAAAGTGCGCGATATTTTGGCCGAGCCGATCACCAATTTTGGTGTGGCGCGCAGCAGCGCCGATATCGACCGCCGCGTGGCCGAGTTGATGGACAAGGTGCGCCTGCCGCGCGATGCGGTGAACCGCTGGCCGCATGAATTCTCTGGCGGCCAGCGCCAGCGCATTTGTATTGCCCGCGCTTTGGCGGCTGACCCGGATGTGATCGTTTGTGATGAGGCGGTTTCGGCGCTGGATGTGTCGGTGAAGGCGCAGATCGTCAATCTGTTGCAGGATTTGCAGGCCGAGTTGGGGCTGGCGATGCTGTTCATCAGCCATGACCTCGCCATTGTTGAGCATATGACGCATCGGGTGGCGGTGATGTATTTGGGCAAGATCGTGGAGGTGGCTGATAAGCGCGACCTCTTCGGCGGGCCGCGCCACCCCTATACCGAGGCGCTGCTCTCTGCCGTGCCGGTGATGGAGCCGGGTGGCGCGCCGGCGCGGATTATCCTCAAGGGCGATGTGCCCAGCCCGATCCGTCCGCCGCCGGGTTGTCGTTTTCACACCCGCTGCCCCTATGCCTTCGACCGCTGCCGCAAGGAGGAGCCGAAGCTGGTGGCGACCGGCAATAATCATCTGGCCGCCTGCCACCTGCATGACCTGCCGGAGGCGGAGAACCCGTTGCTGAACCAGACCGGCGCCACTGCCTTCAGGGCTGCGTCGCTTGGGGCGGCCTGAGGGCGTTATCCGCTTCGAGGCCCGCGCGCCGCGCGGGGGTTTTGGGCGGGTGGTGAAGTTTTTGTTTTGGCTGGTGCTGCTGGCGCCGCCGCTTTTGATGCTGGGCACCTGCGCCGGGCTGACATCCTTCGTCATGTCCGATGATGATGAGGTGGCGCTGGGGGCCATGATGTTTGGCGCCGGTGCGCTGGGGGTGCTTTGGGCGCTTTGGCTGGGGGGCGTGCCGGTCCTGGCGCTGCTGATGCTGGCCACGCGTGGCCGCAAACTTGTCATCGAACAAGCATCGCCGCCACCCGCTTGACGCCTTGCAGACTAGCGGCGAGGCTCTACTTCAACATCACTCAACGACGGGAGGCGGAACATGCCGCAAGTCACACTCACGGTGAACGGCAAGAGCCACAGCGTGGCGGTCGAGAGCCGCACCCTGCTGGTCGAATTGCTGCGCGAAAAGCTGCGGCTGACCGGCACGCATGTCGGCTGCGACACCAGCCAGTGCGGGGCCTGCGTGGTCCATATCAATGGCGAATCGGTGAAGTCCTGCACCACCCTGGCGGTGATGTGCGATGGCGCCTCGGTCACCACGATCGAGGGCCTGGCCGCGGCCGATGGCACCCTGCACCCGATGCAGGAGGCGTTTCGCGAGTATCATGCGCTTCAGTGCGGTTTCTGCACGCCGGGCATGGTGATGAGCGCCATTGACCTGGTGCAGAAGCACCCTGAGGGGCTGAGCGAGCGGGAAATCCGTGAGGGTCTGGAAGGCAATCTCTGCCGCTGCACCGGCTACCACAATATTGTGAAGGCCATCGCTGCCGCGGCCGATGTGATGCATGGCAAGCGCGAGACCATCGCCGCCGCCGCCGAGTGATTTTCCGCCGCGCGCCGTATCCTCGGCGCGCGGTATGTCTGGGGCGCCAAGCCACCGGCACAGGTGGCATGCCCGCATAGGGAGCGAACAACATGGACACCATCATCCCCTTTGAGGGCATTGGCGCCAGCGTGAGACGCAAGGAAGATTTGCGTTTCCTCTCCGGCCGCGGCCATTACACCGATGATATCAATCGCCCGGGCCAGACCTATGCCTGGTTTCTGCGCAGCCCGCATGCGCATGCGCGGATCAGGGCGCTCGACCTCACCGCTGCGCGGGCCATGCCGGGGGTGATTGCGATTTTCACCGGCGAGGATATGGCGGCCGATAAGATCGGCGGCGTGCCCTGTGGCTGGCAGATCCACAACAAGGATGGCTCGCCGATGGCCGAGCCTGCGCACCCGGTGCTGGCCCAGGGCAAGGTGCGCTTTGTGGGCGATGCGGTGGCGCTGGTGGTGGCGGCCAGCCGGCCGGAGGCGCGCGATGCTGCCGAGGCCATTATCGTCGATTACGACGTGCTGCCGGCGGCGGCGAATATGCATCAGGCCCAGGCGCTCGGCGCGCCGGCGGTGCATGATGATATCCCGTCTAATATTTGTTACGACTGGCATATTGGCGACAAGGCGACGACGGATGCGGCCTTTGCCCAAGCCAAGCATGTGGTGAAGTTTGAGGTGGTGAACAACCGGCTCATTCCCAATGCCATGGAGCCGCGCGCCGCGATTGGCGATTACGACCCCACCACCGATGAGCACACGCTCTACACCACCAGCCAGAATCCGCATGTGATCAGGCTGCTGATGGGCGCCTTTGTGCTGAATATTCCGGAGAGCAAGCTGCGGGTTGTGGCGCCGGATGTGGGCGGTGGCTTTGGCTCGAAGATTTTCCATTACATCGAAGAGGCGGCTGTCACCTGGGCGGCGGCTAAGGTGAATTTGCCGATCAAGTGGACGGCGGACCGCACTGAAGCCTTCATGACCGATGCGCATGGCCGGGATCATATCACCCAGGCTGAGCTGGCCTTGGATGAAGAGGGCACTTTCTTGGGCCTTCGCGTGGTGACGCAGGCCAATATGGGCGCTTATCTTTCCACCTTCGCCACCTCGGTGCCGACTTATCTCTACGCCACGCTGCTGGCCGGCTGCTACCAGACGCCGACGATCTATGCCCAGGTGAAGGCGGTGTTCACCAACACCGTGCCAGTGGATGCCTATCGCGGCGCTGGCCGGCCTGAGGCGACTTTCCTGATTGAGCGCCTGGTCGATGTGGCGGCGCGCGAGACGGGGATCGACAAGATTGCCATTCGTCGGCGCAATTTCATCCGGCCTGATCAGTTCCCATACCAGACGCCGGTCGCGCTGCAGTATGATAGCGGCGATTATTTCTCGACGCTGGATATGGCGATGAAGGCTTCGGATTGGGCGGGTTTTGAGGCGCGGCGGGCTGCGGCGGCTGCCCATGGAAAACTGCGGGGCATTGGTATTTCCACCTATGTTGAGGCCTGCGGCATAGCACCCTCGGCGGTGGTGGGGGCGCTGGGTGCGCGGGCGGGGCTGTATGAGGTGGGGGTGATCCGCGTGCATCCCACCGGCTCGGTCACCGTGCTGACGGGCACGCATAGCCATGGCCAGGGGCATGAGACGACGCTAGCGCAGCTGGTCTCTGACCGGTTGGGCGTGCCGGTGGCCAATGTGGACATCGTGCATGGCGACACGGCGAAAGTGCCCTTTGGTATGGGCACTTATGGCAGCCGGTCGTTGGCCGTGGGTGGTTCGGCCATGGTCAAAGCGATGGACAAGATCGTGGCCAAGGCGAAGCGAATCGCGGCTCACCTGATGGAGGCCGATGTTGCTGATATCGAGTTCGACCGCGGCACCTTCCGCGTGGCGGGCACTGACAAGACGAAGTCGCTGACCGATATCAGCCTCGCGGCTTATGTGCCGCATAATTATCCCATCGAGGAGATCGAGCCCGGCCTCGAGGAAACCGCCTTCTACGATCCGAAGAATTTCACCTATCCCGGCGGCTGCCACATTGCCGAGGTGGAGATCGAGATCGAGACCGGCATTGTCTCCATGGTGAATTTCACCGCAGTGGATGATGTGGGGCGGGTGATCAACCCGATGATCGTCGAGGGCCAGGTGCAGGGCGGCGTGGCCCAGGGCATTGGCCAGGCGCTGCTGGAGGCTTGCGTCTATGACGCGCAGGGCCAGCTGATCAGCGGTTCGATGATGGATTACACCATGCCGCGCGCTGATGATCTGGCGCCGGTTTCGGTGGCCACCCACACCACTTTGTGCACCCACAACCCGCTGGGGGTGAAGGGCTGCGGCGAGGTGGGGGCCATTGG
>Ga0214921_10004555_pt1 | contig 20306 bp, 39 predicted proteins | sample LL1505_MetaG_FD_177992 | JGI IMG/M metagenome (GOLD analysis project Ga0214921, IMG submission 177992) | Freshwater microbial communities from Lake Lanier, Atlanta, Georgia, United States - LL-1505 | ecosystem: Environmental > Aquatic > Freshwater > Lake | place: USA: Georgia | collected...
AATTACAATGCAATCACCCGCCAAGGGATAGAACCTTTGGCGGTGTGGTTGCTTGAATCATTAACCAGCTATGTAGCCGATCACCTTGCCAGTTCCAGCCGTGTAGCTGTCGAACTCGCCATAGATGATGTTGCCAGAGCCAATCGTAACGCCTGTCAGAGTGCCATCATATTTACCGCTAATCGCGCTAAACGTGGTATCTGAAAGCATTTGGATTGCCCAATAGCCAGGTGCTGCCGTTCCAGTGCTTCCTACGGAAAATCCGTATTGGGCTTGGAACTTATCTAATGCGCGGGACATTAGCTATGCAGGGCAATCCGATAGGATGTGCCGTTAAGAGTCACGTTCAAGGACGCAGGGGCTGTTGCAACTGTGTTAACAGTGCCACCGCTGGAGCTTGCCGTAAACTCAATGACGTTAGCGAAGTTAGCTCCGTTGATACGGACTGCTTTATTCTTCGCCTTAATTGGACTGCGTTGAAACTCATCACTCATTTTATTTTTCTCCTTATAGCCGCACGTTTGATGCTATCTGGCGTGAAGTTACTTTTGAATCTACTGCCAAGCTTTTGTTCTTGGCGGTAGTACCCCTTCATTAAGTTTGTTTGATTGACTCCCAGCGGGTTGTCGAGGGGTTCGCCAACCCCCACTAGGCTCAATCTTTGAGGGACGGTGAATCGTTTAAGGTAACGAGGTACAGAATCCCTTTCGGCCACAGCCTTTTCCAGTTCGACAACTTTCCCATTTCTGGAGTCCTCGTACTGGTAAACAGGCATTAGCTATAGTTTTCCTTATCCGACTCCTCGGCCATCTTCATCATACGGTCTTCTTCGGACTCTTCGGGTTTAGCAGATTCTTCTTCAGGTTGTTCAGCCATAGCGTTGTTTACACGCACCATAGCCACACCACCTTCGATTTTCTCAACTACACCTTCCAGTTCCACCATGTCTCCAGCTTCGGGCGTGGCGTTTTGTTCGCCTTCACCTAGCTCGAACATAGAGATCGGCAATTTAACCAATCCTTCTTTCATAGACTTCTCCTTGGTGGAAGAGGCTGGGGAGGTTTTATCCTCCCCAGCTTTCCGAGGACCCATACCAATTACTAGCATGGTTCCCATTTGATTATTAGCTGTAGTTGGACTTCGCAACGATGACTCGGAAGAACCGAGGATCGAGTTGCTTAGCCGCGTAGAACGTCTTGAAGGACGCAACAACGCGCTGTCCATAAGGATCGCTCTTATCAGCAGCATCAAGGATCGTGACCTTCGGAGCGAAGGGCGAGCCAGAGGCGGCCAATGAGGACAAGCTAGGAACTCCGAACGCACCACCACCGAGGAGGACGTTGGCGTAGCCAGTGTTGACACCGACTGTTCCCACGCTGTTCTCAGCGATACCAGAGGCGGAGGTATTGAAGGTCTGAACGTTGGTCGAAGAGATGACCGACACGCCAAACAACTTACCGATCTCACCTTTGAAGATGGCCTCAGGATTCGAATAGCTCGAAACCTTCAACCAATCATCATCCTGCTGTAGATCCCGAATCACGGCAGGGTGCGCTACGAGAGCGTACCCGTCCTTGATTTTAGGAGCGCGAGCGATGAACAACGAAGTCGCACCATCGAGCAAGTCGGTGGCGGTCATTGCGCTGTTAGCAACTGAACCAGTAGCCCAGGTCGTGCCGTTAGTCGTGTTCTGAGCATAACGGTTGTACGATTTGGTGGCTACGCCAGTACCAGTGCTGGTCGAGGAGTCCTGCACCAACGCGCGGTGACAGAGTGTGTCAGCGTGGAGGGCGGCATCTTCGCCGAGTTGTTTGGTGGCCTGTGCCAAGTGCGAGAACAATTCGGTTGCGAGAACGACATCGGTGAGGATGATCTTGCTTCCGTATTGGACAAGCGTGGCTTCCACTGAGGACAACGTGAGATCACGCTCGTCACCAGAAGAAGGAGTCGTTCCTTCCGACAAAGCGGAGATCGCAGAGATGCTGGGATCACCGAAGCGGAAGAACCGAATCGTTTTGTTTCCACCCGTTTTGGTCGGGTAGGGGGTTTTCATTGCGAATTGCTCCATCTGAAGCAATGGGATTGCGCGTTCGAGCAAGGCTTTCGAGAAGAAAGCCTGGAACTGCGCGCTGACTGAGCCTGTAGTTACCATATAATTAAGTATCCTTGTTTGTTATGACTACTCAACTTCTGTCAGCTTCGCTTGCCATTTTCATCAATTCACGTTCTTGCTCGTCTAACGAGAGTTCGTGAAAAGCTTTAGTCTTGGCAGGACCAGTTGGCTGTCCAGATGCTGGGGTAGTCGCTTTTCTGAGTTGAGCCAATTCTGACTCATACTCTGCAACTTTCTTTTTCAAATCGGAGGCGGTTTCCGCTTGGAGCTTCACCTTTGCTATTCCCACCGCATCCTTGATCCCCGCTGGGTAGTTACGCAGGATGGCGTGGTTTTGTAGCATTTCCGAGACAGCCTTGTAGAGGGTGCTGTTGGAGTCTTTAAGATCGGGGTTGGCCTCAACCTCTTCGAGCAAGTTTTTATCCCAAGATGATTTTAGTTCAGCTTGAGTTTTCTGCTCGATCTCCTTGCGGTCCTCGACTTCAATATCGCTGGCTTTGGTTTCAGCGAGTTTTGCAAGATCATCGCGGCCTTCATCACGGTAGCTCTTTGCTGCTTCCCGATAATCTTCCGCGCTAAACTTGCGACTGCTTTGCTTTGTTTCGCCTTGAGTAGTTTCTGAAGTCTGCCTTTGAACCTTGGCCGCTTCGATTTGTTCTCGCTCGGTTTTGATTCTGGCTTTCTCGGCTCTGACATCTTCCCACTCCTTTTCAAGACGCGACTTAGCTTTCTCGTAACGGGTTGGCTTCTTTTCGGAAGCCGACTCCGACTTGATTTCTGAAGGTTGCGTTGTTAAAGAACTTTTATCTTCCTTGGATTTCTCCTTGGTAGACGAAACATCATCCGATGTTTCAAGTTTTGTTTTTTCGGCTTTTCCAGCAGGCGCGGGTGTCTGCTCGTTATCTCCGCTTGAACTTACCTCTGTTTTCGCTTCAACTTTCGGTTCTTCCTTGGGAACTGTTTCCAGTCCCGCATCGGCTGCCGCCGCAAGTTTCAGCATATCCAGTTCAGTAACTTCCATTGAATCTGCCATTTTGACCCTTTCTTACGCTTGTGGGTAGGGAGTCATTCTACCTCAAGGTTAGTCGGCTACTGGTTCATCCGATCCATCCCCATAGCCTGGAATGGCGGAGTTAAGTTTTTGGGATGCGAGCGATTCTAAGGTCGCTACACAACCACGGAAACCTTTAGCACGTCCACACGCGTCTGCAAGTTCCTCTGGTTTCTTCATTACTGCAGAGGCGTTTTGACGTAAGGTTAGGTTAAGCAAAATCAAACTCAGCTTCTGTCCTGTTGGGGTTGACAAGAATCCAGTCCACGCCTTCTCATCCTCATCTTCCCACTTAGGTTCGTTGACCCATTCTTGATCTCTGATAAACGCCAGTATTGCTTTTAGTTTTCTCATAGTTTTATTCCCCAAGAATCGCCCTGGAATAGGACTGCTTCCTTGTCCTTGAATACCTCAACCAATGCCTTTTGCACAGCCTTAAAACTCCAGTCATGTCCAGCCATTATCCCGCCAGCCCTAAGCTTGGGCCTCCAGCCATTTAAGTCTGCCAGCACGCCTTCGTAGCGGTGATCTCCGTCTATGTAAACTAGGTCTAGCTCGCCATCCTTGAAGAATTGAAGCGCGTCTAGGCTTTTACCCCTGCTGTATAAAACATTGCCAAGTGGGGTTGTGCGCTCTTGGAATGCCTCGAAAACAAACTTCATCGGGCATTGCTGGCTGGCTACATCGTTAATATCATACCCATTTAGCCAAGGATCAACCGCCATAACCTCCTTGAAATGTTTAGCAATAACCACCGTACCTTCCCCGCTGTAAGACCCAATCTCAACCGCCCTGCCATTCGCACCCGCCTCGTTCGCCCACTCACACAGTTTTGTTAAACCTTCCGCTTGGAAGGCATCCCGCATTACTGGTACTTTCAACCCGCCATCGGTGCTGGTGCTTGGCCTTGCATTGCTTGCGGAGGCAATTGCTGCCCCTGCTGTTGCACTTGAGCCTTGCCTGCATCACGAAGCTGTTTCTGGATAGCGCGGGATGTGTTGGGATCAACTTGCTCTAACGCCTGCAAGTGTTGTTGTAAATGTGCCATCAGAACTTGCATTGCGCTCTGATCGACCGCTTGTTGCCGCTGTTGAGCTGCTTGGTTAAACGCGAAGAGAACGGATATATGCGCTTTGTGGTCATCGCTAGGCTTGATGGCAACGGGGAATCCAGTCGCAAGCATGGTCGCAATTTCAGTCGCTTGATCTTCAGCTTGATCGCCAGAGGCTGCGTTTGGATCTTGGAAGAGTCTACGGACCAGCGAGGGATCGTCTTGTTCAAGCACTGATTTAACCAGTTCGCCTTGGTTGACGAAAGGATTATTTTGGAACATTTGCATCCGCGCTACTGACTTCTGCAAAGCAAATTGGCGGTTAATAAAGTCCAGTCCACCCTTTGGCTCAATCGAATACTCGTCATGGATACCTTCGGGTGGCATCGTGCCAGTCTCTTCGGCATACCGATACATCAAGTCTTTCTTGTTGTACTGCGTGTAGAGCGACCAGCACTGCTTGAATAGATGTGCCAGCCCCATCCTAAACATGCGATTGCGCAAATCGCCAGAGGCGGCTGACTGCGCTTGCAAGGCTTGGACTTCAGTGGCCGTCTTGCGATCTGAGACTTGGTACTGCGAGCCTGCACCAAAGTCTGGATTGCCCATCCGTTGCTCGGCCAACAAACGCTCTTCGAGCATCAATTTCTGGAAGTCGAAGGGAGGTTGGCTGAACTGAACGGGCTTTAGTCCTTGGGGCAGGATCTGCCCAGGCTGCATCTTTAGGTTGGACGTATTTAGCGAGATAGGATTCTGTGCTTCAAAGACGGGTCGGTTGGCCAGTTCGACGTAATCCGAGAGGCTGTTCTTTAGTTTATTCAGCAGGTTCTCGCCAGGGAGGAGGATCTCTGCGACTCCTCTGGGACTGTACCAACCGCCCCCTGTTACCTCATAGGGGAAATCTACGAAAGGTGGCTCGCCGTGTCGGTAGGGTAGCGTGAAAGGTTTGCGTACATCTTCGTCAATTACCAGCGGACTATATGTTTCAACCCGCCATCCGTCCTCGGAAGGAGTGTACATCTCCCAAAGGATAATACGGTCATTCTCAGCTTCTTGAGTGATTCCTTCACGGCGGTAAATTTCGTCTTGAATCTCACTTCGTAAGCCCACTGATTTCGAGGGTTTACCAGAAATGATTTTGATGAAATCATCGTCCTGCTTGTAAAGGGGATTTGCCTTATAGGAGTCGACACTTGTTGAGATGATGTGAACAATGAAATCGGCATCTTTGAACTCCTTGGTATAGGAAGGTACGATAATGTGAAAAGGGTCAATCGCCTCAAAATCAATACGCTTCTTGTCCTCGTTCCAGATTACCTTGGATACGCCACGCCCATAGAGCAAAATGTTATCAATGACCGAGACAATCTCTTTCTGAAAATTGGTGCGCTCGCGCATCTGGTAATCAAAGTAACGCTCGGCTGATACGGTCAGCGGAGCTAACTGCTGGCGCATTGGCACGAAGCTAGAGAGAATGTCGTTGCCAATCGCGCTGTTGACGAAGGAAGGTTTTAGTTTCTCGATGGCTGTGTCAATTAGCTGGACGTGCAGATCGGCGGCAGTAGGCCAAGGCTTAACCTTGCGGCGTACACCAAAGTAGCGGGCTTGGTAGAACAAACGCTGGCGATTCTCCCAAGTCTCACGCTGGTTGAGTGCTTCAATAATACGTGTGTAATAACCTGTACGGCGTGTATCTTTAGCGTTCATTTTTGTCTTTCTCTGCTCAATTCAAATGACAGATCGTTGACGTAATGTAAAGCACGCTTTGCCCAAGCGCGTACTTTTGGATCAGCAGTACGGACAGCAGAATAGTTTTCATCTCGTATTAAAGACTCAACTGCTCCCGTTGTGTTTGTTACTGGTGTCGTTGTTGCGCAACCACCAAGACTCACCAGGCAGATCACGGTCAATAGCTTCGCGATTCTTGCGCCAATCGTTTTCAAGGTTTTGTGTTCGCTTCTCTTTCCAGCCTGGAATGATGCGAAACACGGCTGCGATGATCTCAAGGATTGCACGCAGCACAAAAGATTATTTAATATTTAACCCAACCGTCTTGAGGAAGTTTACGATCTTTTCCAAGATCGAATCATCCGCTGGGGTCGGGGTGAGCTTTACAATGATACGAGCTGCAAGAACGATGCCACCAGCAGCGGCTACGATCTCTTGCCAATTAGCGGTAATCCAGTTCCATATATTCATAGTGTTTATCCTCCTGCGTCAAATCCAGCCATTACGGGGTCATGCAACTCCATCATGGCTTGAAGTGATTTCCAAGTTGGACGTTCCACGGGGAAAGTCAAGTCCCACTTGACATTACCACTAGAAAGGCATAACGCCAACGCATCGGCTCTGTCGGGTGAGGCTATGCCTCTGGCACGCATTGAGTCCTTTGACTCCACGCCAAGCTTGCCTTTGCTGTTGGTGATCGTGCGCCTGCAAGTTAACTGCGCTGTTAGATCCTCGTCCTCTGGCAATATAATCTCAGCATCTTCAATCTTCTTGGCCATGCCAAACCACATCTCAGCAGACCGATTGGTATACGCATCATTGTCGTAGGCCGCAGAACCAAAGTTAACTCGGTTGACCTCCCAGCCAGCTTCAGCCAGCGCGTCACACATCACCATGCCTAGCCCGCTTGCGTCAGCGTAGATGTTGCTGGCTTCTAACCCAGCCTTCTTAAACTCGACTATAAACCTACCCACCGCAGACATCGTATCTCTTTCGCGCCATGCGATCATGGGCAGGATCTTGTTGCCGTCACTTATGCAAAGCACGTTCTGATCCCCACCCGCAGCAAAGTCTACGCCTGCCATGCGTGTACCTGGCTTAAATCGTGGAGGCGTGTTGTGGCAATTCTGTAGCTGGGTAAGGCTGATAACCAAGCTTTCTGCGCCTACATCGACAAACTCGCCGTAGATCATGGATCGGGTCAGCGGGTGCTTCTCGCCGTAACGCTGGGTTACTTCCTCAATCTGAGCTGGCGTGATGTGAGGGCAGTCAAAGGCTGTGACAGCGTGCTTTGACCACATGCTGGCTTCCTTGGTAAACGCTCGGTAGAACGCGCCACTAGAGCCACCTGGGCTGGATGCGATTAGCAGCCTAGTTGGTTGACATCGGCTGATGGCCTCAAACAGGGGGTCGGCTACGGTCTTGGCTTCGTCCACCACCATCAGCAATGGATGGCATTCGTGGTCTTCAGCGTGCCAGCCTTCAGCGCGCCCTGGGTCGGTTGCTGAGTACCCTATAATGCGTGATGTGTTGCCGTTGGGGTGGAGGTAGCGGATCTCGCCAGATGTCACCTCCCATGCACCACCAAGCTTGGCAATGTGATTGCGCAGGCTAGGCCAGAGTTGGCTTTCGACTTGGCGGAAAACGCCTGCCGTGGTTACAGCAATTGAGCGCGGGTAAACTAGCGCGTGCCATATCAAAATAGCGGAAATGACGGTGCTGGTCTTGCCAGAGCCGTTGGCTGCGCGCAAGGCCACGCGACAGTCTCTAGGCTCTAAATCGCGTAATACCTTCCTTTGCCAGTCATAAAGATTGATGCCTAGTACGTTAGAGGCGAATGCGGCTGGTTTGGAGAGGTCTTCGAGTATCTCTTCTTGACTACGCTTGGGAGGCTTTGGCATAGGCGTATGTTAAGACCTCTTTTTGTTTTGAGCCACAATAATTTGGGGGGGTATATGCGTATTAAATGGGGGCTGGGGGGTTGGCGGGTGGTGTGGTGGTGTACTTGGCCAAGCTCTCAGCCCTTGGCTTTCTTCTTCTCATTGCTCTATGCCTAGTCTTTGCAGGAATTTTTGGCGTTGTAGTGACAATGGTTTGCTTGTCATCTGTCGCACAATAGCTATTGTCTCGAATTGGTAGTGACGTTTTAACCTCAACTGCTTTAGCATCAATTACTTGCGTCTTCTTTCTGCCCGCGATGCCCGCGAGTAAAGAGGCTAGGTTTCCGTTTATGCCGTGGGTGACATCCTGGCTAACTTGCAGGCGGGCAGAGGGTTGCGCATATCCATGCGTCCTCTCAAGTATCCATGCACGCGCCTGCCAACTCTTTTCCCCTGCTAGTTCAACGCTTCTTAGCAATCCCATTTCATGTTCACGCCTAGCTTTTTTTATGAGTCGACCAAAATCTTGACGCTTTGTAACCCATCCTTGCGCCGTTCCTGGATTGATTCCAATATATTCCGCAGCACGTTCTAAAGTAAATCCTGCGCGGACCGCATCGATTATCTTCACGCCTAGCTTTTCGTCGTACTTCGTCGGCCTACCGTTCTTCGCCTTATCGGTTGGCAATTCTATCGCGCCTGGAGATGCGCCTAGTTCATCCATAAGTCATGCTTATACCTTATCCTGGGCGAAAAGAAAGTATTGCTTATTCATTCCGATGGCATTACTTTGCTTTTATGAATAGCACACAAACCAACACCGAAGCGAGCGCGGTCAAAGTCACTCGCAAAACATACTCAAAGCAACTCCATACTTTTATTGAGGATGGCAAGCCTATGAAAACTATCGTTTATGGTGGGCTTGTTCATCTTAACGATGCTTATGGCAATATCATAATTGAGGACTTGGGAGAGGATAATAAGCACGGAAGATATATGCTTATGATCTCAAATGATGGATGGCAATCTGACAAGTTGGAAGAATTAGAAGCAATCCTTTTCCCTTGGATGGAATCTGAGGGATATGAATATGATGAGGTGGTTAAGTAATATGATTGATCTATCAATTGCAATCCTATTCCTCTCGCCGTGCGTTCTGTTTATGGCGATGGGATATTTTGGCAAAAACTAAAGAAAGGAAACTACACACTATGAACAAGACGAAAACATGGAAGATTGGTGAGTATTGCGTGGGGGGAATTATTCAAGCGAAGGTTAGCGAGGGTACTTACTTCCCGCAAGGCACGACGGTGAAGATATTGGTAAAGGATTACAAGACGGGCGAAGTTGTGGATTCTAGAGTGTTTGGAAGATTGCATGAAAATAATCTTTTAGTTTATTTGCATGACATTACTTCATCTTACTATGCGGAAAAAGTCATGGATTGGGTAAAGGAAAACGCGTTTACTCATCGCGTGCTAGTCGCGATGGAAGGGGGGAATTGAGCCATGATGACATTCGAACATGCCACAACGTCAACGGGAGGAGGATTCTCTCGCCCTTCTAAAATGCCTTGCCCCGCCTATTCAATTCCCGCGAGCCTTTGCAAGGTAGGCGGGAAGTTGAGAAAGGTTGAGGGTTCGGTGTGTAGTAAGTGCTACGCGATGAAAGGAAACTATAATTATCCCGCCGTTCGCGCTGCATTGGCTCGCCGTTTGCGTTCCTTACGCCGTAGCGATTGGGTGGATTCTATGGTTTACCTAATCGAAGCGGAAGGTAATAACTACTTTAGATGGCACGATTCGGGAGACTTGCAAAACTCAAATCATCTCAAAAAGATAGTGGAAGTATGCGAGCGCACCCCAAACGTGCGCCATTGGTTACCCACGAGAGAGGCGGGCATTCTTCAGTCGTTCATCAATAACGGCGGGAAAGTACCAGAGAATCTTACCATTCGCCTTTCCGCGCATATGATTGACGGCGTTGCGCCGTTGCCATTGGCTCGCCGTTTAGGCGTGCAGGTGTCAACCGTTGTCACAAGCGGGAAGACTTGCCCATCCGCTGAGCAGGGGAACAAGTGCTTAACCTGCCGCGTGTGTTGGGATAAAAATAAGGAGGTAGTAGCATATGGAAAGCATTAAAGGGAGATTTGGGAATAAAGAATTCAAAGTTTGGAAGGATTCAGAAATTGAACTTTATTTCTGGACGTGGGGAATCTATGGCGGCCAAGTGGCAAGCCTAGCAAGATGTTGGGAAAGTATACGCTGCGCGGCTAGCGTTTGGGAAAAGGATGGCGCAGGCAATTGGCGGCATTCAAGTGAGGCCATAACATCATGACAACCTACGCCGTATATAATTCAATCGGGCAATTCCAGGCACGCTTTTTGACCTGGAGAAGCGCGCTACGTTGGGCTATCCGCGAAGGCATGGAATGGTCCGCAGTAATAAGAAAGGAGGTAGGCGAATGAATTCCCCTCAAATATATGCTTTGGGTTTGCTGCATGGTGGATTGATTGCCTTATTTATAGTCTTGGTATGGCCTAAGAATAAACGCAAGTAAGTCTTCCCTTGTCTTCCTCTTTGGCATGGGGGAAGCAAAGGTAAGACCCGATAGGGTCAACCTACAAACGGCAGCGCAGCCATTCAAACGGCGGCGCGGAACTAATAAGGAGTAAGATATATGGGCGAATTAAAGCAATCGCAAGAGAAGGAAATGGTGCACCTAGAATATGATGCCTGGAGGCAATGGGCATATGAAAGGTACGTTGATGATTGGAAACCCAACATGGGAAAGCTTAAGGATCTTGACGAGTGGCTAGGCATCTAACCTAATCCGCGCCTAAGTTCAACCCTTGGCGCAGGATTGTCTTGCAATGGCTCGCGCTTGTGAGTTATTCAAACGGAAGCTTGGCCTATAAGGACAATATAAAAATATGACAGAAGAAGAAATTATCAAAGCCTACCTTTCGCGCTTAGGTAAGAAGGGCGGGAGCGTCAAAGGATCTTGCAAGGCTCGCAAGCTTTCGCGGGAGCATTATGCCAAGGTGGGCAAGTCTCAGCGGGAGCGTTGGGATAAGTTTCGGCGGGAGCGTCAAACGGAAGCGCAGGCATCCAAGCGGTAGCGTAGTGGCCCTATAAGGGGTATGTAGAACAGCCCTATAAGGGGTGTGTAGAATAGCTCTATAAGGGTACTATAAACGGCAGTCTAGCGACCAATACGGCAACAGCAGGCTTTGTTTCCTAGCTCCTCAACCTTAAATTTGACCACTGGAAGGTCTGGAGCATCACCTTTCGCGCGAAGACGCTTAGAAACGGCATTTCTGCTCGATTTTGAGGCATCCTGACGCTTCTTTTTTGCTACCTTTGGCATATTTACCAGTTTTTGCATGACCACGCACGAGCTGTTAGCTTGCTGGGAGGGTTGCTGTCACACTTGTGCCTAGCCCTAAAGCTACGCCTGCGGTCTGGATTGCTCTTCTTAATAGTCATCTTGGGATCGCCATAGCGGATGGTCTTACTTTCACCCCCGCTGCAAGCACGCACCACAAACTTCTTTGGTCCTCCAGGTGTACGCCTTGGGCTGTTGCAAGGCAGTTCTCTAGGATTCAAGGTCATCTACCTCATCTTGGTCCCAAACGTCAGGAATCGAGTCCTGAAGCGACTGGAGTGCCTTCTGGTGGTCTTCGAAGAAGCTGGACAGTCGCTTAACCTGCTCGGTAAGGCTGTTCCACTGCACTTCAAAGACCTCATAGGAGCAGTTGGCATTCATATCGTCCACCAATTGGCCTAGCAAACGCAGCACGCCATGCAACTGTGCATTCTCACGTTGAAGCAGGGCAATGAACTTGTGCGCTACCTTCAACTGCTCTCTATCGTGGTTCAAAACCACCCTTCTTGGCTTTCATCATGCGCCACACCTTGGGCTGGATGGTGCTTTTAGATTTAGGACGGCTAGTGCCAGCCTTGCGTCTGGCGTTAATATTGGCGTATAGACCTGGCTTTGAGTTGTTCATTTCACGATTGTACCACACCCACCACCTGATAACCAACTTCGTTCCTTGGCAGGTGCGAGCGTGTGCGAGCCAGCCCATCCCAGACCAGCCCAGCCAGCTCTGTTTGTTCATTTAGGAGAACGCTACGGAAATAGCGTAGCGTAGTAGGGACAGGACGGACTAAAGGAGTCCTGTTCCTACTTTTCCTTCGCGAATTATTCCTTATATATATAAGGAGTCTGACTGCTCAAGGAATGATAGTGTTTTGAAAGTGGATTAGAAAGTGGTCTGATTGGCAATATATAAGCCGCTGTCAGACAATATCTTGTTGGCCTTATGAAGGCGTTTAAGATACCTATAAAACGTGGATTCTGATACTTCCAGCTTTTCAATGATATGGCGGCATAAATCACCCGCTTGCCACTGCTTTGAACCCATCTCAGTTAAGAACCTTTTATCGTCAACAGCCTTGTGTGCGCCTGGCTTCTTTAGCTTGTCTGGATTGAGCGCAAAGTTGGCTTGGAACAGCGGGTAATGCCACTGGACTACAAAGCTATCTACTGGCGGGAAGTTGCGCAGTGTGATGTCACAAGTGTAAGTCTTCTCATCCTCCTCGTGGGCAGTCAGAACGACCAACGTATCTGGATTACGGGCGAATACGCCCGACCCACTGAAGCGGTCAATCGACTCTGCGCCAGACTTGTTACCCTTGGAGAAGTGATGTGATAGGATGATCGACAGATTGTGGCGTGTCGCTAGGTACTCAAACTCGTTCATCAATGATGACATATCTCCCGCGCTGTTCTCATCCCTCTCACCCATCAGCATATAGTTTGGGTCAAGTATGATCGCTTGGTAGCCCTTACCTTCAATCTGCTTCTCAATCATGGGGCGGATGAGAGTAAGATCGGCAGCGTGGCCTCGGAGCGTCCACACATCGAAGTCATCTGCCTTATCCTCTAGTCCTTTGGCTTTGATAACATCGGCTAAACGATTGCGGAAACTCCACTCTTGGATCTCGAAATTGATGAACAACACGCGCGACATCTTGCACTGCTGCCCCCACCACGGCACGCCAGCGTGTAACGAAAGGGCTAGGTCTATGAGTGACCAACTCTTAAACGCCTTGCTTCCTCCACCCAGCAACATCTTCCCACCTCTATGCAGCATTCCCTCAATTAGCGTCTCTGGTGCAGGCAGGTCTTCCTTAATAAGTTGTGCATAAGATTTAATCGGTGGCCACTCATCGGTCTTGGGTTTGATGCCAAGTGCTACGGCTGGTTCTATCATTTTCCTCCTTTGCAAAACCAAAGCAGGCTTTGCATCTTGTCGTTTCTTTTTGCCCCAGGAATCCTAACGGGTTGGCTGGGTTTGAATGTTGCAGGATCGCACCCTAACGGAATAAGAAAAGCTTTTAACTGATCCACCCATTCATTCTTCGGTGGCATCTCAAACCAACCATGCAAGCTCTTTCCGCCAGTATCCACAACAGCGTGTAACTTCATGCTGAATAGATCACGCATCAGTTGGAACACCGCGCCCATCTCTGGCTTAGTTAACACATCGGACTCGACAACAAGGAACACCCTATGCTCAACGGTGTCATTGGATCTGCTAACCGTATCCAGCTTGTAGGTCGCGCCAGTGGTGTACTGCCCGATTGGTTCGTCAAGCTTCCGCCAATCCCAAGCTGACCTAAAGTTTTGTGGATGTCTCCCGCTATCCTTAACATCACCGATCCAGATATTGTCAGCGACATTAAACATTGAGAGGAACAACTGATAGTCCTGCGCTGGATCGCCTAGCTTAACTGGACTCTCTTCGTACATATCCGCTGGGTCCCAATTGTAGTGAGTTAGATAGCGTTGCTTGTTTGACTCAGCAATCGTCTTGATCCTATCCAACACCTCGGAGTGCGGATCTTTCTTGATGATTAGCTTGGGCGTGGCAGTACCGCCTGACATGATGTTGGTGGGCTTGTACAGCGGGTCGCTGGAAATAGCTCGGCGCAACTTGCGATTAGCTTCATCTCGATACGGCGTGCAGGAAGTATGCCAACAAAAGATAGTCGGCGCGCCATCTACGAACACCGTTGTGTCTCTGATTCGGGTGTGGCTAGTATGTGCAGCCTCGCCTGGGCATTTGCACAGCCCGTGATTCTCGGACTGCCAATCCACTTGGCCTACGATCTCTTCAGCTTGTCGTTGTGCGGTTGTCATAAAATTCAAACTGGCTCTGATTCAAGAGGAGAACACACTGAGGAATATCCCGCCGCAAGATCTCCTTGCGGACCACAACGCCAGTTAGGTTATTTGCTTTCTTTAACTTCCTCCAACTCTGCTGCCTTCTCCTTGAACTTGCAATAGGTATGATTTTTTAATTGTTCATCCAGTAAATATTTTATAAAATGCACACACTGCCTTTCTTGAATTGTTGAAAACAAATTCCTACCAATTTTAATTTCCACATTTATTCCTTCCTTTAAGCTCCTGACCGTTATCCCCATCCTCGCGCTCATTTGCTTCCATCCAACTCCATCGCCTTCTTGCTGGCCTCGACAATATCCTGCGCTGTGATATTGCGCAGAGCATTACACCAGTACTGAGTCTTGGGTGTGCGGTTACTCGCATCCTTACACTTGGCCTGGGGCAACCCAGCGTGCGGACGGCAAGGTGCGTGTGGGCAAGTATCGGGTTTGAATACCGATACGTTCTTACTATAGTAAGTCATTCTGTCTTCTGGGGAATACGAACCCCACAACGACACACACGGCGTATCCAACCCAGCAGCCATGTGGTTGACACTACTATCTGGCGCGACAACGAAGTCAGCCCCGCTGATAATCGGGAACAGCGAGCGCACAGTCTTAGTGCAGTTAAACAAGTCAATCACCCTGGGATGATCCACCTTAAAGTTGTTTGAGTTATCCAGCCCAATAATTACAGCGTGATGTTTTGGGTAAGCCTCTAACAACGCCAGCACCGCCTCCTGCCCCATCGTTGGCGGGTAGGTGCGGGTCGGACCGCTGGACGAAACGTGGTAGGCAAAGAACGGACTAGGCAACGGCCACTTGCCCATCGCCTTAAGCTCTTCGTGGTCTGGCTCGATGAGATGTAGGACTGGCTTGCAATACTTCGCCATCTTCTTCTCATCCCAAACCCCCATCCACTCGTAGATCCTCTGGTAGCAGTTGCCACCACCAGTGCCTAGCTTGGTGTTGCCAACCTGACCGCTGAACAGATCGTCAGTAGGTAGGTGTGCGTCAAAAGAATCCCATGCTTCCAACGATGCAGGCAATGGCCACAACTTTGCACCCAGCCCAGCGTAGAGAGGCAGGTTGCGAGCAGGTGCGTAAACCTCCACAACCCCACCCGACTCCTGCACCAAGTAGTTGACAAACGCAGTAGCGATGATCGCATCACCAATTGCACCAGCGCGGTAGACGGCTGTTGCCCCACCAGCGGCTCGGCCTTTGTAGTACGGCTTGATCTTGTGCGGGCAAGGGATTGAATCCTCCCAAGTAGGTCCAGTTAGCTCATCGGGCAACATATAGGTAGTGCGCGGGTAGAGCATATTGTCATCGACTTTGTGAATTGAGTTTGAATTATTTGTCCAGAGTTTCATTTGGTTTTTTCCTCTATAATAAAGAACACAGCAAGGATAGCTGTGACTACTGTGATGACTGCAATGGCAACAAGAAGCTTTCCTATTGCCAATCCTGCTCCGACAAGAATCCATTCCTTAATTACGTTCATTAGTGTTCCTTTCTATTGTTCCGCTTTACTGCGTCAATCCTTTTTACACGCTCTGCATCTGGTAAGCGTGGTCAACCAATTCCCTGACGCATTTGAAATACTCTTCCTCTGCACTGCTATAACAAAATATCTCAGTTGTAAACCCACCAGCCTCAAGCCACAGCTTCCACCTCAAGTTCTGCTTATCCCACTCCTTCTTCACTTGCATTGCCAGCTCATCCTTGCTTTTCATCTTCAAGTATCTCCTTTGCTATCAAAGCCGCTGCATCGACCATGGTTATGATCTGAATTAGGTCGATAGCATGGCCATGAGAAACGCGATCCCTCTCTATGGCTAGCTTATCGCGTGCGATCAGAAGCATATTGCGTGACCACTTGAGCCTATCTTTAGACTCGACCCGCATTACGAACCTGATCGCATCCGAAACTTGCGTGGCTTACTCTTGCCCGCTGCCGACAGGGCAATGGCAATCATCTGCTTGCGTGATCGCGGCTTACCGCCTGCTCCACGCTCGCTACCCTTCTTGCGGTTATCTGCTGCTAGTTCACTCATGTTCTTACTTACGTTCTTACCTAATGGCATTGTTTGTTCTCCTTTTGTTTCACAAAGCTACCAGCTAGGAGGCCTAATACCCAGCCGTGTCCGTGAAATTTGTCGTAGAGCATTTGATTCATAATCCATGCTAGGGGTGACGCGTTTGATTCAAGCAACCGCCCAGGCTGGCAAGCGTTCTTGTCCAGCATCTCGGCCAGCGCATTCACCTCCAGCCGTGCGTATTTGTAAATTGATTTCACGCTGTCTCTTCACCAACCACATCATCCCATGTGGCCTCTTCTCCATTCCAAACCTGCGATTGCGTTCTCAACCACTTAGGCTTTTCGGATTGAGTTGTGAAGCTTGATTCGCGCCAAAGGACATTGTTACCTGGAACAGCCGTGATCCGTCCATTGTTAAGTGCAATAAAATGGTGTGACTTGGTTTGGCTTGGAGACATAGAGAACCCATCTCCATAAGGCTCGGCTGTGAATAGGTAGCGACCAACCTCCCAAGTCTTTCTGTTGGCAATCCAAACCTTGCAAGATAAACCCATCAGATAGTCGTACTCGATTGTCGTAAAGTTCCAGCCAAAACAATCCCAGCGTTGGGCATCGTTAATATCCCAATCCATAATTGCAATCTCTCCATGAGCCAGAGCGTGTAGTGGCAAGCCTCGGTACAGCGCACCGCACTTGAGCATAACAGTACAACCCCAAGCTCGGCCAGGAATTGCTGTTAGGCCAAACCACACAGCGTCCTCTATGCCTTGCTTCTGGCCGTCAGATACAAACTCCATATCGCACTTGACGTACAAATGGCGAGGAAGATTGGCAGCGTGGGTCATTTCCAGCTAGGTCCTGTTAACCAAGCCACCAACACCCAGCGTGTTCCCCAGATAGGCGCACGCGCACGATGCTCGATGTAGGAGGGAAACCAACAGCCCGCGCCTTGATCCCGAATAAACCTTCCGCCGACCAAGTCAGCCTTAACTTGCAACCCGCCACCAAGGTACTCGGAAGGATCGGACAGATTAACCACCATCGTCATCTTTCGATCCGATCCAGTAAACGTATCGTAGTGCCACCAAAACTGTTGGAGTGGATTGTATTTGAGGATCTGCAACTGTTGCACCCCTGTAATGTCAAAGCGGTAATGCTCGGCGTTTACGGCCATAGTCAATTCGTTTACGATTGAGTAAAGCCACTTGTAGTGCGGAGCCATCGGAACCCAGCAGGACGAACAGCTACGCGCAAACGATCTCCTGGTCGTGCCATCCTTCTTCATCACAGTCGCACGCTTCATCCCGATTACCTCAGCGTCTTGCCGTAGCATCATGCACTGAGTTGGTGTCAACACATAGCGGTCTACGGCAGCCGTTAAAACCTTCTGCTTAAACTCGCTCATCTAACTTCCTCGCAAAGTTCCAGCAATGCCTTGTTTAATGCGTACTCAAAGCAAGCCATCTTGTCTTTCAGAATGTGTTGCTTGCCAGCTTCGGCCAGAGCCTCGTAAAGATCATCGTCCACATCGACAAAGATTTTTACTGCCTTGTACTCCTCGGTCTTAACCAGCTTAATACTCTTGCCTTTTCTTTTCCTCATAGATCCAGTTCCTTTCTTATGTAATCAATCAGCTTTAAGATGATAAAGCCAGCGCAGTAGATTATCGAAAGAATCAGCCAACTGTAAAGAATAAACCAACTGATTGCCCACACGATGTCTTTAAGCTCCAGTAGGCAAAGCATAGTCATTCTCCTGTAGTTTGCGCAGTAACGTCCGATTGTCGATCCTTACTCCGCTGGCTCTGCACCACCAGCCAACCGTCCCATTCTTAAAATCTCGCAGTAGCTTCTGCACCTCATGGGAGTTTTTGTACTCCAGCGCATCGTTGAGTGGCACGCCTTGGTGATCCTTAATAATCTTCATGCCCTTAACCATCCCTCGCTTGCGCAGCATCCGCAGATCACGGATGGCTTGCAGCGCAACCTCTCCAGCCAACTGCTGTAACCTTTCGTCATAATCACCACGACAAAGGTGCGTGGACCTCACCTACCCAACCCCACCAGCTTCGCTTCGTCTTCTTTGATCTGGCCAGCTAACTTAACCAGATCGTTTGATTGCCCTGCGTAATGGATAATCATCGCGTCCTTGTAGCGGTCTAAACCAAAGTGCGACTCCACACTCGTCATGCAATTAAAGGACGGGTCAAGCTCAGTCAGCGGGATGTTCCATAGGTGCGCCATGACGTTGAGCCAGGTCTGCTCGGCAAAATGATTGGGGTGCAGGCCGATTGGGGGCATCGACAAGATACCAACGGCCTTGGTATGAACTACGAACACTCCAGTATTGACATAAAACTTAGGCTCGATCATTCCCCCGAAAGCTCCAGCCAGTTTGACCATTTCTGGCTTGCGATCCAGATAAGCTCCTTCGTCAAAGGCGCAGAACACCCCAGCGTCATCGGATAGCTTGGGGCAATCGGCTGTAATCAAAACATCAGCGTCAACGAATGTCACTTGGTCATAGCCCTTAGTGGCCATGATGTTTCCAATGGCAGACTTAGAATACTGCATCGGATGGGTTAGAGGTTTGTCGATTAGAATGAAGTCGCAGTTGTGACGCTTGCAGTACGCCTCCATGCGTGGCCTAGTCAGATCCAGAATCTTTTGCCAGTCCTCACCAAACGATTGTGTTACCATTGCTTGTTTCATTTTTTGCCCCTTCCGCTAGGTTTAACTTCTTTCCATACATCAAACTTGTCATCCAGTTCGACCGACCAAAGCATCAGCGTCTTGTATAGTCCGTATCCAAGACCCGTACGTAAAAGCGTACGACTTATTATGTCACCCAAAAAGTAGAGCAGCCATGACAACGCCAGCTTCATTTGTCGCTACAATCGTAGTCTTCCCAGGTGACGCTTCTGCAACCCTTGATCGCCTCGTCCCTAGAATCGAAGGTATCATAGTGCGACCAATCCTCTTCTCTGCCTTCGCCAGACTCGTCAATGTAAACCGCCCACTCTGGTTTGCCGTCATCATCAAACTCTTTTTTAATCCACATCATAATCTTGGCACTTCTTTCTTTATTTGAGCCAACACAAACAATGTTCTTACCAGCGCACGCTCCAAGTGGTCAACACTCGTCTCGCCGTTGTTGTCAGGACAAGGCGTGGACTTGTGGAGTTGCATCTGCGCTGTGGCTAAGTGCCGCACGGCTCTGGCGATATGGTAATCGTGGGTCGGCCTATCTTTCTCCAGCCAATCGCCGTAGGCAGACTTGTCTGATCCCTTGCCCATAACCCGCCAGATGATCTCGCCAGCAGCATCCCCCATCTCGGCTATGCTCGGAGCAGTCATTTGGCAAGACTCCTATAAACTTGGTCCAGCAATTCCTCTAGCCACAGTACGTCAGCGGGGTCGATCATAGCTTCATCCCTGGAGGCGTGTAGCCCTTAACCCAAGCCCATACTTTTAATAGCGCATTGAATCCAATTCCAGCTTGGTACAATTCATCCTCATCCCAAACTTTTGTCATCAACTTGCTGGCATCATTTGATGCAAGCACAATAGATACGCACGCTGCTTTGGGATTCTCGCTTGCTGATCTGTAAGCCCATAATTGTGGACAGTCCGAATTTTCATAAAACGGAATTGTCTTAGGATTAACTTTACGATTCTTTAGGTCGATGATAGCGTCACCAATACCGCGTAGCTTGACGTAGGCATCACACCTTCCCGCATAGCCTGCGCCGACAAGACCCTTTTCGCACCAGTAGGTTTTCTCAATGTTTGCATCGGCCCACTTCTTAAAGGTTTCGATGTACGGAGCAAGTGTTTCATCTGTGGATACGGCTCTTCCCAAGAGGATGTTCTCCATGCATTCGTGCATTTTCGTGCCGTGTTCAGCTGCTTTCGTTGTTGACTCTTTAGAGTCCTTAACCACTCTTCGAGCGTAGGTTTCGAGCGTTTCACCTGCCTCCTTCGGAAGTGTGAGCGAGGACATGATTGCCTGCTCTATCTTCCACGCCGTCAATTGCGGCTTATCCATAATGCCAAGTACGCTGGTTACGGATGGGTACAATCCCATCTGGCGCGCATCGGCTACGGTTGTGTTTCTTTCTTTTCCGTTCTTGCCAATCACAACGTGGGCGGATTCACCCTCGGCTGTGTACCAGTGTCCCGCCTGGTCAGTAGCGACCA
>Ga0214921_10004557_pt1 | contig 20304 bp, 22 predicted proteins | sample LL1505_MetaG_FD_177992 | JGI IMG/M metagenome (GOLD analysis project Ga0214921, IMG submission 177992) | Freshwater microbial communities from Lake Lanier, Atlanta, Georgia, United States - LL-1505 | ecosystem: Environmental > Aquatic > Freshwater > Lake | place: USA: Georgia | collected...
ATAGCACCAGTATACCCTTTAGAAGTTGCATCTGGTTTAATCATTGTGAATGTTTTGTTGTTCATATCTATTTTTTATATTGTTTCTAATTGTGGGCGCAAAATTACTGAAAAACATCCGATTTATGTTAATTTTGTGGTCTTATGCAATCAATCGAACAATTCTATCCACATTTACAAAAGCCTTTCAAAGCTATTATCACTGCCCATCAAAAACCAGATGGAGATGCGATGGGGTCAAGTTTAGCTTTATACCACTTTTTAATCCAACTCGGACATGATGTTACAGTGGTCTCGCCAACCAATTGGGCACCTTTTTTAGATTGGATGCCAGGTATTGATAAAGTGGTTGATTATGAGGGGAATAGAGCAAAAGCAGCTGCATTGATTCAAGCTGCTGATTATATATTTTGTTTAGATTTTAATATCCTACACCGTACTAAAAATATGGAGTCAGTGATAAGAGATGCAAAAGCAGTTAAAATATTAGTAGACCATCACCAACAACCCGATACCCCAAGTTTTGGATATGGCATTAGTGATGTAAAAATGAGCTCCACCTGTGAAATGATTTATGATATCATTGTACAATCAGGTCATAGTAATCTAATCAATATGGATATTGCTACTGCTTTATATACCGGCTTAATGACTGATACGGGCTCATTTAGATTCCCATCTACCACAGCATCCGTTCATAAAATTGTGGCACATTTGAAAGAAGTAGGTCTACAACATTCCATAATTCACGAAAACATCTACGACCAGTCCTCAGAAGGAAGATTGAAGTTTATGGGGAATGCTTTTTTAAATAGAATGCATGTTTTTCCTGAGTATAAGACTGCTGTAATGGCCATTCCTAAAACGGATATCTATAAATATGAACTAAAAACAGGGGATACAGAAGGGTTGGTGAACTATCTATTATCCATTCATGGGATCAAATTTGCCGCAATTGTAATTGACAGGGAAGAAGAAAGAAAATGGAGCTTTAGGAGCAAAGGTAACTTTGATGTTAATATATTTGCAAGAACACATTTTGAGGGTGGAGGCCATGCAAATGCTGCTGGCGGAAGTTCGAAAAAATCTGTAGATGAAACTTTCCAAGATTTTAAAAACATATTAGAAACATATAAATCTCAATTAACACAATTAAACTAAAATGATCAAATCAACATTAAAATTAGTAGCTGCAATTGTATTGTTTGCAAGTTGTAACAGTTACGAAAAAGCACCTTCAGGCATGATGTATAAAATTACACATGGCTCTGGTAATCAAAAGAAATTAGAACAAGGACAATTTGTTAAAATTAACATTGAATACAAATTGAAAAGTAAGGATACTACTTTAAGTTCAACTTATGGTTTGATCCCAGTATATTTTCCAGTGGATACTGCTAGCTTAGGCAAATATACGTTTACAGAAATCTTAATGCAATGTAAAAAAGGTGATAAGATTGAATTTTCATTAAGCTTGGATACACTTGCAAAAATGGGTGTATTACAATTAAATGATATCTTTAAAACAAAAGATATCGTTTTGGGTAAAGCAGAAATCCTTGACGTATTTACAGATGTTGCAAAAGTAGATGCTGATTACAAAAAAGAAACTGAAACAGAAAAGAAAAGAGAAATTGCTGCAATTAAAGCACATTTAGCTAAAAATAAAATCACTGCAGTAGAATCACCAGAAGGCGTATTCGTTGTATTGAAAGAAGCAGGAGACGCAGCAAATAAAATTGATACAACTAAAATTGCGAGTGTTTATTACAAAGGTTATACCATTGCTGGCGAGACTTTTGATACCAATATCAAACCAAACGATCCTACCGCGAAACCTCTGGATGTAAATATTGGAACTGGTGCAGTGATTCCAGGTTGGGAAATTGGATTAAAGTATTTTGGTAAAGGTGGAAAGGGTACCCTATTTGTACCTGCTATGTTGGCATACGGCCCTCAGGCAAATGGTGCAATCAAGCCTTATACTAATTTAGTTTTTGATCTTGAAATTCAAGACGTAACAAAAAAATAGGTTGAGATAAAATATCTGAAAAAGTTTTTTACTTCGATCAAAAAAAGGCCAAATCTAATTTGGTCTTTTTTTATGCATTCATTTCATTGATTAATATAATCGCCTCCTTTGCTTCTTTCACATCATGCACCCTTAATATATTGGCGCCACCCATTAATCCAATGGTATTAAGCACTGTAGTTCCATTAAGAGCTGCTTCTGTATCTACCCCTAATGTCTTATATATACTTGATTTTCTGGATACCCCTAAAAGTATTGGTAAATCCAATGCTTTTAACTTTGCTAATGATTTAACTAGTTCAAAATTTTCGGCTTTTGTTTTACTAAATCCAAAACCTGGATCAATGATCCATTGGGTCAATCCAATCGCTGCAAACTGTTTCTTTTTTTCATTAAAATAATCCATCATGGTTTTCATAATGTCAGATCTATTTTGCACTTCATGCATGGTGGACGGGTTACCAGTTTGATGCATCCCAATATATCCAACCTGATTAGCTACTACTGTAGATATCATCTTTGAATCAAAATTGCCACAACTGATATCATTGACAATGGATGCGCCAGCATCTATTGCAGCTTTTGCGACAGCTGGAAGATAGGTGTCAATAGAAATAGGCATATTTGGCATGGCTGCATGTATTGCTTCTATCATAGGTACCACACGATCAATCTCCATTGCTTCTGTGATAAGTTCAGCGCCTGGTCGTGTACTTTGTCCTCCAATATCCAAAATCCCAGCTCCAAATTGAGCCATTTCGATTGCTTTTTTTACCCCCGCATCAATCTGTTCTATTCTACTACCTTTAAAAAATGAATCCGGTGTTGCATTCAAAATACCCATCACAAGGGGGGTGGATAAGTCGAGTACGGTATCCTTTAAATGGATTTTAAACATAGTTTTAATTTAAGGGCCTTATTGATTATCTTGCAACTGTTCAAAGATATTAACTAACCATGTAATTTGTTGTTATTTCATGAGTCAAACTTCTGCACAATATGATCAGGCCATCGCATCTTGTAGCGATATTTTTATTAAGAAAACTAAGGATTATGGTACAGCATGGCGTGTGCTAAGAATCATTTCGGTTGTAGACCAGATTTTTATCAAAGCTTTAAGAATAAGAACGATTCAAGACAAAGGCTTTCAAAAAGTTGACGATGGGATCCAAGATGAATTCAAGGGCATCATCAATTACGCGGTGATTGGATTGATTCAACTAAAATTAGACGACCCAAAGGTAGAAGATATGCCGGTTGAACAAGTACAAGCCTTGTATCAAGCTAATGTAGATTTTGCTAAATCTACTATGATGGATAAAAATCATGATTACGGTGAAGCATGGCGCGATATGAGTCAAGAAAGCTATGCAGATTTAATCTTAGTGAAACTATTGCGTATTCGTCAAATATTGACCAATGATGGTAAAACATTAATTAGCGAAGGAATAGATGCCAATTTTGTAGATATTTTAAACTATGCCACTTTTGCATTGATCCAAATTGCCGAAGGAAAACATTAATTCTATGCAATCATTTTTGAAAATCCTAAGATGGACTGTTGGTCTTTTATTTATTTTCTCAGGATTGATCAAAGCCAATGATCCATTGGGCTTGAGTTATAAAATGCAAGAATTTTTTGAAGTTTGGGGCATTGCTTTTTTAGACGATTATACCCTGGTGTTTGCAGTGGTTATGAATACCCTTGAAATTGTTGCAGGTGTCGCATTATTGATTAAATTTCCATATAAACAAACCCTATGGTTGTTATTGGGATTAATTGTTTTTTTCACTTTCCTTACTGGCTATGCTTTGTTTTCTGGGAAAATCAAAACATGTGGATGTTTTGGGGATTGTATACCATTGACTCCAAAAGTGTCTTTTATGAAAGACCTGGTTTTATTATTCGCTATCATCATCTTGCTTTTTAACCATAAAAAAGTAAAAAGTAATCTTCATAAAGCATTGGGTATCTTTCTATTAATGCTTTCTACAGGAGCAGTTGGATATGGACAATACCATGTTTTGCAACATCTTCCTTTCATTGACTGCTTACCTTATAAAAGAGGGAATGATATCAAGGAGCAAATGAAAGTTCCAGATGGCGCTATTCCTGATAGTGTATCTATCCAAATGTCTTTTTTAAAAAATGGCAAAATGGTACAATTTGATATCAATCAATTTCCGGCAGATTTTGATAGTACCTATGTCTACCAAGATCGTAAGGAAGTGTTGATTCAAAAAGGGAACGGGATGGTCGCTAAAATTGTTGATTTTAGTTTGTTTACACTCAATAATGAGGATACAACAGTTGCGCTATTTAATGCAACTGTGCCATATGTACTCATTTTCTCAGGCAAAATTGATGCTAGTATTCCTTGGGGGACACTAATCAAAACTATACAAGAAAAAAATAAGCAAGTCTATTTAGTCACTGCAGATAAAGCAAATGCCTTGCAACTTAAACTTGATATCCCAATTCTAATAGGGGATATGACCATGATCAAAACTGCTGCTAGGGTTTGGCCTACGGTTACAATCATGAATGGCTCCACGATTATGGAGAAGCAAAGCTATATGGACTACCTAAAAAAATAGGTCTTCATTTCTATTGATTTAAATCGTAACTTAGGAAAACAAGTCTACCTAAATCCTGCATTATGTCAAAAATCAAAGAAATATTAGAAAAGAAAGGGCCTCATTTTAATATTGTTGCCCCAACTACACCTGTATTGGATGCATTAACTATCATGCAATCGGAAAATTTAAGTTATGTAGTCGTGATGGATAATAATTTATTTCTTGGTATCATGTCTGAGAGAGACTACACGCATAAGATCAAATTAAAAGGTAGACATTCTGATTCAACCACTGTAAAAGAAATCATGACACATGATCTTCCAGTCATTGGTTTACAAGAAGAATTAGAAAGATGTATGATTTTAATGAATGTGTATAAAACGAGGTATTTACCTGTTTTTGATAACGTCGAATTCAAAGGAGTCATTACAATGAATGACTTAATGAGAGATGTTTTAGAGAAAAAGAAATAGTGTTCTTATTTAATCACCACATCTGTGATTATTTTTTCACCCATTTTTTCATTAACCCTTTCAATGATTTGTGCTTTCTGAAATCCTAGTTCATTTTTAAGTGGCCCAATATTCGTATGGATAAATAATTTTTGATCAAAAATATAAATCTTATCGGTGTATTTAGCAACAGTAACACCCATTATTTCTTCCCAAGCCACTTCAATCTGAACCGCTTGAATACCTTTTTTTAATTTGGTATTCTCTTGCACCATTTGTTTTAATGCATCTCCAATTTTGAATGTAGCCATAGTACTAAATTACAAATTTATATTTCAATGAGTTGGTAATTCTCGACATATCTTCCTAAAAGATCTGCTACACGTGATTTGTGCGTGTCTGTAATAAATACAGGCCCATCTGTGGATGTAGCGACCCAGCCCAATAAATGCGCCATTCTTTGTTCATCTAATTTTTCAAAAATATCATCCATTAATAGAATAGGAGAGAAACCTTTTGCTTTTTTTAATAATTCCCATTCTGCTAATCGTATTGCAAATAATAAGCTTTTTCTTTGTCCTTGTGATGCTTCTTGTTTAAAAGACTGGCTCTGTATGGTGATGATTAAATCATCTTTATGAATACCAACACTTGTTCTTTGCATTACTTTGTCTTTTGGTAATGCCTCGTTTAACAAAACTTCAAATTGATTCTGTTGAAGACTTGAATGATATTCAATTTGAATGGCATCTGCATTTCCAGCAATAGACAAATATAGTTGATGCACTAAGGGCAGCCATTCTTCTAAAAGTTTTGTTCTTTGTTCAAAAATAGATTCACCATATTGTATCAATTGTTGATTCAAAGTGGCCAATAAGGTTTCATCTAAATGTCCTTGTTCTGCTGCCCATTTTAAAAGGCTATTTCTTTGTTGTAAGACTTTATTATACTGAATCAATAAACGTAAATAGTTCGCATCAATTTGTGATAACAAACTATCCATCAATTTTCTTCTTTCTTCACTCGACCCTGTGATAATTTGAATGTCATCCGGCGCAATCATCACCGCAGGTATTTTACCAATATGTTCTGACAATTTCGGATAGAGTTCTTCGTCAAAATAAAATTCTTTCTTACCAGTTTCTCTTAAAATACATGTGACTTGTATGGTATTACCTGCAATATCAAATTGACCATCCACGCGCATACCTTGAAAAGCATGATGAACATTTTGTGCATCAGGTCGGCTAATATAGCTTTTGGTAAAAGATAGGTAATAAATTGCGTCTAAAATATTGGTTTTTCCTGTTCCATTTGCGCCAACAATCCCTACAATTCTAGCATTAAATTCAAATTGCTTTTGAATATAATTTCTAAATTGAATAAGAGATAGTGTTTTTAAAGACAGCATGGCTGCAATTTACATCAGAAAAAGCTGTATTTTTAGTCAAATTTTAAGGAATGATCCTAATCAGTGAGCAACAACTTCCAAGCATCATCAAAAGGCTGTCTCATCAAATTTTAGAGACCCATCCAGGCCTACAAAATACTGTACTTATTGGTTTACAACCAAGGGGTGTATATTTAAGTGACCGAATCGTAGCTGCTTTACACCAAGAACTTCCAGCAGATCAAGTGATTTATGGAAAATTAGACATTACATTTTACAGGGATGATATTAGAAGGGAATTGCATGTTGCAACCCAGACGGATCTACCATTCAGTATAGAAGGGAAAACCGTGATTTTGATTGACGATGTGCTTTTTACAGGTAGAACCATTCGGGCTGCTTTGGATGCTTTATTGGCTTTTGGACGACCTTCTAAAGTTAAATTATGTGTGTTAGTAGACCGAAAACCAAGCAGAGAATTGCCTATTCAACCCGATTTTTCAGGTAAGGAAATGGATACTTTGACCCCATTTAAGGTAAAGGTTAAATGGAAAGAAAATGAGGGAGTTGATGAAGTTATCTTGTTAGATCAATAAATTATATTAATTTTGCTTTTTAATGGCACTATCTACCAAACATCTTCTTGGTATCAAGGACCTCCAAACAGAGGATATCCAACTTATTTTATCTACTGCAACGCAATTTAAAGAAGTCCTTCAGAGACCAGTTAAAAAAGTACCTACATTAAGAGACGTCACAATTGTCAATCTTTTTTACGAAAATTCAACTAGAACAAGAATCTCATTCGAATTAGCAGAACGCAGATTATCTGCAGATGTGGTCAATTTCACGGTTTCCAGTTCTTCCGCAGCGAAAGGGGAGACATTACTAGATACCGTAAATAATATCCTGAGTATGAAAGTGGATATGGTGGTCATGAGGCATAGTGCTTCAGGCGCCCCACACTACTTGTCAAAACATATAGATGCTCCCATTATCAATGCAGGAGATGGCATCAATGAACATCCAACACAAGCTTTATTAGATGCATTTTCGATGCAAGAGAAAATGGGCAAAATTAATGGTTTGAAAGTAGCAATCATTGGAGATGTCATGCACAGCAGAGTAGCATTAAGTAATATCTATCTTCTAAAGAAAATGGGCGCAGAAGTTATGGTTTCAGGACCTCCTACTTTAATTCCAACATACTTAAAGGAAGCACTGGGTATTCAAGTAGAATACAATATTGATAAAGCATTGGCTTGGTGTGATGTTGCGAATGTTCTTAGAATTCAATTAGAACGACAAAACCAACCACTATTCTCATCATTAAGAGAGTACAATTTAGCATACGGGATTTCTAAAGCAAGGCTTCAGAAATTGAATAAAGAAATTTTAATCATGCATCCTGGCCCAATTAATAGAGGTGTAGAAATGGATAGTGATGTAGCAGATGGTCAACAATCTATTATTTTAGATCAAGTAGAAAATGGCGTGGCTGTAAGAATGGCTTGTTTATACCTTCTAACAGGACGCACCAACCCTTAAATTATGCAGACGCAAAGAATTTGTTTATTCCCAGGCACATTTGATCCAGTAACACTTGGTCATATTGATATCATCAATCGATCACTACCATTATTTGATAAAGTGATTATTGGTATTGGTATCAACGCTGCAAAAAATCCTATGTTTAGTGCAGAACAGAGAAAACAATGGTTTGAAGAGATTTATAAAGACGAACCTAAAGTAGCATCAGTTACATACGATGGTCTAACTATTAAATATTGTCAATCTATTGGTGCTCGATTTATTTTAAGAGGTATTCGATACGTGAGTGATTTTGAATATGAAAAAACGATCGCTGACGCAAATAGAACAATGGATCATCATATCGAAACCATCTTTTTGACAGGTGAACCTAAATATACTTCTGTAGCATCAACTATTGTAAGAGATATCATCAGAAATGGTGGTGACGCTTCTCCATTTTTACCTGATGTGGTGATCAATGCTTTGAAGTAAGAAATACTTCCATCACTGCTTTTATGGTATCATAAGTATTTGCTAGATAAGGTGCAATATCCTCTTTTTTCACCCAAGCAATTGCTTCTATATCTTCTTCGGATTGTGGGATGCCTTCTTGTATTAAATCTGTGGTCATCTCATACCAATATGTTGTTTTTTCTACTTCTTTATTTAAATACTTATCATGATACTGATGTGTTGTAGTGGAGATCAGTTTTCCTAGAATAAGATGGCTAATTCCAGTTTCTTCCATTACTTCTCTGACAGCACAAGCTTCTATCGTTTCGTTAGGATCTAATTTCCCTTTTGGTAAATCCCAAAAGCCTCTTCTAAAGATCCATAAGATCTCCTGATTTGGATTCATTACAATACCTCCAGCTGCAATTATTGGTGTCAACATAAAATGTGTATAGTATTTAGTAATTCTTGCAAAAATATTGCCTTTTTGACGGTAAATTCGTGTCAAATTTAGGTTATGACGAACGAAAAAGCGGTCGCTGAAAAATTATTACAAGTTAGTGCGATAAAGTTAAACCCAAAAGACCCATTTACATGGGCTAGTGGATGGAAAAGCCCCATTTATTGTGATAATCGAAAAGTACTCTCTTTCCCATATGTTCGTGACTTTATCAAGAGCGAAATGTGCAATGTAATATTCGAAAAATTTGAAGGGGCAGATATGTTAGCCGGAGTAGCCACAGCTGGTATTCCTTGGGGTGCCATGGCTGCGGATCAATTAAAACTACCTTATATCTATGTACGTCCTAAACCAAAAGAGCATGGCTTAGGTAATCAAATTGAAGGTGCTTATGCTAATACGAATAAAATTTTGGTAATAGAGGATTTGATTTCTACTGGTAAGAGTAGCTTACAAGTAGTAGATGTTTTAAAAAATGCTGGTCTTGAAGTAGTGGGTATGGTGTCTATTTTTAACTATGGTTTCCAAATTGCGGAAGATGCATTCAAAGCAGCAGGCGTACCTTATGTATCATTAACCAACTATGCAAGTTTGATTGAGTTAGCTGTTGAAAAAGGAATGGTGGATGCCAATACACAATCCACCTTAATGGAATGGAGAGATAGTCCATCAACTTGGAAGCAATAAAGGCGAAACCTTATTATTTCATTCCTACCAAAGCCGCACCTAAATTTAATTTTTGTGTTGTTTCGTATTCAATTGGAACGGTCTTAGTGAAGATACCCTTACTTACAGTGGCATTGCCCTTGATATTTAATTTGACAGGTTTATTTAACAAAAGTTCCATACTATTTTTAACTAAGTCCGACATTTGAAATTCAAGTTGTGCTGGAATTAAAAATTCTTTTTTTGCAGCTATTGTAATATTCGTGTCTAATTTCAACACAGTAAAATTTCCATTATTCAATAATACTTTGCAATCAATTTGTTTTAAAACCAAAGAGAAAGCATTTGGATTGTAGTATTTCACATTGGCTTTGATTTTATTTTTACCCATTGTTAATTTATCCAAATGAATATCTTGTAATCCTTTGAATTCAAAAGTTTGTGGCTCCGAACAAGCAGACAATGAAAGCATAAAAAATAAAAAACCGTATTTGAATTGCTTCATGGATAAAATTTATTAAAATTACAAAACAATATTCATTCATGGTTTATACTGATTTACATTATTTTGGGGCTTTGTCATATTACCATGTATTGGCGCAACATGAACATATAGTATTTGATTGTACCACCGCTTTTAGTAAAATGAGCTTCAAAAACAGGATGGTCATTGCTACTGCACAAGGCCCATTGCATTTAAGCATTCCAATTGTAGGTGGTAGGGATCAGAAGACGCCAATGAATGAAATTAGAATTGCCTATGATAGTACATGGAAATCACAGCATTTTAAGGCGATAAGTGTCAACTACAAACGTGCTCCGTATTTTGAATATTATGTAGACAGTTTAAAATCATTGTATGATAATGAGTATGAACACCTCAATGATTTTTTATTAGCCACACAGCATTGGACAAAACAACAATTAAAAGCAAAATGGTTGATTGAAACAAGCATATCATATCCATATATTAATTTAGAAACTAAATGGATGGATTCAAGCAAGCCCAATAATTTTCAAACAAAAGGTAAATCATTCCAATACCAACAAGTGTTTGATACTAGATTCATTCAAAACGCCTGTATTCTAGATGCACTATTTGCGATGGGAGGGAAGCAGGCACTTACTATGATATCATCATTTTAGGAGATCCTAATTATTTTAAACCTTAATACTATTCATAAAAAAATCCCCCCAAAGCATTGGAGGGATTTTTAAGTTATACTAAAGTTGAACTACTTCTTTTTCAAGTAAGCAGCATATTTTTCATTTTGTGCATCTGTTAAAGCAACACCATTTACTGTAATTTTGCCATCCTTAATTTGGATGTTTACATTATCTTTTGATGCTAAATTGTCTTCGATTAAAGCTTGAACTAATGATTTTGAATCAGCAGTGATAGTTACAGTTTTTGATGTATCGTTTACAATGGTAGCTCCCATTGCAGAATCTGTATTGATTACAGAAATCTCAACAGTTTGAGATTTAGTTTCCATTGTTTTAGTTGGGTGTAATTGCGCTAAAGTTGGTGCAATTACTAATGATACAATTGACATCAATTTGATCAAGATATTCATTGAAGGACCAGATGTATCTTTAAATGGATCTCCCACTGTATCTCCTGTTACAGAAGCTTTATGTGGTTCTGATTTTTTATAGAACATCTCACCGTTGATCTCAACACCTTTTTCAAAAGATTTTTTAGCATTGTCCCAAGCACCACCTGCATTGTTTTGGAAAATACCCATCAATACACCACTTACTGTTGCACCAGCCAAGAAACCACCTAAAGCTTCTGGACCCATAGTGAAACCAATTAAGATAGGAGAGATGATAGTGATTGCACCTGGTAACATCATCTTCTTTAAAGAAGCTTCAGTAGAGATTGCCACACATTTATCGTATTCTGGTTTACCTGTACCTTCCATAATTCCAGGAATCGTACGGAACTGACGACGTACTTCTTCCACCATCGCCATTGCAGCTTCACCTACAGCACGAATTGCTAAAGATGAGAAGATGAATGGGATCATACCACCTACAAATAAAGCAGCTAATACATCTGCTTTATAAATATCAATATGTTGATTGTCTGGCATTGCAACACCAACAAAGGCAGCAAACAATGCTAATGAAGTCAATGCCGCAGAGGCAATTGCGAAACCTTTACCACTTGCAGCAGTGGTGTTTCCAACCGCATCTAAAATATCTGTTTTCTCACGCACTTCAGCTGGTAATTCACTCATTTCTGCAATACCACCAGCGTTATCTGCGATAGGACCAAATGCATCAATTGCTAATTGCATCGCTGTTGTGGCCATCATACCTGCAGCTGCAATTGCTACTCCGTATAAACCTGCACAAGCATAAGAACCATAAATACCAGCTGCCAAGACTAAAATTGGGTAGAAGGTAGATTCCATACCAATTGCTAAACCGCCAATAATATTTGTCGCGTGTCCTGTGCTAGATTGCTTAATGATACTCAACACTGGACGCTTGCCCATTGCTGTATAATATTCTGTGATGATACTCATTAAAGTACCAACGATTAAACCCACTGCAATTGCACCTATTACACCATTTCTTGTGAATTCTAATCCACGTAATGTCATTGTTTCAGGCAAGATGTAGTTTACTAAGAAATAACATGCAATCGCAGTTAATATCATAGATCCGTAGTTGCCCATATTTAATGCTTTTTGAACAACTGCTGTAGTTAAAGGCGCATTTTCACTAATTCTTACAAAGAAGGTACCAACGATAGATAATAATATACCTATTCCAGCAATCATCATTGGTAACAAAATAGGAGATAGACCTCCATAATTATCCACTAAAACAGCTCCATTAGGACCAGTTACTTCCTGACCCAATACCATTGTAGCCAAAACTGTAGCTACATATGAACCGAATAAATCGGCACCCATACCAGCCACATCACCCACATTATCACCAACGTTATCTGCAATTGTTGCAGGATTACGAGGATCATCTTCTGGAATACCAGCTTCTACTTTTCCTACTAAATCCGCACCTACGTCAGCGGCTTTAGTGTAGATACCACCACCTACACGCGCAAATAAGGCGATAGATTCAGCACCTAAAGAGAATCCTGTCAATACTTCGATTGTTCTTAGCATTTCTTTTGGATCTCCGGTAACGTAGAAATATTGTTTTAATATTAAATACAAACCACCAAGACCTAAAACAGCTAATCCAGAAACACCTAATCCCATTACAGATCCACCTGTAAATGATACATTCAATGCTTTTGATAAACTTGTTTTTGCAGCTTCGGCTGTTCTAACATTTGCTTTTGTAGCTACTTTCATCCCAATATAACCTGCAGTCGCACTAAATACGGCACCAATTACAAAAGCCACAGCTATTGTCCAGTGACTATCTTCATTTTTAGTAGCCATGAAACCTAATAATAAGGCAACAATCACAACGAAATATCCTAGGATTTTCCACTCTGCTTTTAAAAACGCCATTGCACCTTCCGAGATATAGGTGCTAATTTCTTTCATTTGATCGTTTCCAGCTGGTTGCTTAGATACCCAATTGAATTTCAACATTGTATACAATAAACCAAAAATTCCCATGGCCGGAACGGCATAAAATAGAAGATCTTTCATAAGCTATACTTATATTCTTTTGTTTAAGATTAAGGATTGCAAAAATAGGGGGTAAAGTCCAAAAAAACGATAAAATAGAGGTAAAATGCGCTATTTTACTCAACCAGTGCCGTCGTATCTTCTTTTCCTGTAAATACGGCAGCAATCTCCTTGCCCTTATAGATGGCACGGTTGTATCGATTTCCTAAAATGATGATGGTAGCCGTTTGATCAACTAAACGCGTGAAAACGGTGTTATTTCCATGCCACCATCCATTATGATAAATCAACTTTTCTTCGTTTGGCTTGGCCAAAACCCTCCAACCTAAACCATAATTATGCCAATATTTAGTGATTGGGCTTTTAGGTTCATAAGCCATTTCCAAAGTTGAAGGTTGTAAGAAACGTCCTTCTGTCAAGGCTTTATCCCATAAATAAAGGTCTCTTGCAGTACTATACACATTTTTATCACCATAAATCATATCATACTTTTCCACTTGATAGGGCACCATTTGTGCATTATAGGAAGGCAAGTATTTGTCCATATTTTGCTGGCTCATGACAAAACTATGTTCCATTTTCAAAGGTTTAAAAATGGTTTCATTGATATAGGTTGGAAAATCTTGACCGGTTATTTTTTCGATTATTAAAGCCAATAAGACATAATTGGTGTTGCAATATCTAAATACACGGTCTGGATTAGCTGCAATGGCAGGTTTTCTTTGAATCATAAAATCCAAAACATCTTGGTTGGTATACAGGCCTGGTCTAAATGGAGCTACATTTTTTACCAATACCAACTTTTTAGCCCATCGACCTCGTTTTGTTTTATATCTAACCGATTTATATTGTTTAGTTTCTAAGAAATTGGCATAATCTGGTAAACCACTTCGATGAGATAATAACATTTCAATGCTTACGTTTTTATAAGGAAACCCTGGCAAATATCGGTCTACTGTGGCTTTCAAGTCTATTTGATCCTTTTCCCATAGTTGCAGGACGGCCATACCCGTAAAAGTTTTAGAGACAGATGCTAGATGGATAGGGGTTGATGCCACCAAGGAATCTTTGGTACTATAATTTGCATACCCTTTATAATCTTCAAAAATAATTTCCCCATTCTTAGCCACTAAAATTTGGCCACTGAAATTTTTATTCCCTAAAATGGTTTGATATTTTGTTTTAATTGCTTCGGCATATTGTTCTTTTTCTCCAGTACTAATTTTATTATAAATGAAATGATTGCCAGACAGGTTATAGTTAGGTCCTTGACTTGATCCACAGGAAGCTGTCAGTAATAGAATTTGCAACAATAAAAAGCATCGAACGATCATCTGTTAGTATTTAAGGGATATAATTGTATAACGTATATAGATATAAAATATTGTGATTGAAGTCAAAACGCTAATTTTAAATTAACTTTGATTTATGAGCAAAATTGACCTTACCAGCTTTCCCAAAGATAGAATTAAAGTCCTGTTTTTAGAAAACATTAGTGATAAAGCGGTACAATATTTCAAACAACAAGGTTATGCTGATGTGAAGAAATTATCTGGTGCTTTAAGCGAGGAGGAATTGATCAAAGTCATCAAAGATGTGCATATTTTAGGCATTCGTTCTAAAACATTTATTTCTAAGAAAGTTTTAGATAGTGCAAAAAAGTTACAAGCGATTGGTTGTTTTTGTATAGGCATAAACCAAGTAGATTTAAAAGCATGTAAACAAAGGGGGATTGCAGTTTACAACGCTCCCTATAGTAATACCAGAAGTGTGGCTGAATTGGTGATCGGAGCATCCATTTTATTAATTCGTAGAATTTTAGATAAAAATAAAGCTGCACATAATGGGATTTGGAATAAAGATGCAAAAGGTAGTTTTGAATTAAGAGGCAAAACAATGGGCATCATTGGTTATGGTAATATCGGCACACAGTTAAGTGTGATGGCAGAAGCCATGGGGATGCGTGTTCAATTTTATGATATTGAAACAAAATTGCCATTAGGAAATGCGCAAGCGAAAAAGTCCATTAAGGAAATTGTAAGTAGTTCTGATATCATTTCATTGCATGTGCCAGAAACAAATCAAACTAAAAATTTGATCAACAAGTCGGTGTTAAAACAATTTAAATCGGGTTCAATTTTAGTGAACTATGCAAGGGGAGAAGTCGTAGACTTAGATGCACTAGCTGATGCTATTAAAGAAAAACATATTGCTGGTGCAGCGATAGATGTATTCCCGGTGGAGCCAGAAAAAAATGGAGATACATTCAGCACATCGTTACAAGGTTTACCCAATGTCTTATTGACACCACATATTGGTGGATCAACTGAAGAAGCACAAGAAAATATTGGAGAAGATGTAAGTATTAAATTATACCAATACTTAGAGCGAGGCGTATCCAATGGATCTCATACCATTCCATCATTGAGTTTACCACCAGTAGATGGCGCACATCGAATTTTACATATCCACAAAAATGTGCCTGGCGTTTTGGGAGCGATCAATACTTTATTGTCAAAAAATAAAATCAATATTGTAGGCCAATACTTAAAAACAAATGATGAAATCGGCTACGTTGTTTTAGATGTGGATAGTAAATTATCCAAGCAAGCCATGACGCTATTAAAAGAAGTAAAAGAAACCATCAGGGTTAGGATGCTGTATTAATTGCTTTAATCATTGCTTTAATTTCATCTACATCTACATCAAAATATTGCATATTTTCTTTCATCGTTGGTTGTTTGAATTCCATTTTAGAGGTCATTGCTTTTCTTGCAGAACTATGCATTTCCTTGGCACCTGTTTGAGTGACAATAGTTGCAATATTATCTGCTCGAACTCCACTTCCTGGTAAAATAATAATTCGATCCTTAGCTTTTTCTACCAATTGATGAATCATTGGAAGCGCATTACCTACATTGGGAACTTGTCCGCTTGTTAAAATGCGTTTACAACCCATATCAATTAATTCTTCTAATGCCATGAATGGATCTTTACAACGATCAAATGCTCTATGAAAACTTATTTCCATTTGACCAGCAGCTTGAATTAAAGCACTTGTTCTTTTTGTGTCAATAGTTCCATCGGCATTTAATAATCCAATCACTGCACCTTTAAAACCTAATTGTTGACAAGCCATCAAATCGTTTTGCATCACCTGAAATTCTCTGTCTGTATATAAAAAGTCTCCACCTCTTGGACGAATGATAGGGAAGACCGGCTGCTTAGTTAATTGAGACATTAATAATAAACTTCCATAAGAGGGTGTAGTGCCTCCTTCCATTGGATTCTCACAAAATTCAATTCTGTCCGCACCAGCAGCTAAAGCATTTAAGGCAGCTTCTATATTAAACGCAGCAATTTCAAGTAATACTTTTGACATCTCTATTTTATTTAAAGCATTTAATTTTAAAGATTAAATTAAATAAGCTGCATCATTCAATTTGTTGCCTTCATTATTGTAAACAGAAAAATTAAATCCTTTTTGTAAAGCATAAGCCCCAACATTTCCTTTTTTATTGATTGCAACAAAACATACTTGAATGTCTTTTGCCTTTTCTTTTTTGATTCGATTTATTTTTTCAACTACAAGTTTACATGCTGCTTCTGGACTTTTTCCTTGACGCATCCATTCCACCACCGCACTTGCTCCAGCCACTCTAATCACATCTTCCCCTTGACCAGTAGCCACCACTGCACCTACTTCATTGTCTACATATAAACCAGCACCAATGATAGGGGAGTCGCCCACACGGCCGCGCATTTTAAATCCTGCACCACTTGTAGTACAACTTCCACTTAGGTTACCAAATTGATCCATTGCAATCATACCAATGGTATCATGGTTCCACTGTCCATCGGTTAATTTTTTTGGTGCATCAAACGCAGAATCATTATAAGTAGCCGATTGATGCTTCTCCACATTAATGATTGGTTGATAATTAGATGTTTTCAACCATGCTTCATAATTCTTTTTTGCTTGATCAGATAAGTCAGCTGACTCTAAAGAAAATCCATTCGCTAAGGCAAATGCTTGCGCTCCTGCACCAACTAAAAATACATGGGGAGATTTTTCCATTACTTTTCTCGCAACTGAAATAGGATGTTTAATACGCTCTAAAAATGCAACTGATCCACAATTAAATTCATGATCCATAATTGATGCATCCAATGTCACTATCCCATCTCTATCCGGGTTAGCACCTAATCCAACACAACAATTAAGTTCATTTTCAGTCACCATCACTCCTTGTTCAACTGCATCCAACGATTTTCCTCCATTTTTTAAAATATCCCAAGCTGCCACATTCGCTCTTAACCCTGCATCCCATGTGGATGCAACAATTGGTTGGATACTGCTTGTTGGAATAGTTGACTGGATAAAATTAGGTATCGAAAAACTAGTGATACCTAATCCACTTAGATTGATAAATTTTCTTCTGTCCATGATGATTCTGCTATTATTATTCAGCACTTAAAGATAGTCAGTAAGCGGTTAATTTTGTACATTTATCAAGATTATGATGCAATCAATATTTGATCAATATGGATGGGAAAATGCGACTGCAATTCCGTTAAGTCAAGGTTTAATCAACCAAACTTTTGATGTGCATATAGCTCAAGGTGATTTTATTCTACAAAATATCAATACCCATATTTTCAAAGATCCATATGCTATTGATCACAATATCAAAGCGATTGGTCAGTATTACAATACAAATAGATCGAATCAGCTCTTTACACATTTAGTACCCAATTTAAGAGGGGAGACTTTGATTGAATGGGAGGGTAAGTACTACCGAGCATTTAAAAAAATAGAGGGCATCGCTTTGGATGTATTAACAACAGCATCGCAAGCAAAAGAAGCTGCATATCAATTTGGACAATTTACTGCGAGTTTGCATGCATTTCCGATGGGGACTTTGAAAGTCACCATCCCTCAATTTCATGACCTTGCTTTAAGATACCATCAATTTGAGCAGGCTTTAATTCATGGAGATTCCAAGAGAATTGAAACTGCAAAGGATGCGATCCTTTTTCTACAAGCCCATCAATCATATGTAAAACAATGGAACCATTTTACATCCAATAAAGAGGCACATTCAAGGGTCACACACCATGATACAAAAATTAGCAATGTCTTATTCAAAAACGAAAACGCAATTTGCGTCATCGACCTGGATACAACCATGCCAGGCTATTTTATAAGTGATGTAGGGGATATGTGCAGAACCTATCTCTGCCCAGTCAATGAAGCCTGTCTAGATTTAAATCAGATAAAAGTCATTCCAGAGAGATGGACTGCAATTCAAAATGGATACTTAGAGGCAATGGGGGAGTTCTTGACTTCATTTGAAAAAGACCATTTTGCATTTTCTGGCCAATCTATCATCTATATGCAAGCACTTCGTTTCTTGACCGACTACCTACAATTAGACCAATATTATAAAGTAGATAGACCAAGCCAAAACTTAGACCGTACCTTAAATCAGAACCAATTATTAATTGAATTCAATCGTATAATATAATATTAAATATTAAGTAAACTTTTATAAATAAAATTAAATCAAGTATTTATAAGTATTTTTTAAATAATTAAAATTGGTCGTCCATCGCGAAGTCTGACTTTCTATTTTTCCATTGACCACGGGTGAAGTCAGGTATTTCTTGTACCTGACCATTCTCTGCAATTGATTTCTCAGATAATGGGGTAATCGCATACCAAGTAGCTAGATCATATACATCCATAGGGAACGGCACGGCTCTTTTAATGCATTCTAAAAAGGCATTTACTACGAAAAAGTCCATTCCTCCATGTCCAGCTCCGGTCGTATCTGATTCATAACGTTTCCATAAGGGATGGTCGTGTTGCTTTAAATAGGCTTCTGGATTTTCCCATTGGTGTGATTTTGGAGAAAGTCCTTCTATATAGATATGTCCAGATGCAAATTGTCCAGATGAAAAATCCTGCCACAGGCCTTGCGTACCCTGAACCCTGAAGCCAAGATTATAAGGACGGGGTGAATTGGTGTCATGCGTTAATAAGATAGTCTCTCCATTTGCTGTCTGAATACTAGTTGTTACGACATCTCCTAATTTAAAATTTAATTTCGCATTAGGGTGATTTTCACCACCTTGTGGATGGTTAACTATATATTTATGTAAACCTCTTGCCTTAGTCGCAACAGAAGATAGCCTTGTTAATTGATTGCCTCTATTGATATCGAGCATCATAGCTACAGGGCCTAGTCCATGGGTAGGATACAATTCTCCATTCCTATATAAGGAGTGGTTTGTTCTCCATTTTGCCTCACTATATCCTTTTTCACCAAATTCTACCCCTGAATTATAAGCTGTTACACCATTATTGAACTTTACACCCCTTAAATCGTGCTTATAACCACCTTCTAAGTGTAATAATTCACCAAATAGGCCTTTTCTGACCATGTTATAGACCGCTAAAACATCTCGACGATAGCATACATTCTCTAAGCACATCACCGGTACATTGTACTTTTCACTCGCATTGACCACATCCCAGCATTCTTTTATATTAATTGCACCACAAACTTCTACACCTGGAATTTTACCATTCTTAATTGACTCGATCGCTTGAGGAATATGCCATTCCCAAGGAGTGGCGATGATTACCGCATCAATATCCGTTCTTTTTAGCAGGTTTTTATAGTCTTCATTGCCATTTTTATATTCAATTGCGGCAGCTCTGCCTGCTTTTTTTAGGAGGTTTTGTGCAGCTGCCAACATCTTTTCATCAGGATCTGCAAAGGCAACAATCACAACATCCTGGCGATTCACCAATATATCAATATGATTTTGGCCTCTAAAACCCGTTCCAATAATACCAATTTTGACAATATCTTTTTTTGCATTGGATTGCGCTTTAATAAACTTTGGACTTAAGGTCAAAGCGATCGATGCTAAACCAGCGTCCTGAACAAATTTCCTTCTAGATGAATGTGATGACATGATGTGTAAGTATGTTTATCCTACAAAATACAACCTATTTTGTATTGAACAAACAGTATATCAATAGATCTAAACCTAGTCTTATTGCCTATAATTAACATTATGTTAAATGTTATATTTGTGATAATACCC
>Ga0214921_10004558_pt1 | contig 20302 bp, 16 predicted proteins | sample LL1505_MetaG_FD_177992 | JGI IMG/M metagenome (GOLD analysis project Ga0214921, IMG submission 177992) | Freshwater microbial communities from Lake Lanier, Atlanta, Georgia, United States - LL-1505 | ecosystem: Environmental > Aquatic > Freshwater > Lake | place: USA: Georgia | collected...
GTGTAATCGGCGTTGATGCGAACATATTCAGCGGATAGATCGCAACCCCAGGCCCGGCCAACACCAGAGCCAGATCCCACCACTAAATGAATATCAACTTGATCGCTCTCTAGATATTTACCAGATCCCTTTGTTTGTAAATACAATGATGCTGTCGGCCGATCAAAATTAAGCGGTTCGCCATTAGCCATTAATTTATGGGGGCCAAGCCATAGGGCAACGGCCTCTGGATCAAAACAAACCCCTGCCCTACCCGCTGCTGCAACGATCCTGCCCCAATTGGGATCACGGCCATGGATTGCAGTTTTAAACAAGGAAGAGCCACATATTGTGCGAGCTATTTGGCGGGCCTGGTTATTAGTTTCAGTGCCTTCCACCAACACTTCAATGATACAACTAGCGCCTTCCCCATCACGGGTTATCGCCCGAGCTAAATATTCACACATTTGATTTAAACCAGCTTCTAATAATGGCCAATATTGTTCCTCTAGCTGGGGCCCAGCGGCAAAAGCAATCAATGAATCATTGGTGCTGGTGTCGCCATCAACAGTGATTGAATTAAATGAATTATCAGCAGCCCGCCCCAGCATTGCCTGCCATTGCTGTGCAGGAACAGCCACATCACAACTAATAAATGCAAGCATTGTTGCCATATTTGGATGAATCATGCCCGACCCTTTTGCAATACCTCCAAGGCGCAAAAGCTGGGTACCTATTTGCAACTCCAATGCATGGCTTTTTGCCACTAAATCAGTGGTGAGGATCGCAGTAGCAGCTGCAGCACCAGCTTCTGAATTAGCAGCTAATGCATCCACCAAGGGATCAATAGCTGTTAACAACAGATCCATTCGGATCGGCACACCGATCACACCGGTGGAGCAAATCAACACCTCTTCATGGGCTAAACCAAGCCGATCGGCTAAAGCAGCAGTGGCCCTCAAGCTATCGATTAAGCCAAGATCGCCAGTGCAGGCATTGGCTTGGCCTGAATTTATAAGCACTGCCCTTGCCGTGCCTTGGCTTTGTTGCAACCTCTCAACGCATAAATCAACGCAGCCAGCCCGCACGATGTTTGTGGTAAAAACCCCAGCCGCCACCGCCGCCTCTGGCGCCAAGAGGAGTGCTAGATCTTGCTTACCACTGGCCTTAAGCCCAGCTGTGATGCCAGCGGCTTTGAAACCATTTGGGGCTGTGATGCCGCCGCTAATTGGTTGCCATTGATTCACGGCCGGTTCACACCACTGGCACCATCCTGCCGGTGAAGATGGTGATGCTCAATCAATTGATTGCCATGGGCCAACGCCGCATCGGCCTCACCGGTGGAATTGCCAGTGGTAAATCGAGCGTGGGGAAACTGCTGCAAGAAAAATATGGCCTGCTGGTTTTAGATGCTGATCGCTACGCCCGCCAAGCCCTAGCCCCGGGCACAACTGCCCATAACAACGTCCTAACCCGCTATGGCCTCAAGGAGCTTGATCGCAAAGCCCTTGGAGAAATAGTATTTAATAACCCAATTGAACGCCTCTGGCTTGAGCAACTGGTGCATCCGGTTGTGAAGCAAATGATGGATCGAGAAATAATTAAATTATCAGATGCAAAAGCAATAGTTTTAATGATTCCCCTTTTATTTGAAGCTGGACTTGAATCACGCTGCACAGAAATCTGGCTTGTAGATTGCGATGAAAAACAGCAATTAGAACGCCTAATTGCAAGAGACAATTGCACAAATCAACAAGCATTAGCCCGGATTAATGCCCAATGGCCTTTAGCCCGTAAGCGCCTCCTAGCCGATCGCCTGATCAACAACCGCGGCAGCAGTGCTGAACTAGAGAACCATGTGGCGCTGGCCTTGGATCATCCTGAAGCCTAGATTTAGGGAACTTCACAGCTGGCGCCACGGTGATTAACTACAACGCCTCGCAACCACTGCTTAGGTGGCTGCTTTTCTTAAATGCCATCTGTTTAGCAGTGCCTTCTTTTGCAGCTGGGGAAACCGCCACAGTGCAAGAAATTCTTGATGGCAACCAACTTTATATTGATGGCCATCAGGCTCGCCTAAAACAAGCGGCCCAGCCCCCCCAGGTGGTCAGCACCGGCGATAGCCGCGGCCAGCTGGGTTTTGAAAGTGGTGCCGTTGCAAGAATAAATCGCCAATCCCTGCTCAAATTAGGCAGCAGTTGTTTCCTGCTCAATAAAGGACAAATTCTGGTGTCTGGCCGCCAAGATGGCTGCACCCGCTCCGCTCGGATGAGTGTGAGGGGCACTAATTATTTGTTACAGGTAGACGAAAATGGCAATGCTGATCTCGCAGTTTTGGAAGGCACTGTGCAAGTGGAAGCAACTGAATCCAAAACAGCACCCGTAACAGTTCAAGCTGGCCAGCGCTTGCGTTTAAGCCCCGCGGGTGTAGTGCTGGGCTTGGTGAAACTTGCCCTTGGTGATTACCAATCAATACTTGATGGCCCTCTATTTAGTGGCTACAGCTTGCCCTTGCCGGCTTATGCAAACCTAGAAAGTTATCTACGCAGCAATATGCCTGGATTAAATCTACCTATTACCCCTAGCCTGCCAATACCAACAACGCCTTCCGTGCCCGGCCTATCCCTACCGCGTTTCTTCTGATCGCAAATCTGCAATAGGCAGCGATGGCCCCCTCCCTTGGATCGAATTCACGTTTGAGCATTTTTGTTTTAAGCCTGGCGATCATTAGTGGTGGCTTGAGTGGTTGGGCTCCTCCTTTATGGCGCAGCTGGGCAATAACTACCTACAACCAAATACTCGCTTGGGCCGGCCCGCAAACGCCACCGGCTGGTTTGTTTTTAGTTGCCATAGACGACGCTTCCTTACAACAGGGCAAATGGTTTGAGCAACAACAAAATGCACCTGGCTGGAGCAAAGGTTTAGGCCAATTGCCTTGGCCAAGGGCTAGTTATGCCGTGTTGGTGGAAAAACTCAGGGCCGCTGGCGCCGAAGCAATCGCCCTTAATGTTTTGTTTGAGGGCCCAAGCAGCCGTACCCCCAAAGACGACAGCCAATTGGCAGCAACCCTGGCTCGCCACAAAGGCCATGTGGTGCTTGCCGCTGAAATGCTGGAACCAAATGATTCACAGGGGGCTGGTGGGCTGAGCCTGGCGCCGCCCCTTTTGGCACTACAGAAAGCAGCCGGGGGCAGCAAAGCACTTGGGCTCACAAACATGCTTAAAGGGGAAGACAACGCCGTTGGCCCCCACCCCGAGGCCTACATAAGCCAAGTACTTAAACCCCATGGCTTTGGTTTACAACGTTCACTACCCCTTGCCCTGTTGGATGCAGGCGCACAAAAAAGCCGCCAACCCGATGCCCTAAGGGCCCTGCGCCCATACGGGCCAGAGGGACACCTACCGCGCATATCAGCATGGGAATTACTTGATCCCGATCGCTGGCAACAACAGCCTTTGCGAAAAAAGTTGAAAGGGGCGTTGGTGCTTGTGGGCCCCACCCTTGATCAAGGGGAAAACGGCCACAACAGCGCCTTTGGCGTGCTTTCGGGCCTGGAATTATTAGGTACCGCCAGTGCCAACTCCATCGACGGCACAGGCCTAGCCCCATGGCCTGCCACAGCTTGGCCCCGCGCCCTGGTGGCATCGCTACCACTGCTGCTAATTGGCCTGATCGGTTTGCAGCGGCCAAAACTGCGCTGGCGCTTGGCCTGCTGCGGCCTTGGCTTGATCTTGCTTTTGCTGATCAGCACGAGCGCACTGTTGCGCTGGCAGCGAGCCCTACCCCTATTGGCTCCCGCCGCCGCTCTGATCCTGCTGGCTAGTGGTTTTGGTATTGATGGCTATTGGCGGGAAGAAAAAGAACGCAGGCGACTGCGCCGCACCTTTGAACGTTATGTAGCCCCTAGTGTTGTGGCGGAAATCCTGCAAAACAGAGAGGCAGCCGAGGGAATCTTACTGGGCCGCACCTTACCGGTAACGGTGTTATTTAGTGATCTAAAAGGATTTACTGCCCTCACCCAACAATTATCTAAAGAAGGACGCAGCACAAATTTAGTGCAGCAACTAAATACCTATTTAGGCGCCATGGTGGAGGTGATCACAGCCCATGGCGGCACCGTAGATAAGTTCATTGGTGATGCTGTGATGGCGGTATTTGGCTCGCCCCGCAGCCGTGGTGTTGCCATAGAAGCAGTTCAAGCAGTTCGTTGTGCCCTTGCCATGGGCGAGCGCCTGGAGCAACTAAATCAACAATGGCAAATTGATAACATCGCGCCCCTTGCCAGTGGCATTGGCATTGCCAGCGGAGATGCTGTGGTGGGTCAAATCGGCAGCCCGCAACGGCTGGATTTCACTGTGATTGGCGACACTGTTAATTTGGCAAGCAGGCTGGAAAGCCTCACCCGTGTGTTGGATGCTCCAGTGTTAATCAATCAACGCACTGCCGAATTGATGCAACCGCAAATAGAGGCTCAAGACCTTGGCCAACATTCAATAAAAGGCATGGGCGATATGGCAGTATTTAAGCCAAATTAATGCAATAAATCAATCAATTGCATGCACAAACTTATCCATCAACCCTTGAGCTTGGTTAACAGTATTTGATTGGCAAGCCTTGGATCAGCTCGGCCGCCAGTTTGTTTCATTAATAGGCCCACAAAGAAGCCTTGTAATTTATTTTTACCGCCCCTAAAAGCTTCCACTTCAGCGGGATGGTCTGCAAGCAACTGATCAACAATTGCAGTAATTGCGGCAGGATCACTAATCATTCCCAGGCCCTTCGCTGCCACTATCGCCTTTGCTGAACCACCCTCAGCTAATAATTGGGGCAGGATTTCTTTGGCGATTTTACCGCTGATCTCAGCAGCTTCTATTAAACCCACTAATTCCGCTAATTGCTCAGGCTTTAAGGGCAGATCAACATAGGAAAGTCGATTGGCATTCACGTGGGCTGCGATATCACCGGTTATCCAATTTGAAACCGCCTTTGCATCAGCGCCAGCCGCTACTGTGGCTTCAAAATATTCAGCCATCTGGCGTTCATCCGTTAATACCCTGGCATCATAAATTGATAAACCAAATTGATCTGCGTAGCGATGCCGTTTAGCGGCTGGCAATTCAGGTAGCTCGGCAAGCCATGCATTCCGTTGAATATCTGATACTTCAATCGGCCCTAGATCCGGCTCCGGGAAATAGCGATAATCGGCGGCACCCTCCTTGCTGCGCATGCTCTTGGTGTGCTGTTTGCTTTCATCCCATAGGCGCGTTTCCTGCACCACCCGCTCACCACTTTCGTAGGCCTTTATCTGGCGCTGGATTTCAAAATCAATCGCCTTTTGAATTGCTGAAAATGAATTCATATTTTTTATTTCCACCTTTGTGCCAAAGGGTGCATCCGGCCCCCTACGCACAGAGATATTCACATCGCAGCGCAATGATCCCTCTTGCATATTGCCATCACTAACACCTAAATAACGCATAATGCGGCGAATTTCAGATGCATATTCAGCCGCCTCCCTACCGGTGCGGAGATCAGGTTTACTAACAATTTCGGCCAGGGCCACACCCGCCCGGTTGTAATCCACGAGGGAATGGGTGCTTCCGGCTAATCGATCGCTGCCGGCATGCACCAACTTGCCCGCATCCTCCTCCATATGCAAACGTTCGATGCCAATGCGTTTTAGATAGGTTTCTTTGCCTTTTTCTGCCACCTCAACTTCTATCCAACCATCCTCAGCAATCGGTTGATCAAATTGTGAAATCTGATAGTTCTTTGGTAGATCTGGATAAAAATATTGCTTACGATCAAATTTGCTATGGGCTGCAATATTCAGATTTAAAGCTAAAGCTGCCTTCACGGCATATTCGAGCACCTTTTGGTTTAACACCGGTAGGGTGCCAGGCAAACCACAAACCACAGGATCGATGTGGGTATTTGGCTCATCACCGAAAGCGGTGGAGGCACCGGTGAAGATTTTGCTGGCCGTAGCCAGTTGCACATGGGTTTCTAAACCGATCACAGCCTCCCAATTGGCCTCTGCCATCGCTTTGCTCCAGCCTTGAATGGCATTGATCCTATGAACTCAGCCGCTATCGATCGATCTGAACCAATCCTGATCCTTGGCGGTGGCTTAATTGGCCTTGCCATTGCCCATGGCCTCGGCCGCCGTGGCCATGCCGTAACCGTGTTGAGCCGCCGCCGCAATGAAGCGGCTGGCTTTGTGGCAGCAGGCATGTTGGCCCCCCATGCGGAAGGCCTTAGCGGTGATCAACTGCTACTGGGGCAAGCCAGCCTGGCCGCCTATCCAAGCTGGATAGCCCAGGTGGAGGAAGATAGCGGCATCAATTGCAAACTCAAACCCTGCGGCATCGTTGTGCCTTTTAAGAGCGCTAGCAACCGGGATGCCTATGCCACTGCTGCCATGGGTATAAGCCTTGATCGAGCTGGCCTGGAGCAGGAAATACCTGGGATTGGCCCCCTATGGCAGGCGGGTTTGTTGTTTGAGCAAGACGGTCAAATTGATAATCGCCGCCAATTGATGCGGGCCCTAGAGCGGGCCTGCACAGGCCTTGGTGTGCAATTTCAAGAGGGTGCCCAGGTGCAAAAGCTGCAGCGCCAGCAAAACGGGCACCTAGAGGCTGTTGAGCTGATCAGCGCAGAAGGTGAACGGCAGCGGCTGCCATGTGGCCATGCCGTTCTCGCCTGTGGTGCTTGGAGTGGTGAGTTGTTATCAAACCTGCCCGTTTTTCCGGTGAAAGGGCAAATGATGTCTTTGCAGGCACCGCGGCAGGCCCTAGGGCGAGTGTTATTCGGCCCCGGCACCTATTTGGTGCAAAGGGATGATGGTTTGCTGGTGGTGGGTGCCACCAGCGAAGCGGAAGCCGGCTTTAACGATGGCCTCACCCCAACGGGGCAAAGGCAATTGCAGCAAGGCATTTGCGCACTCCTGCCGGAAGCAAGCCATTGGCCGCCCATGGAGCGATGGTGGGGTTTTCGCCCCTGCACCCCCGATGAGGGCCCGCTTCTGGGCAGCAGCGCCATGCCAGGCCTATGGCTAGCAACAGGCCACCATCGCAATGGGGTATTGCTGGCAGCAATCAGCGTTGAACTGATAGTTGCCGCCATCTGCAATCAACTCGATCCAGATCAAGCGGCAATGCTCGCCAGCTTCAGCTACAAACGATTTGAGTAGTTAGTTATTTATCTAGCTTTCCGTGCGCCACCCCTGGTCGGCAGGGGTCCAGCTGCTTAATTCAACGGCTTGGAACCAGAGGCCGATTTCAAATTCAGCTGTTTCTGCTGCATCGGAACCATGGATCACATTGCGGCCGATATTCACCGCTAAATCACCGCGGATGGTGCCGGGTTCAGCTTCTAAAGGCTTGGTGGCACCAATCAATTTGCGGGCGCTAGCAATTACTCCATCACCTTCCCAAACCATTGCCACCACAGGGCCACTGCTGAGGAAATCCACCAAACCAGCAAAAAATGGCCTTTCGCGATGCACGCCGTAGTGCTCCTCCACCAAGCTGCGGCTTGGGGTTAGCTGTTTAAGCCCCACCAGCTTGAAACCCTTGCGCTCAAAGCGGCCGAGGATTTCACCCACCAGTCCCCGTTGAACACCATCGGGCTTAATGGCAATAAAAGTTCGTTCGGTGGCCATTGGGCAGGGGGCAAAGCTCGGCCCCATGGTGGGTGTCTGGGGGGCTGCTTGGCAAGAACACAGCCTCAAACCATAATCACTTAACTATGGTCATCTGCCTATAGTCATAATTAGAGACTGGTTTTTATGGCTCTACCCCAAGATCAAGGCCCATGGATTTCAAAATCCCTATTCAAAAGCAAGGCTTTGGAATATTTCCGCCATGTTGAAACCAGCGGCGAAAGCATTGTGGTTACCGATCACGGCCACCCCACCTTGGAAATCCGCCCCTATGAGCACCTGCCAAATTCTGAGCTAGGCCCTTTGGATCAACTGCGCAGCTCAGTAATTAGCTACATCGAACCAACGGAACCGGTGGATCAAGGGCACTGGGAAGCATTGCATTGATTTTGCTTGATACCCATGTGTTGATCTGGTGGGTAAATGGTGATTTAAGCCGTTTATCAAAAGCAGCCCTAGCTGCGATAAATCTACATAATCAATCCAATCAAAAACAACAACTTCTTGTAAGTGCAATCAGCTGCTGGGAGGTGGCAATGCTGCTAAAACGCGGCCGCCTAAGCCTCAGCATGGATAGCGAAAAATGGTTCAACCTGATATTTGCCATCCCTGCCATCAAATTCCTGCCCCTTCAGCCTCGAGTTGCCATAAACGCCACCCAACTGCCAGAACCGTTCCATGCCGATCCAGCCGATCGCTTCCTTGTGGCTCAAGCTCGCCAACTAAATCTACCGTTGGTGTCTGCTGACGCCAGAATCAGGCAATACGCCCACGTGCAATCGATATGGTGAGTTCCAGCCCCGCACAAGCCTGGACCAGTGCCGATAGCGCTGCCCTATACGGCCTAGAGCGCTGGGGTGATCCCTATTTCAGCGTTAATAGTTGCGGCCATGTGATCGTGCAGCCCCGCGGTGACCGTGGTGGTTCCCTGGATTTGGTGGAACTGGTGGAGGGCCTACAAAACCGCAACCTGCACCTGCCACTTTTGATTCGCTTCGACGACATCCTGGAAGACAGGCTGGAGCGGCTCCATGGCGCCTTTGAACGGGCAATCGCTCAATACGGCTATGGCGGTAGATATCAGGGTGTTTTCCCAGTTAAGTGCAACCAACAGCGCCATGTGGTGGAACAGCTGGTGGAGAGTGGTCGCCGTTGGAATTTTGGCCTTGAGGCGGGCAGCAAAGCGGAATTACTGATCGCCCTATCGCTACTAAACGATCCAGCTGCGCTGTTGATCTGCAACGGCTACAAAGACAATCGCTATATAGAAACCGCGATCCTGGCAAGGCAGTTGGGCCGCCAACCGGTGGTGGTTATCGAACAAGCCGATGAGGTGGAACGCATCATCAGCGCCAGCAAAACCCTTGGGGCCGCACCTTTGATAGGCATTAGGGCCAAATTATCTACCCGCAGCACTGGCCGCTGGGGCAGCTCCGTGGGGGAAAGGGCAAAATTTGGCCTATCGGTTCCCGACCTGTTGGCCACCGTGGAGGCATTACGGGCAGCAAATCTACTTAATGATCTGCGGCTGCTGCATTTTCATATCGGCAGCCAAATTAATAATATTGCAGTGCTCAAAGATGCACTCCAGGAGGCGGGTCAGCTGTATGTGCAACTTGCAGAATTAGGTGCACCCATGGGTTACCTAGATGTGGGAGGTGGCCTTGGTGTTGATTACGACGGCAGCCGCACCGCCAGCGCTGCTTCTACTAATTATTCACTGCAAAACTATGCAAATGATGTGGTAGCAACCATCAAAGAATGCTGCGAACCAAAAGCCATCGCAGTGCCAACTTTAGTTAGTGAAAGTGGCAGGGCGATAGCAAGCCACTTTTCAATATTAGTTTTTAACGTTCTTGGTAATACCGCCGTTGCTGATCAGGTGCCGGATCAGCAACCAGAAGAACCATTAATTGTGCGCAATTTGCGCGAAACTCTCGCTGGCATAAACCCCCAGAATCTACAAGAAGCCTGGAATGATGCCCGTAAATTTAAAGACGATGCCCTATCTAGTTTCAGGCTTGGTTACTTAAGCTTGCAACACAGGGGCCTGGCGGAACAGCTTTACTGGGCCTGCTGTTGGGCCATAACCCGTGAATTACCTTCAACTGATGTGCCAGAGGATCTCCGCAGCTTGCAAGCTGCCTTAGCCCACACCTACTACGCGAATCTATCGATTTTTCGCTCCGCTCCAGATACCTGGGCAATTGATCAATTATTTCCGGTGATGCCAATTCACCGCCTAAATGAAAAGCCAAATCAATTGGGGAGTTTTGCAGATTTAACATGTGACTCCGATGGTAAATTAGCCCGTTTTATTAATTCTGGTAGTGAGAAGCCATTACTAGAACTTCATAGCCTTAAACAAGGGGAACCCTATTGGATTGGCCTTTTCCTTGCCGGTGCGTACCAGGAAGTTATGGGTAATTTACATAACTTATTTGGTAGCACTAATGCCGTAAATATTCGCTTAGGTGCCGGCAGTACATATCAGGTGGAGCATGTGGTACGCGGCAACACAAATGCAGAGGTATTAAAGGCTATGGAACACAACCCCACCACCTTACTTGAACGCCTGCGCCAAGCCAGTGAAGCTTCAATCTCCCGCGGTGAGTTATCGATTGCAGCTGCAAGTAAATTAATGGAACATCTTGAACAATCGCTGCAACAAAGTACCTATCTAGAAGCTGATTACCAAGGGGAACCCATCAATTGAATGCCACCCCAAAAATAGGGATGGGTTAATCCCGATGCTGCTATGCGCCTTTGGCTTGCATCCAAACCAGACAGCAATATTTCACCAGAAGCTCCAATTACACGATCAGCTTCTAAACGTATTAAGCCCCTTGAAAAAGCTTGGCGGGTGAGCTGTAAAGCCTCAGCCTTTGGCACGCCAGCTTCTAAATAGCGATAGGTTTGTACAAAGAAAGCAGAAGTTGCCACATCATCCACATACCAAAGGCTACCGATTGCACTGCGGGCGCCCGCCTGAAGCGCAAGGCCCGCAAAACCAAGTTCGCTATCAGGATCACCTATGGCCGTTCGGCAAGCGCTAAGGCTGATTAGATCAAGGCTGGCATCAGCGCGGCGACTGCGCAGGTTGGCGAATTCCTTGAGCGCAACAGCTCCCGTGCCGGTATATATCCGTGATTGGGATGGACCACCCGGCAAAAATTCAGCATGGGTAGCTACATGAACACGTCTAAAACGCGGTTCAGCCGCTGATATCAAAAGTGCGCTTGGGGTGAAAGCTTGATTCAGAAAAATCTCTGATTTTTGACCAATCGACACTGCCCGCAATTCCTCTGGCACCAACGGTAAGGGTGCCAAACCATCAAAGTTAGATGCGCCTAGGGCAAGCAGATCACCACCGGGACCAAGGGGTGCCTGAAGATTAGTGAGATTGAGAGAAGGCGTAAGTGATAAACCATATTGTTCACCTAGAAATTGCTTGCCGTTATGTAATGCAGCATAGGGAATTGCCTGTAAACCTTGATCGGCACTGAGTAGCAAGGTGGTGATCTTTTGCTCCTGCAGAATTGGCTCTAGGGAAGCAAAGATTTGCCGATATAAACTGCGGGAAGGGCCATTCGCATCATTAACCGCCAGATTTTCCTGACGGGAAAGGGCTCCATAGAGCTTTTGCAATGCATCACGAAAATCAGCTTGGCGCAATGGCACACGGATTCCTTTTGGTTCGCCTGTTGCTGTAATTAAAACTAAATCTAATTGGGCATCAAAGCCGCCAACAGCAGCATTGGAGTAGCGCAGATGCAAAACAGCTGGATTATAAACAGCACGATTAAAAAAAGGATTAAGCAATGCCTGATTGTTAGTTGCAGCACTTGCTAGCAAGCCAAGCCCTGGATCAAGCCCTAGTGCTGCTTGTTTTGCAGCCGCTGTTCTTACTGATGCAATCGCAGTCTTTAAGCCATTTTGAATATCAACAGTGGTGAGTGATTTTGCAGCCTCCTGCAACGAAAGCCCTAAGGCAACAGCTACTTTTTCACTATTGCTTTGTTCTGATTGCTCCAAAGAAGCAATCACCTGAGCTGATGCAATTCGCTCAGAGGCAGTAAGCGCTAACGCCGGAGGCGGTGCAGCGGCAGCAGGGGCTGGCGCTGGAGCGGCAGCATGGGCTGGCGCAGGTGCTGGAGCCGCAGGTGCTGGTGCTGGTGCTGGCGCTGAAACAGCTAATGGTGCTGCGGGCGCTGGTGCTGGTGCAACTGCGCGCGGCGCGGGCCTTGGCGCTGGCGAAGCAGAAGCTGTTGGCCGTGGTTTTTGATCTGGATTTCGATCTGGATTTGGTGTTGGCGTGGGTGTAGGCGTGTGTGTAGGTGTGGGTGTAGGTGTTGGCGTAGGTGTTGGTGTAGGTGTAGGCGTTGGCGTAGGTGTAGGCGTTGGCGTAGGTGTTGGCGTTGGCGTTGGCGTAGGTGTAGGCGTAGGTGTTGGTGTAGGTGTTGGTGTAGGTGTGGGTGTTGGCGTAGGCGTTGGCGTTGGCGTTGGCGTTGGCGTTGGCGTAGGTGTAGGTATTGGCGTTACTGAATTTGGCAATGAAACTAAGGTTTGATAAAGCCCGCCACCTAAATAGGGAGTGAAGTTGGCAACTGTGCCGCTGGTGATGTTATTTGCAACAGTCCATGGCCCAAAATTTGTTTCACGGCCGGTTACTCTTAAGGATGTTGCAGTGTTACTGTAAGGCTCAATATTAGCTTTTATTTGAATATTGCCCGAGGCGCAATTGGTGCCACATGGCACTCCAAAACCAGCCAAATTACTCAAATCAGCTGAAGTGCTAACAAAGCCAGATTGGGGAGCAGCTCCACCTACCTGGGAGGCACTTGTATAGGGAGTGAATGTGGCACCAGTTGCAGTTAGCGTATAACTTCCCACCTGAAAATTAGTGGAGAGATCTGATGCAGCTCCAACAAAAGCTCCCTTAAAAGCTTGGGCATAAATACGCAACTTGTCCACTTTCAGAGGATCGCCTTCGATATTAATTTTTGAGCCTGCAAGATTTAACTGAGGCAAACCAAAGCCCCCTTGCACAGAAATTGGAGCACCGCCTTGCCCCTGGGCCGTTATTGAACTGGTGGAATCCATTAGAAATCCCACAAATTCCGCAGTGCTCCAATTAGGAGTGGTTACTTGCAAACCGCTAGCACTGATATTCATATCAAATGGAAACAAAGCTTGGCTTGATGGATCGCGAAACATCAATGCATCCACCGCATACATTGAAAGAGGTGTTAAACCACTGCTCGAAAAACCTTTTTCAACAATGAATCCAAACGGATTCATCAACATCAACTCAGGGCTGGCACCGCCCCAATTGCGACCTCCCAAAGGACCTGCCAATTTGCTTGGCCCCGTTTCAATCCGGCCAAAAATTGTCTGTACACCGCTAGTACCACTGCCATCAAATACGGCGGAGCTGCCCGGAGCTATATCAAAACGACTAAATGAATGGAAAAGCTTGTTGCCCCGCTGGGTGCCCCCTGTTATTACCGCTTCAGAACTGGTGCCACCAACCTGTGTAGATAAATTACGCGCTCCACTGCTACCCAGCACTTGGGCAATGGCATTGGTTGACAGCCCAAAACTCAAGCCCAGCACTGCAAAAAGGCCTACAATGAAGTTCCGATTTTTTGCCATTGCCATGGGCTGCCAGTGGAATTGGTGAATCCTCCCCCCAGACAATCTCATAAACACAGGCAAAAATCACTAGATACTGTGCGGCCCCTCACAAATGCTTTGGCTGCTGGCCCAATTGGTTGAACCTGCCCTGCAGCCAGGCCCCGTAAGGCTGCCGAGCAATGTGCCAATCGAAAGAGCCGCGCCAGCCACGGCCGCGCCAGCGGTTGAACTAAGCCCAGAATTAAAAGATTCACGTTTATACACGCCAGAGGCATTGCAAGATCAATTAGAGCGCTGCCAGCAAGAGAATCCCATTAATAATAATATTCAAAACCTGAATAATTGCGCCGCGGCCCTCACCGCCCAGCTCGTTGCAAAGGGCTACTTAAATTCAAGGGTAATCGTTGATCAACTAACAAATCCAGCGCGGTTGGAATTAATAGAAGGCAGGTTAGTTGAATTAAGGGTGCAAAGCAGTAATGCCGCCTTGGCTCGCAGGGTTAAAGCATGGTTAGCTCCGCTGCAACAGGGAACCCTTCGGGTTTCATTGTTAGAGGAAAATTTGCAAAAACTCAGGCAACGGCCAGACGTGGCAGCAGTGCGTGGCAACCTAGGCCGCTTGGGTAGTGATCCAGCCAAGGCTGTGTTAAATATCACAGTGGAGCCCGCTGCTCAACCGATCAGAGGTGAAATAAGCCTTCGCAATGATGGTAACCCAGGCACTGGAGAAGCCCGCGGAGTGCTTGGCCTTAGCAAAATTGGCCTTCTCCAAAACAGCGATCAACTCCTTGTTTTTGCTGAAATCAATACCGATCGCGACCCAGAAGTTGGCTATGTACTCGGATCAATTAGTTACACAGCTAATCTTAATAATCAACTGAGTTTCACCAGTGCCTTTGGTTATAGTCGCCGCAATCTAATCGAAACAGATCAACCATATCATGATCTCTCCTACAGGCAATTACAAGGCTATGGCCAATTAAATTGGAACCTAATAGATGGTTTAAGTTCGCAATTGTATGCATTCGCTGGGCTCAGTGTTAATCGCAACGATGTGTTTTTAGCAGATAAAGCAGTTCCCCTACTTGTTGGTGGCAATAGCAACGGCTGGTTGCGCACCGGTTTCATTCGAGCAGGCCTTGGCTTCAACAACTCTGGCCAATCCCTTGCCTGGGGAGGGCAGTTATATGGCTTACAGGGAATTCAGGGTTTTTCCACTCCCAGCCAACAGCTTGCCCTTGGCGAAGTTGGCATTAGCCCTGGGGAAGCTAGGGCATTAGGGGTAAGTCTATCGGGCAGTTGGTTAGCCCTACCCCAATTGCAATTAAGCATTCGCAGCGCTGCCCAATGGGCTCTTAATCCGCTCAGCAGCGACATGGGATTCAGCATTGGCAGTGATAGCGGCCTCCGCGGTTTACCGGGTCAGCTGGTTAGTGGCGACAGCGGCTATCTGGGCTACATAGAGGCCGCCTATACCCTTTGGAAAGGTGGCTCTAATCGCCTGCAGCTAGTGCCTTTTATCGGTGCCGGCGGGGTTGAAAGCAACCGCAACTCAATCAATTTCAACGACACCGCTGGAGCGGGGGGGGCATTTTTACGTTGGCAGCAGGGAAATACTTGGAGTGTGGAGCTCGGCTGGGTGGGTCCCTTCCAAACAGAAGCGCAAACCCTTTGGAATAACTGGCTGATAAGTGATGGTTTGTATAGCCAACTAAAAGTGCGTTTTTGAAAATGCTTTTTCCCAGCCCAAGGCGCTGGAACCACTGGATCAGCTTAGTAACCCCCTATGGGGTTGCTGGAATTTTGCTCTGGGGATTAAGCAGTAGCGGCATTGGCGAAAACCTCAATCTTTTGCTCTACGACGCCAGCATCCAAGTGCGCAAAGTACCCAGCGGTATCGATACACCAATTCGCTTAATTGGTATCAATGAAGCGGATATCCGTAGATATGGTTGGCCCATAAACGACAGGCAGCTCACAGCAGGTTTGCAAATCCTTAGGGCAGCTGGCGCCACCGCCATCGGCTTAGATATCTACCGCGATAAGGGTATCGATCCAGGTAGTGCTGAATTACGCCAAGAGTTAAAAGAAAATCCAAAGTTGGTGGCAATTTTTAATGCCGCTGAGGCAATTCCAGCACCTCCGGGCACCCGCCCCCAGCAGCAAGCTTTCAATGATCTGGTTTTAGATGGCGATGGGGTGCTACGGCGCGACCTGGTGCACGTTGATGGCCAACCACCTGCCTATTTAGCTTTACCGCTACGCCTATGGGAAAAGGCTCAAGGCAATCAGCAACTGCGTTCAACTTTTAAAAATCCCCAACTGCAAAGTCGCTGGTTAACACCAGGTTCCGGTGGATACAGGCAAGTGGATGCAGCTGGTAGACAACGGATGCTGAGTTTTTTACAACCTGGTAGCTTTCCTATTTGGAACCTCTCATCCCTTTTAGATAACAAAATTCCAAAGGCTGATCTAAAGGGCAAAATTATTTTAATCGGTAGTGTTGCACCCTCTCTTCGGGATGATTTCAACACCCCCCACACCCGTTTTAGTGCTGCTGCACAGCTTGCCACGATGCCTGGCGTGGAAGTGCATGCCCACCGCTTAGCAGCCCTAAGCCGCCTAGGGCAGGGCAACCACTACCAGATGGATGTGCTACCGGCTTTCACTAAAACCATTGCCCTAGCACTGATTACAGCCGCTGGCATCGCCATTGGCGAAGGGATTAAGGCCCTACGGCGCAGCGGTTGGGTGCTGCTTAGTGGTGAGCTTTTACTGCTAGCCATTGGTTTTGGCCTGCTGCTTCAGGGCATTTGGATTGGCATCAGCATCCCCATGACTACCCTTGCCTTGATCACAGCCGCCGGTTGGCTGCGGCGAGGTGCTGCCGGGCAATTACAACGGCGCCAAATCGAACGCTTATTGGGGCAAACCACATCTCCCGAAGTGGCTGCTGAATTGTGGAAACAACGGGAATCGCTATTGGAGGAGGGGCGCTTTCCTGGCAGGGAATTAGCTGTAACGATTTTATTTGCCGATATTGTTGGCTTTAGCCAAGTGGCTGAGGGATTTCAACCGGCTGAAACGCTGCAATGGGTTAATACCGGCATGGAAAAATTTGTGCAGGTAATCCATAACAATGGGGGCATGGTAAATAAATTCACAGGTGATGGCTTCCTTGCGGTATTTGGGGTTCCCCTTGCTCAAAACCCAACGCTAACTGCAAACCAAGCTTTAGATAGTGCCGCCGCATTGCAGCACACATTACTTGAATTAAATCAACAATTACTAGCGGAAAATCGGCCTGCAATGAAATTACGGGTGGGCCTCCATAGCGGCGAAGTAATCACCGGCTCCATGGGTAGTAGCGATCGCATGGAGTATGCCGTTATTGGCGATGTAGTAAATGTTAGCTCGCGCCTTGAATCACTAAACAAGGAACGCCAAGTTAACCTGTGCAGAGTATTGCTATCCAAGGAAACCCTAAATCTATTAACAAATCCTGAGCAATGGCAATTTAATTGTTGGGGTAGCTTCCCCCTTAAGGGCAGAGAGCAAAGCGTTGAGGTATACGAATTAACAGGTTTTAATAACTAAAGCTGCTGGCAGCGCACCGGTAACTGCTCAGGCCAATTACCGGGCAGGGGCTCAACACTTAAAAACTTGCTTATTTCAGCGGTAGGAATGCTTGAACCACAGCTTGCCGCCAGGCGGTTGAGGAGGGTTACAGATCCAACCCCTTGCCCCGGGCGAATCAAGCTAAGGGCAGGCGGCGAGGCAGTGGTAATAAAACCAAGGGGGTCGCCAGCTAAACCAACTGCCCCAGGGCAAAGGAAAGAACTCTCCCAGCGGGTTTCAGCCGTCAAAGCGGGCAGGGTAATTAGCCTCACCCCAGCGGCCATGGGCTCCAACTGGTAGGAGCGCAGCCCCTGCAAATTTATTAATAGTGGATAGGTTTGAACAGCGGGGCCCTCCAAAATGGCAATGGTGGCTGGTTTGCCCTTGGCCACCTCTTGAATATTGGCAGGCAACACCAGGTGGGCAACCAACCTTGAAGTGCATTCCCCCCTGGTGCCTCCCCCCACACGGCGGCCAGGGAATTGACTGCGGGTATCTGTTGTTTGGGCAAAGCCAAGGCTTGGTAGCAGTGCTGTGGCGCACAGCGCAAAAAGCAAGTGTTTAAACAAACCCATAATCAACTGCCTGGAACACCCATTTACCTTTGCACAACTTGTTGAATCAAGCCCATGGCCCAACACAAAGGCCGCCGTGATTTAACTCACAACAAGCAGCGCCGTTTGAGCGGTTCTTCACTCAATAAACGCATACCTGCAGCCGTTTCCTCCAGATAACCCCGCTCCCGCAATTTGCTTAGGGTGCGCGAGGTTGTTTCCCTTGATAAACCAGCGATTGCCGCCAGTTCCCGTTGGCCAAGGGCGGGGAACACACTCAACACATTGGCGCCAGATTGGCTGAGGCAAGCCAATTGGGCCAAAGCATTCAAGAGGCGGGTGCTGGCATCGGCTGAATGGATCGCAAAACGGCGATTTAACTCCCGCAAGCGCTTGCTTTGCAATTGGGCAATCGCCAATGAAAGGGGCGCTCGGCTAAGCATCAATTGCCGAAATAATGCGCCTGAGAACTTAACCAAATTCAATGGAGTGAGGCTGAGCACATCAGCGGAACGGGGTTTTTCATCCAACAAAGCCATTTCGCCGAAAACATCACCAGGCCCAAGCAAACACAACACCACTTCTTCGCCGTCAGGGCTGAAACATCGCACCTTTGCTAAACCAGCACGGATCAAAAAAAGGGTTTCACCCCAGTCGCTCTCCTGCACAAGCAACTGATCTTCTCCAAGGGCACTGGCCAGATGACGCTCCAGCAGCCGCTCTAAATCAGCCTGTTCCAAACTTTCAAATAGTGGGAAAGCGCGCAGCAGTTCAGGGGTGAGGGGAGCGATGGCCATGGCTAAACGGCAAACACAACAATGGCCAGCAGGGTCCAAATTGCTTTAGAAAACAAATGCAAACTTTGATCAACGGGTAAGCAATACAAATTTCGGCACTTGCCCCAATCAATCAACATATGCACAAGCCATTCAGCAAGGCCAAGCAACGGCACCCCAGTTAATAAAGCCACTATCAAACCATGAATTGCACCATGGGCTGTTAACCAATAGCCCCATGGCAAGGAATGGTTGGGTCCGGCGCATTTCTCCCTCGCCATGCGGCCGTTCTGGAGAGCAAAGTCGCCAAGGAAATGCCCCATCAGCAGCAGCAGTAGCAAGTTGATGAACGCCATAGAAAAGCCCTTTGGGCATTGATAAAGAACGATCTGGCGCCAGGATGAGGTTTAAATCTCCCCCAAACGCCATGGCTGCGTGGCTGATCTGCATAGCCGCCCTATTTCTACTGCAGCTGTTCAGCCGCAGCATCCATAGGTTTTGGGGCTATCGCTTCCCCTGGCGTATCAGCAGCGCCGCCCTTTTGGCCTGGGCCCTTGGCGCCACATTTCCAATGTCTGGCGGTTTTGGCCTAGCCGATGACTTGCTGGTGGCCCTTGCAATCACAAGGGTGCTGCTTTGGTTTGGCCTGGAACTATTACCCCGCTGGCGCCTGCTGCCCCATAGCCCGAAAATCCTGCGGGATCTGCTTTTTGTGCTGATTAGCGGTTTGCTTGTGGTGGTTACCTTGCAACAGCGGGCCAAGGTAGACCTGCTCGGCATCGTTACCACCTCAGCGGTGCTAACTGCAATTATTGGTTTAGCGGCCCAGGAACCGCTTAAAGATCTGCTCGGCGGCCTCAGCCTGCAATTGGAGCAGGTGCTTCGGGAGGGAGATTGGATTGAGGTGGGTGGTTTGATCGGCCAAGTGCAGTCGATCAGTTGGCGCGACACCCAATTGCGTTGTGTGGATGGTTCAAAACTTGTTATGCCCAATGCCCGGGTAACCGCTTCTGACCTACGCAATTTCAGCGGTTATGGACCCCACGCCAATCGCATCTTTGTGGGCCTCGACTACAGCCTGCCACCGGGCCAAGCCAAAGAACTACTGCTGCTGCTGGCACATCAACACCCACTGGTATTGAGCGATCCAGCCCCAGTGGTGCGCCTTGCCGGCTTCGACGACAGTGCCATCCGCTACGAATGGCTGGTGTGGCAAGCCAGCTACGGCAACAGCTTGGGATTACGCAGCGATCTACTTGAACAACTGTGGTATGCCCTGGCTCGCCAAGGCCAAAGCATCCCCTATCCCATCCGCGACGTACGCCTTAGCGATGCCAAAACCACAACAAATACTTCAAATAAACATGAGATTAAACAGCTACTTGAAGAAACACCCCTGTTTGGCGGCCTTAGCTCAACCCAGTTGGAAGATTTAATCGAAGCAAGCCAATGCAGTAGCTATGGCAATGGTGAAACTGTGGTTGCAGAGGGAGACGATGGTGATTCATTGTTTGTGGTGTGCCACGGCCGCATGGCGGTAAGCCGCTTGCAAAGCAATGGCGAAAATTTGGCGATTGCAGAACTAAAACGGGGCGATTTATTTGGTGAAATGACCCTATGCACTGGCGAATGTCGCTCCGCCACGGTGCGAGCTGAAGGGGAGGTGCGCCTATTGGAAATCGATCGTGGAGCCCTAGCCAGCCTTTTAAATGATGATCCAAGCCTGCTCGATCGCATTGGCCTTTTAGTGAGCCGTCGCCAAGCTCAACTACAACAACTTGAAGCGGAAGCAGCAAAAACCCAACAACAAGACCTGCTGCTGCGCATGCAAAGGCTGTTCAAAGCGTGGCTACTGTGAGCCTTTGCGCTAGTTGCCGCAATAGGTCGCGGCTGAACTGAGGGGAGCGATGCAACAATTCCTCAAAGGCATCGCTTGGCAATTGGAAAGCCCTGAGGCCCTCTGGGCCGGCCAAAACGGTGCGGCTGCGGCTCATGCCAGTAATCACACCCATTTCACCAAGGGTTTGGCCGGGCCCAAGGATCACAACAGATCCCCCTTGGCCAGTGAGGCGTCC
>Ga0214921_10004559_pt1 | contig 20298 bp, 12 predicted proteins | sample LL1505_MetaG_FD_177992 | JGI IMG/M metagenome (GOLD analysis project Ga0214921, IMG submission 177992) | Freshwater microbial communities from Lake Lanier, Atlanta, Georgia, United States - LL-1505 | ecosystem: Environmental > Aquatic > Freshwater > Lake | place: USA: Georgia | collected...
ACCATCTGCAATACATCAGCAGGTATGGTGGCAGCAAATACCCGAGCCCCACCATCAAAGATCAAAAAAGGAGCTGACAACAGCGTTCCAACAGCCAAGATCAGCAGCAGCATGTAACGCGGCTCACGCCATCTTAGAAGGATGAATGCACCCCCAATCCACCAAAAAACGTTGAGTATGAATGTAAGACCACCGAGGTGTTGGTCTGAGTAGGTGCCTTTGGTAACAAAAAGCTGCAATCCTTTGTAAAGCCCCTCAATAAAGAGCCGCGGAGTTTGGAGTAAGTTAGCCAAAGCAAGTCCATATGTTTCCTTTGCCATTGCGGCTTCGGAGCCCCTTGTCAAGAGGTCGGGGTGATCAGCAAAAACTTGGGACCAGCCCTTTCCCCCCACCGATAGGCCATATAGCGTATAAGAAAAGTTTCCACTGGAGTTGCCAACCGATCCGCCAACCATTAGCACTAGAAAGGTTTGTAGAAAAACTCCAGCCGTCAACGCCAACCCTGCAGCTACTAGCCAATGGAGGATAGGTTTACGCCAGATTCTGGCAACAACGCCAGCCCACAAAAGAAGCAAAGGCAAAGAAAACATGGCCCCCGCCCGTGCATTAAGTGCTACAGAGACAAGCGCAAGACCTAGGCAAATCCAAGCCAACGAATGACGCTGACAAGCTACCAGCAATGCCGACAGCCCGAGTGCGCCAAACATCAGGCCAGCATTCTCCGTCATCGTCATTGCGAAGGCGTGGTACGTTGCGAAATTGAACAGAAGTGCGAGAACTAATATACCACCCAGGACACCGACTAGACTGGCGGCCCGGGCAGCTATTGTGGTCAGAACCATTGACAGGAGAGCCGCTTGAACAATTAGTGTCTGATGGATGTTCCCTTGTCCCAACCATGCAATCGCTGTTAAAAGTGCTGGATAGATAACCCGCCTCTGGCACCACTCATCCTCGTACCGTGGGGTGGATGGATGGATGTGCTGATCCAACATCATGTTTGCGCAGCTCCAGTAGCCAGATGCATCTGAGAACTGATACGCACTTCCCGTGGATACATCAATTGAACTACCTGCCGACCAGGCGAAAATCAAAAACATCACTGCTCCCAGCCACGCTAGCGCTGCCCCGCCAAACAGGACACCCCATCCGCCATACGCACCACCAAGCGGCCTTGGACGGAGCGCAGTGACCATAGCGACACGCACACTGCGTAGCAAGCGCATATAGAAAAGGTTGCCTCCAAACAATTGGGTTAACCCAAAATGCACGAAAAAAAGCACAGTAAAGAAGGATATCTGCACCCAGCTGCGCAGGCTTGGCTCGACGATGATTGAATAGCGTCGACCATTACTGCGTGGGTCGGAGCAATCCGACGCAGAAAAAAACAGCTCACCATACCAGTGCGAATACCGTCCTTCACCTTTCTGGCGTATAAGGTCACCTGAAACATTGGGACTTCCGATTAAAAGATCGTTCTCTTTTAGAGCGAGTTTTGATTTAACTCCTGAAATGGTATCCGATGAATACTCCAAGAACGCTCGGTAATCTGGAACTGAGGTAAATTCAGTGACGTAGGCACATCCGCCAGTATGATTAATTGCTCGGGAATCAATGTCGAAAGATGCAGCTTTTAAGTTTAGAAACAGGGTAGCCAAAAACACTATCCATATCACAGCAAATAGAAGCATCAGGTAAATTACTGAGCGTGTAAAAATCTTGTCAATAAACCGGCGATCTATCAACATGTGCAACATAATTGTCCAAGCCTATTATTATTAAACATGCCTTCTTCTTAACTGGATCTTTCTTCTACCATTGCTACGTTGGCAAACTTGCTCAAGTACGGCAAGGTGCAAAAAGCACCTTAGCCACAGGCGAAATTCCATCAAGAAAGCAAAATGTGACTCAGACATATGAATTAAAAAGGTTGAACCAATCGGCTAGGTAACGGTCATGATTAAAGACGCTGAAAGCGGTATTTTTCGCTTCATTTCCCATCTTACGAGTAGCTTCCGGATGCCGCATTAGGTAGATGAGTTGCTCTCGCAACTCATCTGCGTCATTCGAATAAAACCCGTTGACTCCATTTTTGATGAACATGTCTACATCATGGTTATTTGCGCTAACCGTCACTACGCCACACATCATCGGTTCACACCGAGCGCGCGGCATAGGTGAACGCAATGTAGGATTGAAATAAACGCTGTACTGGCGGATTTGATCAACATAGTTCTTATATTTAGCAATCGCAAATAAATTATCCTTATAGCCTATGTCTGGGTCCGGAACCGATAGGCTTTCCGGAAGAAAGTCCTTCGGAAATTCAGGCGAAAACACCTGCTGATAGAGATATAAGCCGCGGTAGTGCGGGCGTGATTTCACCAATGGCCCCATAGGTGACAAAATGCCCTTGCTATAGGTGGCAGGCAAAAATTCGCTGGGGTCAAAACCGTGCCAGATGACACGCGATTTGCGGAAACCCCACTCTCGCTGCGCTTGGTAAGAGTTACACACGACTTCAATGTGCTTGACATAGTCCACCAATGCCACCCTCGCCGGTTCGATTACAGTCAATAGATCCGGCTTATCATAGCAAGGGTTGTATTGCCCGTGGAACTGCGGGGTTCCATGACATATCGCCACCTTCGGTAGGTTTACATGCTCAACAAAATAGCGAAAGGCAGCACCCCACTCTAGGCCGATCTTGCCGTTAGTGTTTTCGTGATTCAAAACATTTTCGTCAAAGTGCAACAGCGCCAAATCAAAGTCTGACTCTCGAATATCTTCGATATTGATGAAGCGGGCATTTGCGGGCAATGGACGTTGACCGTAGTCCCATTGGTCACACATGCCCGTCCCAGTGCCTCTGACGAGGAAAAAATCATGACAAGATTTGTAGAGTTCGTACTGGTGAGGCACGTGCCAGCGGTATGTAAGGATGCGAAGCTTACGATGGCCCATTTTTGACAAAGAGACTAACCTCGGCGCATCAGCAAACAACTGCTTCAACGCAACAAGATCCTCATTCTCACTATGGGCTGTGTCAGTTTTATATGACCACTCCTCTAAGACGTCAAGCGTACGAACCGCCCAGCGGCGGGCAACATAGCGAAGCTCGGGATGCTTCAAAAAAAGTTTGCGGAAATTTCGTAGAGACTTTTTGGGCTTCTCAGCCTCCGGTACCGAAGAAATGTGTGAAATATGAACCGAGAAAGCATCCTCAGTGAACTTGATGCTCAATCCCCGCTTGGACAGGCGGTACCCCATCTCCACATCTTCCCAGCCAAAGCCAGAGTCGGGCGCCAACGAATAGGAGAAATCTAAGTCAAACAAATCTTCGACAATAGCTGCTTTTTTGATAGAAAAATTACGCGTGATGCAATTCAGAAAACCATCAAGGAAGAGTGAATCCTGCAACTCTGATTTTTCCATTACAGCGGAGGGATTACGCTCCAATTCAGTCAGTTCATCGAGCGGCGGCGCGCCATGGGTTTCGATGTTGTGCGGACCGATTACTACATCGCAGTCCAAATAGGCATGAGCGTCGACATGAGCTGCGATGAACTGCTGGTTCAGCATGCAATCAGCGTCAATTATTACAACAATATCGCCACTTGCAAACGCAACACCACGGTTTCGAGAAGCACAGTTTCCAAGATTATGCTCGTTACGCAAAATGGTGTAGCTAAGCTGGGGAGCATGAGACCGTAAACTGTTCTTCTTAAACTCTGCAGTCACGATCGATTCTGCGTCGCCAAAACAGTCATATACATAGACAACCTCAATTTCACCTTTGTAGGTCTGATTGAAGTACGACTCAATTACAAACTTGAGCTGATCGGCCTTACCGCTAAGGATGGTGACAATACTGATCTTGGGCTGACGTCGCTTTTCGTAGATATTTAGGATTACCTTTAACGCACTGGGTAGGCCATCGTCAAGTCCAACCTCTGGCAGCCGCGAAAGGGATTGCGGATGCCGTGTGACCAAGCCATCTGCAAACGCCGACCAGGCTTCCCTCGACCGCTGAGGATTAAGGGCATTGGTGAGTGCCGTTACGATAACGGGAATCCTCTCGCTACGAGCAAACCTCGCCAAGGACCGCCCCAGTTCAATGTCGTACGTCGCAGGGATCAACAAAGCAGTACATCGCGACTCCAAACGCAATTCGTCTTCGTTCATTACTTGCAATTTGAATGATGTCGGCACATTCAGAGCCAATAAGGTTTGCAACTCTTCTTCCGCGAATCCAACGACCCCGAGCACTTCTGGTTTTAGATTTCTCTTTATTAACCCCAAACAGCCGTCAGGCCTTATATAGCTGCGCATCGCGCGTGACATCACATGCCGGCAAAGTGAAACTGCCATTACTACACCCCGATGGTGCGCGCCCCCACTTGTGGCAGGTGTGATGAAGGAGATCGCCCTACCCTTACGCTCGATCTTGAGCAAACGTGCCACCCCAAATTCCAACCATACGGCAACGCAATTAGTTAACGTGGCATTGGGTGATGCGATAGCGAGATAGCACTCGCCTATATATGTAAAGTTTTTCGGCAACTTAAACTCGTAAGAAGCGTTGTCCACCAGAGTCTCAGCCGCGACCATCTCATGGTGCAAAAGCTCGTTCGTATCAGAGAAAAGGCGAATATCGATAAAACAGGTGTTCGTGCGCTGGAATGTAGCAAACCGTATGGAGAGGCTGTCGATCTCATAAGGCCTCGTGTCGAGTGACTGCATCCAAACGACGTCAGCTGTAACGACAACGAGTACGTCGGCACGAGCATCTTTGACTGTCTTAGTTAGTCCGCTGAAAATGAGAAACCTGTTGTAGATGTTTCTTTCCCACTGATTAACCCTCTGCACAAGACCTTTAAGCAATTTTGGCCTCCTGATTAAGGATATCCAAAAGCAGATTTGCCATGTCTTTTGGGGTGAAGATGTCTTGGTCAGCCGCGATGCGATGAATCAATTCGGCTCTATGCCCGACATTGAACAACACCCTCTCCACGCACAGTGCGAGAGTCTGCATGTCGCCCAATGGGACAATATGTCCATTAACTCCATCCTTGATCATTTCCGGGACGGCACCACAAGCAGTAGAAACGACTGGGCAGTTCAACATGAGCCCCTCTCTGACAATATTTGGCGTCCCCTCTTTGTCAGATGTAAGCAGAAGCACATCAGCGATGCTGAGAAACTTCCAAATATCTGATCTTCGACCAAGAAGCCTAAATCGGTCCGACAAACCTGACTGCCTAATACTTTTTTCCAGTTCCCCATGCATAACGCCCTCGCCGCACAGCAAAGCGAGTGCAAGCGGGTTTCGTTTCAATACTTGGGTACATGTATCCACAAAGAGTTGCGGATTTTTCTCTCTGGACAATCGAAATGCACCGAAAACTATTTTTTGTTCACAACGAATACCCAGTGAATCTCGAAAATCTTTTTTTTCTTTCTGAGAAAGTAGTTTGTACGAATCAGGTTGATAGGCGTTCTTCAGCAAATGGACGTTTCCTTCATCGATACCGATCCATTTTTCGTAATCAGAATTACCCAGACGGGAATTGCCAGTTACAACAATCCGATCCGAACGCATGAGCGCCTTATAAGCGGGTAGGAACCATGGTTGATTGAAATCGAAATGAGATGGATTGTAGCTTCGGAAAGAGATAACTATTTTTGGAACATCAACCAGCAGTGCAGCAGCAGCGCCCGTAATATTGGGGTAATCAAGTTGAGCCACCAAGACATCGGGCTTCAATCTATCCAGCACCGTTGCCAGCTTAGACATACTAACTGCGGCCGGAAATATTAACGGGTTAAACAGCTGAATTAATTTTTCATCATTAAGAGATGAACATAGATATTCCTTCTCATCACCAGCCTGCACAACCTCAACTCCAGCGCTTCTTACCATATTTAAATAGTGGCCATTGGCACCAACATAGCTATCCACCACAAGACAGACGCGCTTGCCGATTTCCCTCAAACCGATAGCAAGAATGCACCACTGCCGTTCGGCGCCCCCTGCCGACAAAGCATGTGTGTAGAGAACAATAAAATCTGGCTCATTCGAATTGATCAGGGAGAGATTAGTTTTTTCGGCCAAATGAATCAAGGCGTCGGTTAATGAACCCACACAGCCAAACTCGCCAATTTCAATGCGCTTAGTTGCAACAGGCAGCAAATGCGAGGTGTCTTTATTTATGGGAGCGACCCATTCAAGCGCGAACAAGGGACGCAGGTACCAAGGGCGCGGTTGAGACGATATTGAGTAGTAAATGTCTTGATTCCATATAGAGTATCTACGTTCCTCAGTGTCAGCAATTTCCCGGTGCGAAGATACGAAAGGAAGGAACTGCACTGGCCCGTTGAAAAGAGCGTAGTTCAATGAACTTTCTCTGTCTTTTTCCGGATTAAATCGTTCAAATTTTATTTGATACCCGCCCCAGAGATCGGCGCGATAGTTTTTCGTCCGCCAAAACCTCTTGGCGAAGCGCAGCAGACGCAAAATATTGATGATCCGCCCGATCGGACTGAAGTGATTAAACTTATAGTCAATCAGTGTTCCATTGGTTTGATACCGCTCAGGAATGATCAATCTGAGCAAACGTTGTGAACGCAAATTCTGTATGTCACTACAACTAATCCATTGATAATCTCTTTCGAGAGAAAGGATAGTGCATTGAGCAACATCAATTTGTGCTTCTTGGAGGCATCTTGTAATACTCCAGTCAGCATCAAAACTATAAGTTCGTGACAGGACAGTCGATTTTTTCCTTTCCAAATCTAGAAATTTGCTCCTCTCAAACGCGCAAAGCAAAATGTAATCAGCATTGCTGAGTTGCTTAGCAATGCTCGTCTCTTCGTCCGGCTCATCCACTTTGGCAGACGAAACAACAAGCACAGAAGGAACGATAAAACACAACTTTCGAACCCGATTTCCAATATTTTTTGAATAGTGCCTTATCACATCCTTTTGAGGGATGACCAGCAGCTTTTCTACATCGGGAAGTGTTACAGGGCGATTGCGCAACCATTTATCCAACATAATCACAGACCAAGCCTGGTAGATAGAAAATCCGTATTCGGATGCCTGCAAATCAACAAATTTTTTGGCTCGATCAGCTCCCAACCAATTACCCAAAGGACTATCCTCGCCAAGGCTCTCGCGTAGTGCAGACACCAAATTGGATTTTCCCCAACCGGCAGTCAATGGCAGACCAAACCCTTTTTTCGGCAAGTCAATCATTTCCCGCGGCAGATAGCGATAGGCAATTTCCTTGAGCAAGAGCTTGCCGCGTCCTCCACCTACTAGGTAGTGCGCGGGTAGCCTCTCGGCGAAACGCGCCAACTCCATGTTCAGGAACGGCGTACGGACCTCGAGCGAGTGGCGCATGCTCATGCGATCGACCTTTGATAGAACAGCGCCTGGCATATAGTTTTCTACATCACTCGCTCTCATGCGATGCAGCAATGGAATCCTCTCGTTGTCAACCTCGCCCATTAGTCGCCTGACATTCTCCGCTGCACCCACTGGAATGAAGCCAAAGAGTTGTGCCAGCTGCTCGGGACTGAATACCAAGATTCGGTTGGAGTAGTAATAATTCCGCCCCGGACTCCAGGTGGGCATGCGTTGATTTTCGTGATCTTCAGCTTCCTTAAGAGTCTGAAAATAACGGCCGTATCCCCCAAACAGTTCATCGCCGCCATCACCAGAAAGTGCTACGGTGACATGCTGGCGCGCAAATTCTGACAAGTAGTAGGTAGGCAGACAGGAGCTATCCGCATTAGGTTCGTCAAGCAGCTTTCCCGCATGGTTCAGAAAGTCAACCGCCGACGGGGAGATGATCTTGTCGTGATGTTGAGTACCCAGAAGCGCAGCGAATTTTCGCGCAATTTCGTGTTCACTCTCAGCGTCCCCAGAAAAACCAATCGAAAAAGTTTTTAGCGAAACACCGAGCTTGCGTCGCGCCAAAGCACAGACAGTTGATGAATCAACGCCACCTGAAAGAAAGGCACCTAGCGGAACATCGGCAACAAGACGCCGCTGAAGACTGCGGACCAAGATATCTTCGAGCTCGTCTGCAAGCTGAGCCATGGGTTGGTTTGTGTACCCTTTTGCACCTGGTTCAAACGCAAAGAATCGCCTGATTTCCGGAGGACGCCCCGGCGCAAGCCGCATCCAGTGGCCCGGCGGGAGTTTTTGCACCCCTTGATATATGGAGCGAGGTGCACCGATGTACTGAAACATCAACACTTCCGCCAAAGCATCGGCACTTATCGTCGAGTTAAAGCCTGGAACCTTTTCAAGGGCCTGCAGTTCTGAGGCAAATGCCAAACCACCGCCCGATAACTCCATGTAGTAGAGTGGCTTTTCCCCAAAAGGGTCCCGTGCCAGCAACATTTCCCCGGTCAGGGTGTCAAATGCAGCAAAGGCATACATGCCGTCTAACTTTAGTAAAGCCTCCACCCCCCAAAGAGCAATGCTTTCCAGTAGCACTTCGGTATCTGTTCTACCTTTCAGCGTGACAGACTTGGCTTGAAGCTCACTACGAATGTCCTGAAAGTTATAGATTTCGCCATTGAAGGAAATGACCCAGCGGCCTGCAGCGTCCGTCATAGGCTGCCGCCCCGCGTCCGAAATATCAATAATACTTAGCCTGCGATGCCCCAGAACGCAGCGATGCTGCTGGTCCACCCATAGTCCGTCCGCATCAGGCCCGCGGTGGACGAAACTTTGCGTCATGTTCCGCACAATCCCAGCAGGGTCCCCCATAGCCCGCAAGCCGAAAGATGGGCTATATAGCCCAGCAATTCCACACATCTATCACTCCCAGCTATCTTTAAAAAGTATTAGATTTGTCTTTGTCAGTTTTACACTACCGTTTGACAACAAAACGCCCTGATATCACCTGTAAACGATCAAGAGAAATATCTGCGTAGGGGCTGAAATCAGCAGCCCTCAACCGAGGAATGAGATCGACCAAGTACTCTGGGGGAGCCCACATGTTTGGAAAGAATTCCACATCATCAAAACCAACGTAGCGGAACAAGGCCAGCATCTCGTCAGGCCTTATCCGGTTGCCACATTCACAGTTACGCTCTTCTAACATTTCATGAAATGAAAACTCGTCCAACAAAAGATATTCAAGCGGCTGCGAGAAATCTCGGTGATCCCGAAAGTCCACCTGGTGGAACCCCATCCCTCCCAACCGAGTAGTGCGACGAAGGCTGTCAAGAGCCTTCAGGGGGTGGTATAGATGTTCGAATACAGCATTTGAAAGCGTTATATCAAATGCCTCTGGATACTTTTCAGCCAACTTCTCTAGGGGAGTCGTGTCGAAGGACAGCCGTCGTGTCTCATGTTTACCGTCTCTGATTACTTCTTCAAGCGGTTGTAAATCAACACCTGGCTTTTCGGCGCGAAGCATCGCAATAATTTCTTGGTATAAAGGAACATGATAGTCCGCTTGAAAAGAGCCTAGATGGTATTGGAAGCGATCACTGACGGTTGCTCTCCCTGCTCCCCAGCACAACAAGACCAATGCCGTACCGAAATTCACACCAGGACCCAGTTCCAAAAATTCTTTATTTGCCAAGAACGTAAGGCCACCCGGCATTTGACTAACATATGATTTGGCTATGTCAATTGCATACTTGGCATCCAGTTTTATTTGCTCTGGATTTGTTTCCTGACGCGCAGGACTGAAAGGTTGAGCTGTCGCATCAGTCGACAAAACCTCTAGCGACCCTTCCGTAAGTTTTGAAAATAGCGGAAACAGTTTTTTAATAACTTTTTTCAGTAACGACATTACTCACTCAGTCTAGTAAAACAAATAACTTTTGGACGACACAATATGGGCAGGAAAAATCAGCTGATTACCCGACTCAGTAGTTCACTGCACATGCTGCTAGTTGAAAGGTAAGTTTCGGCGTAGTAGCGACTCTGATCACCCATATCAATAAGTAACCGGCGATTATGCTCCAACCGTCCTAGTGCCTGCGCAACCTCTGATGGGGTCTCCACATCAAACCCAGGTAGTGGCTTTGGAAAACGTTTTCTAAAGATATCTTTACGAAGATTAGCCATTACGACCCGCCCTAAGGCATATGCATCCAGGGTGACCCCCCCGGGAAGTGATGTTCCGAACTGATCACAAATCAAATCCGCCGCTATCATTTCATGGTGAAACTGCTCAAGGGGCATTTCATCCAGCCATTTAATGTGACATTGAATACCAAGCTCCTCTATCAATGCCAACGCTGCATCGATATCCCACCCCTTCCTCACCATTCTTAACTCCCCAGAACCTCCTGCTTTAATATATTGGGCAAATCCCTCCAGCAGGATGTCCGTACCCTTAAAGTCTATTGCACTCAGTTCTGGGTGCGATTCGAGTTTGAAATTGATACGCGCACCGTTCAAAATAATTAACCGTCTATTATCGTTCAACTTTCGCGGCTTTAAATCTGTTAAATTGCAACTAAAAAGCATAAATCGACAGCTATTTAAAACACCGATCTCGTCTAACAACAAATCCCCAGAAGGTATGGTCCCTCGTTGTGGATAGCAAACTAGATTCGCCCCAAGAATCCCATCCCTTTGGCGCGCGACAAGATCAATAAATCTCATAATGTATTGGCGACCCTGAGGGGATTTTTTAAATTCAGGAGCCCACTGTGCAGTTCGAAGGTTAAGCATATTAAAATTTGCCCAATATGACAAATCTGAACCAGTTAAAAATACCACATACGGAATATTCAAGTATCCAGCGAGGGCTGGTCCGGTGTCATTTAAAATAGCTAAATCAATACCGTGTGTCAAATAGTGCACCGACTTATCCATCTCTTCTGTCTGGAAGGCAATATCTTCGTCAGTCATTTTACTGCAGTCCACTATCCATTCGGGATATGCGTCTCGCCAGATTGGATGGCAGGACTCCGGCCGATGAAGTGCTTCCTTACGATTAAGAATAAGTCGAACTTCGTGCCCGAGCTCCTTCATTCCTTTAGCCAAAAAAAGGGAACTATTGTTTGTGTTTCCAAAAATAGCTATAGACAAAGACATAATTGATTATTATACTCTTAATTTGACTTTTCTAATATTGGCTAATTCAAGCACGAAGTGCAACTTTGAATAACTGATGGTTGGGTGGCTGAGGATGTTTAGCATTCAAGGCTTCTTGACCTGCCAGTCTAAGTTGCCCATGACCTACAAACACCTCAGCCAAGTTGAAAGATATCAGATTCACGCCCTTATGAAAGCCGTACACGATCAGTCTGAAATAGCCAAACTGCTGGATCGTCACAAGCCTACCATCAGTCGGGAGTTGACCCGACAATGTGCAATATAAATCTTTAACTGAAAATTATCAAACTCGCTGTGATCTGCACCTCAATGCCCCGCAGTCACTCAAAATAGCCTTTGAAATTTCGTGCATACTAGGCGCAGGTTGCAAGAAGTTTGGTTCTGTTACCTCATTCGATGTAAAAGAGCAATTAATGTCTATCGGTATCGTTGTGGTGGGGCCTGGCCTCATCGGTAAAAAGCATATAGCCCTCATTCGTGCAAATGCGAACACACATTTGGCTGCAATTGTTGCTCCAGATCATCCGGTGAACCATCAAATTGCAGCGGAGGAGGAGGTGCCACTTTTCTTTGACTTGTCAACCTGTACTCCAGCAGTAAGGGTCGATGCCGTAATCATTTCCTCCCCCAATTCGTATCACTTTGAGCAATCCCGATGGTGCATCAAGAAAAACCTGCCGGTGTTGATCGAAAAACCGATTACTCCGAGCCTTAACGAAGCGAGGGAGCTTGTACAACTGGTCAATGAACGTGGGGCAAAGGCTCTTGTTGGCCATCATCGTGTTTACAGTCCGCTATTGGATGCCGCTCAAAGGGTCATTCGCGAAGGGCAGCTGGGGCGCCTTGTATCAGTCATTGGAAGTGCGCAGTTTTTCAAACCCAGTCAATACTTTTTGGATGGGCCCTGGCGCGCACAACCTGGTGGGGGGCCGCTGCTCATCAACATGATCCACGAGGTGGGAAATTTGCGCGCATTGATGGGTGAAATTGTTTCGGTCCAGGCCATGTCGTCGTCAGCGATACGCAACTTTTCGGTGGAAGACACCGTTGCAATTAATTTTTGCTTTGAAAATGGGGCCTTGGGCACTTTCATTTTGTCCGACACAGCAGCCACCCCCATGAGTTGGGAGCAAACCGCCCGTGAAAACCCTGCCTACCCAACCTACACCAATGTTGACTGTTACACGATCGCTGGAACTCAGGGCAGTTTGAGTTTCCCAACGATGCAATTGCGATATTTCCCTGCTGATCAAGAGGCGAGTTGGTGGAAACCCTTTTCTGAAAGCATTGTGGCGGTAGAACGTGACGATCCGCTCGGTCGGCAATTGGCTCATTTTGTGGATGTCATCCGTCACAATGTACATCCCAAAGTTCCGGTCAGCGATGGATATCGCAATCTGTTGGTTACGCTAGCCATACATGAGGCAGTGCAATCCGGCTCGACAGTCCAGATCAGGAGTTGAGTATGGCAAAAGTATTGTTGGTTGACACAAACTTCTCATCGCGGCCGATCTATGATGAATTGGTGCAAATGGGTCACCAGGTTCATGTGGTTGGTGGCAATCCATCTGATTGCTTGGCCAAGTCGGTAGATAACTACTGGCAGTTGGACTACGCAAAAGTCACGGAATTGGCAGAATTGGTTGAGCGTGAGCGATTTGATTTTTTAGTGCCAGGCTGTACGGACCGCTCTTACAGTACCTGTTCCGCAGTCTCACGGGGGCGATTTCCAGGAATAGAAACCATACAGGTTGATGAAGATTTAAATCATAAAGACCGGTTTCGAAGTTTGGGTTTGCAATTGAAACTCCCGGTTCCAAATGTGCAGTGGCAGGATGGCGATAGAGAGACAGGGTGGACTGAACCTGAGTTGGATAAATTGGTCTGGCCTCTAGTGATCAAACCTGTTGATGCTTTCAGCGGGAAGGGTATTACTGTGTTGAGCTATTTGCAACGCTTAGAACTCAGCGACGCAATTGCAATGGCGCGAAAGTTTTCAGCTAGAGGCATGTGCCTGATTGAAGACTTTAAGAGTGGGCAACTTCATAGCCATTCGGCGTTTCTCAGCACAGGGAGGGTAGTGCAAGATGTGGTCATAGTGGAGCACGGCACCACCAATCCGTTTGTTGTGGACACAAGTCGCGTAGTGATAGATGTGCCTGACGCAGTTATTCAAAAGCTTCGGATTGCCGTGGAGACTCTTGCCGGAGCCTTAGGACTTCGTGACGGTCTTCTCCATACACAGTTCATTTTGGAAGGAACCCAACCTTGGTTGATCGAGTCGACACGCAGATGTCCAGGTGATTTGTATAGTCAACTTGTTGAATTGAGCGGAAGACCTGGGTATGTCAAAAATTACATTAGGCCATTTCTCGGATTAAGCGTTGTCCCCGAACAGACTGAAGGCTTATGCCCGGTAATGCGACACACTGTTACTGTTTCAAAAGTTCGGAACTTTAGTCATCTTCAATTCCACTGTCCCGTTTTAATGGAGAAGTGGGTGCCTTTATGCTTGACAGGAGATCCCTTGCAGGCGAGTCCAACAAGCCGTATTGGCATACTCTTCGCTAAAGAGAAGGATATGGACAGCCTTGATCAGCTTTATGCCACAACTCTCAATCGTGAACTTTATGAAGTTAGGTGATGACACGGCCGTTTTACACCATTCTTTTCAATCGGTACTGCGATTGAAGTGTTTGGCGCCGCACCTTACTTGTCATTTTCCTAGGGCGAAAGGCGGAGCCTACGATTTAAACAAGCCAGCCGTAGCGAGAGTTCGCAAAACTTGGCTGTAGCCGAAAACCAAGTGTGGGAAGTTCATCTTTTCACGCAACCTGAGGCTAAGCTCAGGCAACCTGTAAAAAGGAACGCTAGGATACATATGATGTTCAACATGATAATTCATGTTGGCATAGAAAAAAGCCATAAAGCGAGGCAGGATTGCTGTGCGACATAAGTTTGCATAGTCACCGTGAGCTTGGTAAGTGAGCCCGTAGTGTTGATAAATTGCCAGTGTCCGAACAAAGAATGTGAGTACGAAGGGTGCCAGATTGACAGCTAGGATCAGATACCAAGCGCCAAAAAGCGCAAAGGTCAGCAATAGCTGCAGTTGGCAGGCTAAAACCACTCGCGCCGCGCTTACCAAACTATTGTGATTTTTACTGCCTAGTGGAAAAAGTGCGCCCACCCCCGACGGGACAACGCCAAAAGCATTGGTTCCGAGTATTCTCAGTCGGCGGATAAAGCCTGGCAAATCGAAACTAAGAATCCAGAGTAATGTTAAGCCGTCGATTTTGGGATGTGGCAAACCCTCTGCATCGCCGGGCTGCAGAGTATGGCGGTGGTGATAGACGTGGCTTGCTTCAAAGTAGCTGTAATTGCTCCAGGTGAGTATCGAACAGATGCGAAAGAGGAAGCGGTTAAGGGCCCGGTGGGTAAAAACTGAGTTGTGATAAAGCTCGTGTCCGATACCAGTCCAACCTAGGAAAGAAAATGCCGCGCAATGCGGTAGTAGAGCCAGTAGTGCCCAGCCGATGAAACCTTTTTCAAGAAGAAACAAGCTTAGCAAGACAAATAAAATATGGAAAGCAAGACGTAGCCCCCAATGCCGTATCGCAGCGCCATTACTACGGCGCGTCAAATGAATCAGATCGTTGCGTGCAAGGAGGTGCATAGAGAAAGCCAGTTTATGCCTTTGAGGTTAAATGTTCAACGCATTTACCTTTAAATAGAAAGGCGAGCATCGTGTTCTCGACATGGAAAATAAGGTGATCTTGCGAAAAGGCACCTATGAAGTCAGTAACATCGGAATGGATCTTTGAGTCGTAGTCGTGCCACGCAACGACACCGTTAGCGCCGATCATCTCCAAGGCTTTTCGCGTGTCGGATGCAATGGTGGAACTATCGTGGCCACCATCAACAAAAACGAAGTCGACCACGTCCGATAACCCCGCAGCTGCCACATTTAAATGGGTACTATCTCCACGCAAGAGAGTGAGACGCCCTTGTTGTTGTGGCGTTATGCTTATAAGATAACGAGGCCCCTGAATGGATTGGGTGAAGCGCAGATAGTCATCATTTTTCTTGTCGTCAATGCGTAACTCAGCATCCGAATAGCGCGCTGCATCGCTGTATTGATCGCTGTTATCGCCCAAGTCAATGGACGTAATGTGGCAGGACTCACCGGTATTGCGCAGTAACAACGCAGTGGAGTAGCCAAGAAAGGTGCCGAACTCGAATACCTGTTGAGGCCTTGTCAGCTGCAACGCTGTAATCAGCGCTGCTCCTTCAAGTAAGGTAATGCTGCCGATACCACTTGATGGAATTTGACACTGCATGTCGACAGGATGCTCAAAGTTATTTTCAATGAGGTTGAACAACACCCGAGGCTTTAGCTTGAAGACTCCCTTACTATTTGTCATCAGCGTCCGCATCAACGCCGCAGTCGTGTCAATCAACATGAATTTTCTTTGGTGTGTTTGGATATGACCAGAATCTGAATCAGACTTGCCGAGGGACGAAGTACATCACAGTTTCTGACCAGCCTTCAGTGTAGTGTCGCAAGAAAAGGTTGTAGTCATCGCGCTGGGACAGAACAAATTCTGGAATTTTCCAAAAGTCACTGATATGGTGATATGTCGCTATGGCAAGAATTGGGTGATCTTCGCGGATATGCCGTCCCGCGCCTTTCAACGCATTTAGTTCCCAGCCCTCTATATCCATCTTAATGAAATCGAGACGTTCTCGGATATGAAGGTCGAGCGTGGTAACTTCAATGCTACTGTCCCCGCCAGAAGATATGGCGCTGGCAGATCCGATGGAAGCATTAAATCGTAAGGTCGAGCATGTGTCAGATACGCCAAGTGCTGTGAAAGTAACATCGCGCACTCCGGCAAGCCGAACCAGTGCCTTGTGCATGTTAATGGCAGACGGTTCAAAAATGTAAATTTTGTCGTAATGCGGATAACGGGATGCAAAAATTTCACTGGTATCACCATCGAAGCCACCGCAATCAACAAACCTTGCATTTAAAGGAATATTAAGGAAAGGCTCGAAGTATTGTTCCTGCATACGGACGCTGAATCCAGCCATATGACGCGGGTCGGCCGTGAGACGATAAGCCATGATGCAATTGAAGGTCTCTTTTGATTCGTTGTCGGCAAGTCGGTCAAAAACAGTGCTGTAAAAAACATGATTGTCCGTAAGATCACTTCGCGCTTCTGAAACGAAATTCGGAAAAGCTAGAGGTGATCCCCGCGGACGCAGTAGGTCCGCGTAATCAAGAGCATCTACTCGTGGAATAGTGGCAATGCGGTGCCGGGCGCTCAAAGGACTTATCGACATCGAACAGTTAATGACAACAGAACCGGACGGCACAGCCTGCCCCTGGATAACTGGTAGATCGTTCCAATGGGTGCCAGACACAAAATCGTCCACAACACCTACCACACTCAGCAATTCGCTTAAGCGCTTTACATGCTCATTTCGTCCAAGGGCATAACAAGGTAACTTGGCTTCAAATAACTTCTGAACAAGAGTTGTGTGCTTGGTGTCGGCATGAAATGAATCACATACAGTTTGTGGGTCTAGCATGACGATGCTTGGATTAAATGTAGCTTCCATATTGTTGGCGCAAACCTTGTTTGATACTTCAAAGTAATTCTCAATATTTTAAATTGAAAGCATTAGTCGCCTAAAAAAACCCACTCGATCGTCTGTTCTGTGTCGATTTCAATGATGTAAGTGGGGCGCAGTACTGTGATCAAACGGAGGAATACTTACAGAACTTGATGAAAAGTGCTTTTCCACAAACAAATGATCGCTCAATGGAATCGGACTTAACCTTTAGCAGATCATTGCCCACACGGTATGGACCATCTCCATGGATCCAAAAATAGTCGTCCAATATGAGCCACCCGTTTACGTCAAGCAGCGTTAACCAAAGCTCACAGTCCAAAGCGACTTTTTCATAGTCATGGTTCCCGTCTATATGAAGTACAGAAATCTTCCCTAAATAAGTTACTGTGCCGAAAGTCTGCGTAGTCGCAGATCGGTCTTGTTTGTACTTATAGAACCCTTTTTTTGACTCCGCTTGAATGTAGTTGCTATGACCAATACCTATCGGGTAGAGGTTAAGCGCAAAGTCCAATGGAATATTCTCGATAGTCCACTCGGTGATCATCTGTACTTTCACAAGGTCGGGCGAATCATTTTGCACAGCAGGTGAAGCAGCCCAAGGGTCAATTGTCAGGAAATTACCTACTCCATATCTCTTTGCTAGCAAAGCGAGAACAGCTGCAGATTTACCTACTAAAGATCCTATCTCTACAACATCTCCTTTTGGTGCACTAGCAAACACTGCCATCATCGCCGCAATCTTCTGGTCATTGGATTCACCATAAATATTGCCAGACATTTGGAAAATTGCTGATATTTCCAGAGTGCTTAGGGCGTTATCGGACTGGGCGCATGCATGAATGAATTCTTGGAAAGATAGGGCTTTAGTAGTTAGTTTGTCAAACTTTTGCATTTCACGTTTGATCGGTGAAACCCCAATCAACTCTAAAGATAAACCATTCTCACTAATGAATCGCTCAAGCCAAATATGCACAGCCGCTGCAGGCGCGAAAACTCTTGAGATACTGTAATCTTTGACTGCTGAGAGAAATGCATCAACAAATTCAGGCTCGTACACATACGGCAACTGGAGCAAGCCGTCGGCACGGATAGATAGTTCAGATAAGTGCTCCGAAGTGGCTTGTACGATTCCTTCCCCCCGCTCCAGCGCGGCTTGCACATAGTTTTGACCTTCTATGTGGGTGGCTGGAAAAACCAGTGTATTTCTAGGTAAATGGTTGTCTGTGTGCAGGATTGTGGTCATAAACGTATTAAGATGGCTAACTATCGCCCCAAAAGAGTCGCAAGGTTTTTAAGGATGAATAAGTTCGATGATGCGCGCAATATCAACACTAGCCAAGCCTGGATAAATCGGTAAACAAATCACCCCATTGGCCGCCCGGGTGGCCTCCGGCAGGTTGGCGGTTCCAGCCGAGGGTAAGCTTCTGTACATGGGAAACTCGGTTATCAAAGGGTAAAAATAACGGCGGGCGTAAATGCCATTGCTTCGCAGTTTCTCAAAAAGCACATCGCGGCTGGTTGGATATTCCGGCTTTACCAGAATAGGGAAGTAAGCATAGTTGCCGGAAAGCTGACCTGTATCGGCAAGACATTCAATGCCCTCAGTACCTTCAAGCGCTGCCCGGTATTGCAGATCTACTTGTTTGCGCTGTTCAAGCGCCTTGTCAATGCCCTTGAGTTGAAGCAAGCCGAATGCTGCATTTACTTCGCTCATCTTTCCATTGATCCCTGGCGCAATCACCGTCACTTCGTCCATAAAACCGAAGTTTTTGAGGTGGTCGATTCGTGCTTTGGTTTTTGCATCCTGACACACAATTGCACCGCCTTCAAAGGTATTGAATACCTTGGTGGCGTGAAAGCTAAGCACCGACATATCCCCATGATTTAGCACGCTGCCACAGTGACATTTCACGCCAAAGGCATGGGCAGCGTCGTAAATCACTTTCAGACCGTTGGTGTCAGCAATTTTTTGAATGGCATCCACGTCGCACGGCTTGCCATAGCAATGCACCGGCATGATGGCAGTGGTTTGCGGGGTAATTGCAGCTTCAATCTTTGACGGGTCGAGATTCAGGGTGACCGGGTCAATGTCCACAAAAACGGGTTTGATGCCATTCCAAAGCAAAGAATGCGCGGTTGCCACAAAAGAATAAGGCGTGGTGATCACTTCACCGGTGATGCGCAACGCTTGAAGAGCCGTCAATAGCGCGATGGTGCCGTTGGTAAACAGTGACAGGTGCTTCACCTCTAAGTAGTCGCACAGCGCCTTCTCTAAATCTTGGTGGAAGGGGCCGCCATTGGTAAGTTGCTTGTTATTCCATATTTGCTGAAGATACGGTACGAAGTCTTCGAGGGGCGGGAGCAGCGGCTGGGTTACGTAAATAGGTTTTTTCATTACTTGCTCTGTCATTTACTTTTCTCTAAACATTAAATGTCCCAACTTTGTCACATTAGACCGTCGTAAGTTAATATTTACTTTCAAAATTTGGCCTTCCAGTTTAGTCTAGATTTGAAGGTTGAACCCGCATCATGGCCCTGCCTGCGCAATGCGCTGTGCAACTGACGCGAGCCCATGAGCTGAAAGTCCAAGTGCAACCTGTCTATCGCATTCATCAACACCATATCCCTTTGACTTGTCGGCTTGGGCAAGTAGTACATCGCTCCTCGACTGATATTAAGCAACTCGGCCTGACGCTTCACGCTCAGTGGGTGGCTACGGTCAATCATTTGCCTGCGCTCAGCAACCCCGCCTTGGTGAGCGCGCGTTCTAAAAAATTGATCTCCAACGCCTGCAGCCCTATCTTTGTTTGCAGCGGCACCAGATCCACCGGCTCCTGTCCTTTCGATGAGGCACCAAACACGACAGCTGCGCTGCTCAGCAATTGCTTCTTCCACTGAACGATTTACGTGGGGTGCAATTCAAACTGTTAGCACAGTTCCGCCAAAGTCTTATTTTCACGCAACGCGGCCAAAGCCACTTTGGCCTTGAACTAGGCATTAAACACGCGGCGCGTTCGCCGCCCAGATGATTTGCTTATAAAGGTCTCCTGCCCCAGCACCTTTGCCGCGGGGAAAAACCCCAATAATGCACTTATTCGACCTATTCAGTTTTGCCGAGCCACTTCTCGATGTGGAGGACCATAGCTTCAGTACGCTCGGGTTGGCAGTCGTAAAAGGCTCGCTCCAATGCATCGAGCACGAAGTCTGTTCGGAGGGAAATACTTTGCCGCCAACCCACAATCCGTCGGGCATAGTCCCGATCCAGTGGTTTGACAAGTTCGCGTTCATCGGTCGTGACGCCATGCAGGTTACCGGTATAGACTTCGTGGCGCCGAACCCATTGATTGAGTGTCTGCGGCAAGCAGGCAATATTTGGTGCTATCAAATCAATCGCTGCCCAAAGGGATGGATATTCGCCACGGTGCTCATGAACCATCCAAACTGCTCGCTCACGGACTTCTGCGTTCATTATGGAGCTGGAATGCAAGCTACCTAATAGTGATGTCATTTTTTGTGGAAGTCTCAACAGTGACAACGAGATCAGCCGGAAGTGCGACAAACCC
>Ga0214921_10004560_pt1 | contig 20291 bp, 21 predicted proteins | sample LL1505_MetaG_FD_177992 | JGI IMG/M metagenome (GOLD analysis project Ga0214921, IMG submission 177992) | Freshwater microbial communities from Lake Lanier, Atlanta, Georgia, United States - LL-1505 | ecosystem: Environmental > Aquatic > Freshwater > Lake | place: USA: Georgia | collected...
CTCTGCGACTCCCGCCAAGCGGTATGTAGAGATAGTCACGCAGAAAGTGCGACAAAGTGATGTTCCATCGCCGCCAGAACTCGATAATGTTGCGCGCCTTGTAGGGCGAGTTAAAGTTTTCCGGTAACGGAATTCCAAACAGACGCGACAGGCCAATTGCCATGTCAGAATAGCCCGAAAAGTCGAAATAGATTTGCAATGTATATGCCAGCGCTCCAAGCCACGCCACGAATAATCCGGGTTGCAATACCTTCGCACCATCAAACACCGGATCTGCATATTCGGCGAAGCTTGCTGCCAGCAGCACTTTCTTCGCTAGACCGATAGTAAAAGTAAGAGCACCGGTCGCTATGTTTTCCACTCGCATGCGATACGTCTCCGCATCGTCAAAGCACGGCATGATCTGTCGGTGATGGATGACAGGACCTGCGACTAGATGAGGAAAGTACGTCACGAATAACACGTAGTGAATGAAGCTGTACTCAGTAGCAATGCCACGATAGACATCGCAAATGAAGGCGATCTGCGTGAAAGTGAAAATCGAAATGCCCAGCGGCAGCGTAATGTCCATCAATGCCCAATGGTCGTGATACAATGCATCGGCGCTAGAGATGAAAAAATTCGTGTACTTGAAATAACCCAGCACCGCGAGGTTAGCCGCGATAGCAAAGATGAGCAATGGCCTAGCCATGCCGCGCCGACTGCGGCCCGCGATCCAGTATCCAATCACATAGTTGAATGCGATTGAAGCCAGTATTAGCGTCAGGAATCGTGGGTTCCAATAGCCGTAGAAAAACAGCGAAGCTGCCGCCAACCATCCTGCCCCAAAGCGGTGCGAGATTTTTGCCAGCAGAAAGAATCCAGCCAACACGATTGGCAAATACAGCAGGATAAATGGATAGGAATAAAAGAGCATTAATGACACGCGCGCTTTGCGCGGATCAAACGAATAAAGTTTAAGTCAACGTACGCCCCAACAACCGGTGATAGATTGAAAGCGTCTCATTGAATGTTTTGTTCCATGAGAAACTTCTTGCCTGCTCGAAGCCGAGCGTGCGTATCTGTTGGCGGCGAGCAGCGCTCCTACATTCGTTAATTGCTGCGGCAACTATCTGAGGATCAGTCTCGTCAATCAGAATTCCGGCCTCTCCTGCAACTTCCGGAATAGAAGAGCGATTGAGGGCGATGAATGGGCATCCAGCCTGCATCGCTTCTAAAATCGGGATACCAAAACCTTCATACAGTGACGGATAAAGCAGGCATAAGGCGCAATTATAAAGTTCGTTGAGCTGCGCGGTCCCAACCGATCCTGCATGGAAATATCTACCTAAAAGCGCGCCATCCAGCAGGGCGTGCTCCTTCGGCGTGAATGTGCCGCCACCGACGCAGACAAGTGCGATGTCATCGATTAACCTTACAGCTTCAACTGCAGTAAAGAAGTTTTTGTAACCGGCGCGTGCTCCGACGAACAACACGAACGGTTGCGTGGTGAGAGTGGTTGTCGTACTCGCCACCGGCTTAAAATGCTCACTAGCCGCCAAATGAGTTATGAATATTTTCTCTTCAGGGTATTCGGGCACGTATTTTTGAAGATCCCGCTTAGTGTTGTGAGATATGCATATCACTGCATCTGAACGCATGATTGCATCGAGCTTCTGCCAAGTGTGAACTGAGGTACGGATGCCTGCGGTAAATTTTTCGTAAGTGAAGTCATACACCGTAATAAGATTGAGAATCCTAGGCTGACGCGATGTTCGATAATAACTAGAATGGAGTAGTCCGTCAAGCACGTTCGACAATGATCGGTAGCGCTCTAACAGCCGTTCCGGCCGGAGCTCGAACTGCTCAGGCTCTATCTGCAAATCCGAGGGCTTGATGCTGGTATCGTATACGATCACCTGGATTTGTTCCACCTGCGCAGCCCGACGGATAAGCTCTCGGAAATAGACATTGACCCCGCCCGGCCTATTTCTTGAGTTAAAAATAATTCCGTCGATAGTAATCATTTTCGGAAGAAACAGATATCCGCTTGTAGCGTCTTGCTAACAAGCAAATCGCTAAACCCGTCGTGGATCGACCAGATATAAAAATCGTTTGTCTCCGCCCACTCTAGAAAATACTTATAGCTTGGCTGATTCTCGTACAGCTCGAAGAAGCTAATCTCCATCTGTAAGCCAGTCACCAATTTGAGCGCTTCGACCGCACCTTGCATAACTTCTTTTTCATAACCCTGTGTGTCTATCTTTAAAAAGAAACGTTCATGAGGGTCGAGGTAACTCAGAAACACGTTGTCAAAGCGAATCTGTTGCACTGCCTCCTTATGTGTATACATACTGTCCGGCGCAGAAGAGGTATGATTAATCAACATTGGCAGAATGGAGCTGGATCCGGAGTTTTTCGAAACGTTGATCATTATCGAATCATCATGCGCTCCGATCGCGCAACGTTCGTGTACGTGCCACGACTTATCGACGCGTGCACGCCTAGAAAGGACGGCATGAGCTGCAACTATCGGCTCGAACGATATGATCTTTCCTAGATACCCATCCCGTCGTAGCTCGCTTCCAAATTGCCCCTTGTTTGCACCAATGTCGAAAACAGTGGTGATGCCGTTCGCTTTAAGCGCTCGCGCCAATGGAATGTGATGAGATAAATTCAACCCAGCACGTTGAACACAGCCTCTCAGAAAACTTTTGATACGATATTTTACACTCATACCTTTTCGTTATTTTGTGTAGTTCATAACCCAACAATTACGCATGCGTAGCAGCTAGCGCACTCAAACAAAGCAAGACCTTGGGGCTAAAAGCAGCAAGCTCAAGCGCATGTTCACGAAACTGGGGCAAAAGAAAGCAATCAAAGGGCCCACTGCAGAAACGCATTGATCTTCATTTTGTTTTTGCAACACTATTCCAGCTTCGCTGGCAACTTTCGGTATCGAAGATTTGTTAAGTGCAGTCAAAGGACATGCTGCTTTCATAGCTTCACAATTGGTATTCCAAATCTCTTTCTTACAGATGGGTATAATAAGCAAAAAACAATACTAAATAGAATGTTTAATTTTTGCTCGTTTATTGATTCTCCAAAAGCAAACCTTTTTTTTAAATTGCTATTAAAACTTCGCTCATTACCAGTAAAAAGCCATCCACCGACGCAAACAAGAAAATATCCAGGAGCAGACCTAGGGCATCTACTGCAAAAGCAAAGTTTTTGTAATCTGAGCATTTTTCCAACAAATAAAATGAAAGGTTTTTTTTCGAGATCAATACTATTTCGTTGTTTAAGGTTATAAAACATATCACTGGCTGTTAGATGAATAACAAATACTTTTGATTGTTGTATATCAGGCTATCTTTGCAATAAACTTTGGTTTGTATAATTAGAAATGCTAATTATAGCTTTACTTTTATTATAGCACCTTTTTTTGAAACTTATGAAAATATTTTTTCGGCCAGGATTAAAAATCTTCATTGATAAAGTCATAAACGAATATGTCGATTCTGTTTGTTGGGTTAGATGATAATCTGTAAGAACTTGATTGAAATATCGCATCATTGATATTTTTGAGGTCGCTGTATTGCTCAAATTTAGGGGTTTTTAGAACTGATATCTTGTAGCTTTTTTTAATTTGTTTTGACAATTTCATAAAACAAATTTAATTTACTATCGTTTTTTCTTTTTTAAGATAGATTTTAAATCAGATCCATATTATTAATATATATTCTTTCAAAACCTAGGGTTAGGTAAAATATAATTTTATTAATTATTATTTTTGTTTTGCTGACGGCATTAAATTACAAGAATCTCTAAGTTTTGATTTATTAAAAACAATTGGAAACAGGACAAATAGTAAATAAAAAGAAATTATAAAAACCCAAAGCTCACCAAAACACATAAAGCCGGTAGCTGCAACAATTGGATAAGCAAAAAATACTTTTGTTATTTTCTTTTTTATTGGCCGACTATTAGCATTCTTTTTAGATACATAGTTAAAAAGTACTGAAATAAAGAAATTTAATATAATTGCACAGTATATTATTGTTTTTAAGTCCGTTATTGTTTTTGAAAACCATAAAATGGATAAAGCAAGCAAAAGCCCGAAATAGCAAAATACAATTTGATAAGTTTTATTATTAATTATAAATTTATTTAGATTGTTGAAGTTTATGAAATTATAACTTTGCAATAGAACAAAAAGAATCAGAAATTTTCCTGAATCTTTATATTCAAGCATCAGATAATTGAATGACCAGCTTACACCACACGCAACTAATGAAAGTGCAACTATGCCTAATTGAAAGAGATTATCAAAAAAAACAATACTCATTTTTTTATCGACTGTTTCATTGGATTTTGCCTGCAAAGCCATTGAGCGACTAGTCCTTGCCCATGCATACGAGTTCAGTGCATAATATAGAAATGCACATATGTTTAGGGATAAGCATATTTTCCCAACGTATTTCAAGTCATATTCATAATTTGCAAATAATATATATATTGAGTTAAGTGATAGGGATATCGCAGAATTTATTGCAAGTGGGATACCAAGACAAACTAGCTTTATTAATAGGTTTTTTGAGGGAACCCAAGTTTTCCATGGTTTTAATAGAATAAAATATCCGCTAACACTGATAAGAAGGCCAATGACCAACGACTCAAGTATTATTTGTATATTAGTTTTATCAAAGAAAATGAATATGCAGATTAAGGGTGGTAAGTTATAGAAAACTTCATAAAGGCCTACTGCCTTGAGTAAATTAAATGAGCGCGCAATGTTTACTAATATTTCATTTAATATGCTTAAAACTCCAATTATTATTACTAAGAAGCAGTTGAAGTCTAATATCTTTTGTAGTGCCAAAAAACTGCCAACAATTAAGAGGAATACTCCAACAAAAAAACTCCAGGCAAGACCACTTGAACATATTGCAAATTTATATTTGTTTTCTTCCGATGTTTCCGCAAGCGTTAACACTACACTTTCTCGGACGCCTAAGCCAAAATAACTTAAGTATTGTTGAACAGTAATTAAGGACCCATAAACACCAAACTCTGATGGTCCTAAGAGCTTGGCAAGGGCAAGCGACCTACATCCATTTAAAAAAAGGGAAAGATATTTAAAAAATAAGAAATTTATCAAAAAAAGTTTTTCTTTAAAAGATTTACAAGAACATTTGTATTACATGCATTAGGTACGTTGTAATATTCGACTAATCCGTAGTAGTCAAATAAACTTGGATCCCCAGCCCAATAATAGATTGTTTTTTTATTTGCAATGATTGCATCTGCTAAAACGTTAGAGTTTCCTACTACAACTAAATCGATCTGCTTAAGAAAAGTATTTATTTTTGTTTTTCTTGCGCTAGAAAAACCTATTTTTTGTTTTAAAGCTAATTGTTCAAGGTCATGATGCCGGCTATCTGAATCATGTACTCGAAAAAAAAGGCGAAATTTTTCTTCAAGAAAAATACAAGAAATATCAACAATAGAGCTTAAAGAATCCAATTCATTTATGCATATGCCTACATTTTTAATAGGTTTGCGTAATTTTTTTGTTTTATATATAAGAGACTTATGTTTACAAAGTATAATTGATTTTTTCACACCCATTTGAATTAACATTTTTTTTGTGTGCGGGAAGTTTACAAAATATCGATGATAAATATTGTTAGGTTGAACTACGGCTCTTGGAGTTGTCGCGTGCTCACAAAAAAAAGAGGAATGGCCAGTATCTACTGCTGCTTGTGCACATGCTAAAGAAAGAGGGTGCTGCATATTCGTTGTAACAATATTCAGCTTTTGAACCTGTGACAAAATTCTAATTAAGGCGTTATAAAGCAACCAAGAAAGTAATGGATAAGTAAGCCGATTGTAGTATTTTATACCTTTAATCTTTAATGTCTTTATTATAAACTTTATAATATTTTGTACAAAACTTGTGCCGGACAAATACTTTCTTACAAATTTTAGATTATGTAAATCCAAAAATATTATTTTGTCAATTTGTACTCTTTTTTTATTTTTTGTCGCTGCTAAATATTCATTGAGGAAGAAAACAAAAGCAATAGTTCTATGAGATTTTATTTCATTTGATGGGTCGTGTAATTTTTTATCTGGTCTATATAATGTACGAAGTAAAACAAAAACCGACCTTAAAAAACCATGCCGATATCCTATACCAAGGTAGGGATTGCATTGTTCAAAAAAAAATTTATTTACTATTTCTTTCCAATCCTGATTCCTAATTATCGTTTTTTCCATAATACGCATTCGGCTGAAAAAAACTAACCCCAAACTTTTGAAGTAATTTTTTTGACTCATCAGGTTTTCGAGCATGCAAAAAATAAGGTCTGTAATCAGCATCTCGCTTATTCATGTTTTCGGCATAAATTTCTTGATGTCGCCCAGGTTTGCCAAACGCACAAAACGCTGATATGCGAGGAAGGTGTTCGGATTTTGTCAAAACCTTTGGAAGTTTCATTTCAACTCGAGGGTGCAGACATACACGCGAAAAGAATTTTAGTTTTCTGTTATTACCACTATGTGTAAGCCTCATGCTCCAAAATACTAAATCACCAAAATTTGAATCAATATCCATCATTTTTCCGGTTAAGTGATTAGCAATGTTTTGTGAGCCAAGTCTTACCTTTAGACCACCAGAATAATTTGCGTGATCTTGAAAATAAAATCCGCAACGCACTAACCCATAGTCACCGATCCAATCATTGTGCGTATGATCATGTCGATTAACATTATCTTTATGAAAACCACGAGCCCCCTCCCCAAACTGGATAGATGAATCTCCCCAATAGAGAATTTCACTCGACTTAAGCACACCTTTCAAAGCTTCAATGAGTTCTCTTTTAAAAAATAAATAATCGACGTGGTCTAATTCGCGAACTGAAAGTATGTCGCCCAATAAATAATCAACGTTAGGATACGAATCTAATTTTAAAACAGCATTCCTTTGTTTTGCATGTTTAAGACGCTGTTGTACTGCTGCGCGAAGTTCTGTTCGCATCTCCGGTGGAAAGTACTCTTTTAGTATTACTAATCCATAGCGGTCAAAAACATTTTCAATTTTTGATTGAGGATACACCCCTTTTTCTCGACTTACTATCAGTTTATTCATTGAGTTTCTCCTTTTTTTGGGTTTACCTGGCGTGTTGCACTAATTTTTAGTCAATAAAACTAATTAACTTAAACTACAATATCATTGTTGTTTTATGTAATTCTCGGTTTTTTACACATTATACTTAATTTTGTATTTTGTAGGATTCCAATGGATCTGATCTAGGTTTTATTTACTGTAAAGTTCTAACGCTCTTGTTTGTTGCTTGAATTTTTGAATTTATTTTGGATGCAATAATGGCATGCTGAGGCCTTAAAAGAGGTACGCCCATCAACACTGGGTAAGCAATACCTGCTTTAGGAGAAAAGTAAAAGTTTTTATTTTCGACCAAGGGTGTCCCTGTAATAGGGCACTCCCAAATATTGCTAATTTTACGATTTTTTCCTTTTGGCTTTATAATAGAAATCACGCCGGAAGGATTAAGTGGGTGATCATTGATCTTTAAAAGCTTGTAATCTTTTATTTTTGCGCCAAGTGCCTCAGCTGAGGAATACAAACTTTTTATATAATTAAGTTTCAGCATTCGGTTTTTCGCTTTTTTGCTTGCAAGCTCATAAATCGGCTCAACAAGAACAACTGCCTTCTTGGCTATGCGCATTAACTCTTTTATGGCTATTCTTTCTTTTCCTCCATTTGGTTCGAGTGAGTGGGAGGTGTATACTATATCCACAGATTGATCAGCAAGGGGAATACTAAAAAGATCTCCTACGAACAGACGCGTCTTTTGGGATTTTCTTTGAATCCACTTCTGTGCGATGGATATTCTGGACCAACTTAAATCGAAGCCATAGGATTCAATTTCACGAACATGTATCGCATCTAAAACTTCAGCCAACGTTGTTGCTTCTCCTACTCCGACCTCAAGGATTTTGTCTCCTTTGGAAATGAATGGATTTAGCAGTTCTGCCAGTTGATTACCCCATGCTTTTTGAAATAAGCTATTCTTTTCAGCAAATTTTACATATGTGCCAGCTTGAAGATCGTAAGCGATCAGGGTTATCTGAGTTGAATCTTCTACTAATGAATGCGATCTTGCCCAGGCCATAACATTTCTGCCTTTCTTGTATTCTTTTTTCATTCCGGCAATTAGGAAAGCCAGATTTTTTTTATCTTTATCCATTATTTAAACTATTTTTTATTAAATCCCATGAAAGGGGTGTCCCTTTTTTTACACTTTTTTTTAGTGATTTACCCAAAATATTTTTATAGTGCTTTGGGGGGACCCCGAAACCAGGGCGAATTATACGAACATTTTTTTCGTTTAGGATATGTCCTGCTTTTAAGTCCTGGGTAACGTATAGAGATCTGCGGTACGCAATGCATATTTTTTCTACTTTAGCTCGTCCAAAGCCTGTACTACCCAATGCAGAAGAGGCTTGTTTTACCTCATAGCACAATTTGTTGAACTCATCGGGCTCGACCGAAAACTCGCAATCCGGACCCTTATCTTCCCGATTTAGGGTAAAGTGCTTTTCAATCACACAGGCTCCCAGAGCAACGGCAGCGACCGAGGCGGTTGTTCCTAGAGTGTGATCGGAAAGACCTATAGGAAGCTTGAACTTCTCGGCTAAAGCCGAAATTTGAAGGAGGTGGGCCTGATCAATTGGGGCGGGATAACTGCTTATGCAGTGAAGGAGAACTAGTTCCTTACAACCCGAATCACGAGCAGTCGTGACTGCTTCGTCAATTTCCTCTTTTGTGGCCATGCCAGTGGAAAGAATCATCGGTTTTCCTGTCTTGGCTACATATTGAATCAAGGGAAGGTCAATTAATTCAAACGAGGCGATCTTATAAGCCGGCGCATCGAGACTTTCTAAAAGATCAACTGCGGTTTCATCAAAAGGGGTTGAAAAAATCGTTATTCCCTCCTTCTTAGCATGCTCAAAAATGGGCTTGTGCCATTCGTAAGGCGTCTGGGCCCATTTGTAGAGATCATAAAGTTTATATCCATCCCAGAGTCCACCCTTGATGACAAAATCAGGTAGGTCACAGTCAATCGTCATTGTATCTGCAGTATAAGTCTGAATCTTAACAGCATCTGCACCGCAGTTCTTTGCAGCCGTAATTGTAGCTAATGCCCGATCCAAGGAACCGTTGTGATTTGCGGAGATTTCAGCCACCACGATAGGAGGCCGGTCCGGTCCAATGATTAATGGGCCGATTCGGATAGCTCTTTCTTTTGATTTTTTCACTGAATATGACGGTAAACGACAAATGCCTCCGCGGCTTGAATGCCCATGGTGTGGCCACGGTTACGGGCCAGGAATTCAACATTGTGAAGGCTTCGGGCATGAGGGGGTTCTCTCATTTCCATGGAATACGCCTGAAGGGCATTCAGTTTTTTCTTTAAAAAAAGACTAATATCCATGAAGAACGTAGGACAGAAAGGTGATTCACCGGGAGTTGCCCACTCCGTACTGGAAGGAGTTTCAAACCCGTAGATTTTTTTGACCGGGCAACCAGGCAAAGGCCGGCAGGCGGTCATGACCGCTTGTTGAGTAATCCGATGATCCACATTTAGATCATTATAAAAATGAGTAAAGATCGTCTGTGGTTGATATTTTCTAATTAGGGCCTCAAGCTTTTGTACGATCACGAGAAGCGGGACTTGATCCATCTGGTTGTCAGGAAGATCAAGGAAATGCATGTTTTTAAACCCGAGGATTTTTTTGACAGCATTCGCTGCTGCCTTTCTTTGATTTTGTTGGTTTTTATTTGAGCTTTCTCTTGAAAAGACACCGTCGGCCATAAAAACAACTTGGATCTGTGCCCCTTCTGCCGCCAAACGAGCCATGGTTCCTCCGCAACCCAAGGCCTCATCATCGGCATGGGCCGCGATTACCATAATGGATTTTTTCATTTTTTGTTGGCTCCTTGGCTGATTATGACTTTGGCTTCCAGTCTGCTTTTCCTGTCAACTGCGGAATGGAGTTCGAGCCGAAAGTCTCCGTATTCCAAGAATGCCTTTGGATACGTGTCCGCATCTAGCATCCGAATCCAGTCGTTCCATCTTGAAAGTGTTCCCAGTTTAGGTAGACGACTTTCGTTGGGCTTCCGCCGTTGAAATTTGACCACGCGCCCTTTTTGAGGGAAAGGTTTTGGCTGTTGTTTTACTATTTGACGTACCATGAAAGCGCATATCCTGCCAGCATGCTTGTAAATATCCTCAGCACGACCCCGCAGGGAAAGGCTTCGCTTTATATACACAGGCCCCGCGTCCATCTCCCCCGCCATGCGCAGGGCGGTGATTTTGGTTTTTGTGTGACCCCGGAGAATAAGATTCTGAAGAGGCGAGCCACCCCGGCCATAGGGGACGTCGGTCATGTGAAAACACACGCACTCATGGTTTAACCAAATGGATCGTGGCACCTTCCAGCTCCAATGTGGGAAAAAAATATAACGCGGCCGGCTTTTCGCCAGCACGGAAACCAGCCTCCGAGGGTGTGAAACATAAATCCACTGCCCATGACATTTTTTCCACAGCATACGGAAATTCTCCATGTGCCATGGTTTACAGCTAGCGAACACATAAGTCGGGATAGACTTTTTTTCGAGCATGAGCCTTTTACTCTTCCCCGGTATGCCTGAAATATGCCTGATATCTTAAAGGGTCTGCCACTCTCAAGGGACTGAACTGTGCCGCAAACCTTTTTTGTTTAACGAGGAGGTTGACATATTCATTCAAGCGCGCGGCGATATACACTTGCTCCTCCGGAATTAGCAACTTTAAAGCCCAAACGCCTGAATACCTTTTCGGAGGCCAGGTTTCCAGGCTTCACTCGGCCGAACACCAAGATACCATTTCGCGATTGACGAAAGGTTTGGATGGCGGCGTTTAATAGATGTGCGCCCAGGCCCCGCCCCCGCGCTGCGGCAACCAAACTATAATCAATTTCCCACGCCTCTTCGCTACGCTCGAAGCGCACTTGGCCGATAGGTATGCCCGCCTTTGTCTCTACAATGTAGATCTGGCAGTTCTCGGGGTCACAAAGGCGTTTATGAAACCAAGTGCTGTGGGTAGCCGGCTCAATGGGTTCTGGGCTAAAAGCATTTTTACGCACCAAGGAGTCATTGGCCCAACTGAAAAGTTGGTTTTCATCCGCAGCGTAAGCAAGGCGGGCGGTCAGATTGGACGTTGAACTCAACAGCAATAGTTCCGCGACTTGCCCGGCGCCTCGGCCATCTACCAAGGCCCGACAATGGCTTGACCATTGGACAAGGGAACCTTCAATTTTAAAAGCCTTCTGCAATGCTAACTTCAGGGCTGATACGGACACCGTCTCCTGATTCCCCAACCAGTACACTAGTTTAAGGCGATCCAACTCGGCCGCGATGAGGGTTTGATTTTCCGCCAAGCTCACCACTAAGGTCGGTAAACCTAGACAACAACGTTCCCACGAGGTGGCGCCCGCAGCCCCGATTGCCAGATCGGCCTCAATCATCAACGGCGCCAAGCTGGGTAAATCCTCATGAATCACAACGTTGTCATGGTGTTTAACCTGATTCCGCAACGATATAGCGTGAGGGCTGTCGGAATTGATGACCACATCAAGAAAAAGACCTTTCCGGTCTAATGCTAAGAATGCAGCAATGGCTCGCCCAGTCAAATTCTGTTTATCTGCGCCACCAAAATAAGCCAAAATTCGCTGAATAGGTCCCAAACGAGGCAAAGCGCGCGGATGAAGTTCGGCGTACTGTGGCTGTAAGAGTGCGTAGCGCGGCCCCAGAAGGCGGGTGCAATAGGTTGGAACAAGAGAGTCGTAGCGATTCTCATACCCGGCGACCAAATTCTGATCCAGCAAAAGGTCGCAATCATGTTTTCGATCAGCCAAATCATCGATTGCCAATATTTTTCTACAGGCCGGCCGTAACTGCGATTCCCAGCGGTGATCAAGGCCGTAATGGTCGACGATGATCCAATCCGGATAGGCACCGCCAATGGCGGCGATTGTTTGCGACGCATCGGTCATCCAATCTGATCCCAACCAGTACGCATGGGCCAACGCCGATTTAGCCTCAGACAACAAGGAGGAATTACTTTTATCAGAAAGGGGCAGGGCTATGGCCTCAAATCCCGCTTGACGAATTTTCTGAAGCAGGTGTCCTTGGTGCACACGACAAATAAAATGGCAATGTGCGCCGCGCTCGCGCAGGGCCCGAGCTAGGGTTAAGCAACGCATTACGTGGCCGCTCCCAATCTGCAGGGAGGCATCAACCCTAATTTTTATTTTCAAGGAGCGACAATGGTTTTTAAACGAACTGGAATATCGGCTTGTCTCATTGCTTCTTTGGCGCCCGCCGGGGTTTGTTCGGTAAAGTGAAATATACTAGCCGCTGCAACTGCTGAAGCCCCCGCATATTTTACAACTTCGACCATATGCTGATAATTACCAGCTCCGCCTGATGCAATGACCGGAATATTGACTTTATCCACAACGCAGCGCGTCAGTTCGACATCGTATCCGGCGAAGGTGCCGTCTCGGTCAACTGAGGTCAGGAGGATCTCACCTGCCCCAAGTGCCTCGACTTCTATTGCAAAATCAACTGGGTCGAGTCCTGTTGGTTTGGTTCCCGAATGAGTGTAAACCTCATAGCGGCCATCGGGTCGTTTTTTGAAGTCAATAGAGACCACAATACACTGAGAGCCAAAAAGCCGCGCGCCCTCGGAAATTAAATTGGGCGTCGCAACAGCCGCAGTGTTTATCGCAACTTTATCCGCCCCTACCTGTAACAGCATGCGAATATCATCGACCTTGCGGACTCCTCCCCCAACTGTGAGCGGCATAAAACATTCGTCAGCAAAATCATCTACAAGCCGAAAGTCTGGCGAGCGCCCCTCATCCGTAGCGGTGATATCCAGTACTACTAGTTCATCAACCTCACGTAGATTGTAGACCTTAACTTGTTGCAGCAAGCTACCGACACGACGCCAACTGTCGAAGCTCACTCCTTTGACCAGAGTGATGTCTCTGTACAACATCGTGGGCATGACACGAAGTTTGAGCATGATTATTGTCCGTCAGATGGCCAGAAAGTTCTTAAGAATCTGGAAACCTGCCTTTTGGCTTTTCTCGGGATGAAACTGGACCCCGAAAATATTTTCTCTGGCAACCGCCGAGACGAATCCCCCGCAATATGGCGTTGTCGTCAAGACATCGGGTAGCTCAGCTACGGCAAAATGATAGCTGTGGACAAAGTAAAAATCTTTGCCCGGCTCGATTCCCTCCAGAAGAGTTGAGGTTTTCTCCGGCTCTACGTTGTTCCACCCCATGTGCGGAACCTTCTCTTCGGGCGAAGAGGGAATGAGACGTTTGACCGTGCCGTTAATCCAGCCAAGCCCTGGCGTATCGACCGGCTCTGTGCCAAATGTGGCCAAGAATTGCATTCCAAGACAAATGCCCAGGAACGGAAGTTTTTTAACTCTTACCCTTTCGTGAAGCTCCTCCTCGTAGCCCCGAGCTCGAAGGTTTTTCATTCCAACCGCGAACGAACCAACCCCCGGGAGGATGATGTGAGTTGCCTTCCTGAGATCTTTAGGAGTCTCCGTGACGAGTGGCTTTCCTCCACAATATTCCACAGCACGTGCCACGGAGTCTAGGTTGCCTGCTCCATACTCAACGATTCCTACCGAACGCATAGTGACCAACTTTAATTATCAAACTATATTGTCATCGTTAAGCTTCGACAAATTACCATACCGATCCTTCACTAAATTACCACGTGAATCGCACTTAAAGATCTTTTTGTTTGTAAAGCGGTCACAGATGCGAATGAATTCGTCGAGCTCAAGGTCGATCTGCTTGAGCACATCCTGTATCGGATGACCGAGATAAGACCATGGAAATTTTCCATCTCTCTGTTTTACAATTGCGATCGCCTGCTCGCGGGTCAATCGGCCTCGGCGCAGGTGGAGACAAGCTAGGTCTGTCACCCTACAAAATCCGAATTTTAGGTACTTGAAGTAGTCGTGGATACCGGTCTGGATATTGTCGATGTTCTCATAATTGACTAGCGACCCTTCAACGGCCTTCGGAAAAGTCTCAAAGCCATAAGCTTGGGCGACGAGCGCATTTTGATAACCGTCCCACGGGAAATAGTAACCCATAAAAATTCCCGTTACACCAATCCGCTTAAGTTCATCGTCTGTTGGATAGGTAAACTGGATCAGGTCTTTTAAAGTAAGACCATCCTGACCAAGTAAATCGGTTACCCGTAGACCGAGGAGCCCCCCGAACTCCTCAAGCCAGCGCCGTGTAAGGACATTATTCTGGGCGTCAGCAGCCGGGCCCCCATATTCATTCTGAGAGTTCTCACCCCAGATCATTAAAGGAATCTTAAAATTAACGGCGATCCGCGGTGGAATCGTAAAAATCGTCAAGTGCTCGGGCCACGAAATATCTCCAACCTCCCGCAGACCGAGTCGATTGATCTTCGCACGGACGATCGGGTTTATAGTCACCTCGACGTAGTCGACGCCCAGCTGTTTGAGGTTTTCAATGTTTCGTCTTCCGACATCGGAAAGCTGGCAGGTTGTGGCCGTAACGCAAAGCGGGTTGTAACCGAGTTCTAGCAGCTTCAAAACCTGATACGTACTGTCCTTGCCACCGCTTACTGGAACCATGCAATCATAGTTAGCGCCGTCTTTCGACCGATATTGGTCGAGGACCCTAATGAACTCTGTTTTCCGCTTGTCCCAATCGATGGTCTTTCGGTTTTCAAAAGACCGGCAGGCGCTGCAGACACCTTCTCCATCAATTTTGAGGTCCGGCTTAGATTCCGGCATCACACAGCGGCGGCAGTATTTTATGTAACGCGGTTTCATAGTACCTAGATCCTCAAAGAACCATGATCTTGAGCCACTGCCACTCGAAAATAACGTTGCCCGCTATTTGCTTGCCGCCGTCAACTCTAGTTACGGCGGACTGCTTTTTGCCATATTCCATGAACTCCTTATTGATGTTTAAGATCTCAAATTTGTCTTTTATCAATTCAACACTGAAGTTCCCTTGTTGTTTTATAAAGTTTTCAAGGAGACTGAAGCTGTAGGTGTTCTGGTGGACAAAATTCGTTGGATTCCCGCCCTCGTCGAAATCGTCCGTGTAAAGAAACTTATTCAAGTATGTTTTGTCGCTAATAAGGGTTCGTATGAAAAGGTGCTTCCTTGTTGCTTTTAGGAGATTTCTTATCGGCATCCGAAAGTCAGGGAGGTGTAGAAGAACATTGCAGCAGAAAACGATGTCCGACTTCAGAGTCGGATCCTTCAGATCAAAGATATCACCATACTCAAATCGAGTATTTGCGTTGTTCTTGAAATGCTGCCTCGCATAGTCAATATAAGTTGTCGTTGCGTCAACCCCCGTGTAGACAAGGTTTGGGTCAAGACGAACAAGTCCATTATAGTAATGGCCGGCCGCACAGCCAACGTCCAAGACTGTCTTCCCTGGCGTGTAGACTTGGCCGACAAGCTCGACAAGCTGCTTGGTCGATTCCATTTCAGGAAGCTCACCCGTGACACGCTTATAGGTCCTCATTTCAACTTTATCGTCTTTATTCCAGATTCGCCATGCCTCTTTTATAGTAGAATCATTCATGATAATTTTTTTAGGGCCGAATTAAATGGTCCGTATTTAAATTTGAATTTATTAGTTTCGCCCAAGGATGTTTATTTAGGAGTGTGAGGACATCATCTAAATTGAAGTTTCGCTTTGGAGTATAGAGCTGGTCGAAGATGAAACAAGCTAAGGCGTAGTCCGCCTCCCAGTCAATAGTTAGCCTTAGACCCTCGTACTCCGGCCTACCAAAATCTAAAACACAAACAGAGAAGTCTAATGGATTATTGTTTATATGAAGAGTAATATGCTCCCTTTCATCACCGAGATTTACGCTGCGCTGTAGACGATCCAAAACCGGAAAGGTGATAACCTCGAAATTCATTCCCAGAGGGAGTCCGATCGTCTTGGTGTAATCGGCTTTACGCTTCTCATGAGCTTCAAGGCAGGAATCCAGAATAACTGGGTCGACGAATGGATTGTCGGCTGTAAGTCGGACTATGTTTGCAAGACCATGGATTACTGCTGCTTGGTGGAACCTCTCAAGAACGTCGTCTTCGCTTCCTCGAAATACATCGGCACCCACTGCACGGGCGACGGAGACGACTTCATCATTCTCAGGGTGGTTTGAAGTCGCGACAATTACAGCATCGATTCCCGAGGCAGCTCTTACTCGATGAACAATATTTTCGATGATTGATAAACCGGATCCATACGGCAATTCGCGCAGGACTTTTCGGTGAAGCCTGCGCGACCCAACCCGGGCCTGAATAATAGCACCTACTTTTTCGGCCTTTACCACGCTGTCCAGCCCCCATCAACAACCAGGTTATGACCCGTGACGTAGCTTGCCGCGCGCGAACTAAGGAACACGAATGCACCCTGTAATTCTTCTGGTCGCCCAATCCTCCCTAACGGCGTCTTAGCACCGAGGGCTGCGACGAATTCGGCATTTGCCTGGGACTCCTTGGAGGGGAAGGCGCCTGGGGTGACGCAATTAACACTAATCCCATAAGGGCCAAGGAGGGCGGCATAATAGCGTGTGATTTGAATAACGGCGGCTTTAGCAGCGCCGTAGTGAGGTGGGCTTTGCTGCTGGGGACACTTTTCGTAGATCGAAAAGTTCGGCGCCACGAGCCCGTATATTGATGCAACGTTGATGATCCGGCTGTCCCCGCTCTTTTTGAGGTGGGGAATCGAAGCGCGAATGCCTCTGTGCACTGTGCCGAGTGTGCCGTCAAGGCTGTAAGCCCAGTCCTCATCGGAGATCGCTTCAGGATCCAAACCACGGCTATAGAAAGCGTTATTGATGACAACGTTCAGTCCACCCGCGATTTTTACGACAGCCGCGAACGCAGCTTCGATGCTTTGGGATATCTCGAGGTCACACTCAACAAAGTGGGCAGATTGATCGCCTAGAGTTGCTTCGAACCGGTCGCGATTTCGCCCTAAGACAAAGACCCGCCCACCATGCGAAGCCAATCCATTTGCTATCGCCGCGCCAAGCCAGCCGTAACCCCCAGTTAAAGCGATTACTCGTCCTTCAAGTGAGAAAAGCTTGGATCTCATAGTGCTGCCTTCGGCCAATTTAAGGGCAGGAGAATCGACTCATCTCGTAGTCCTAGCTTGCATAGTTCCTCAAGCACCGGAGTGCAGACAAAGCACACCTCAACGGCGTAAAGATTCTCCTGAAGGTGTGCGACACTATCAACGCCGATTACCACTCGATCAATAGCTGGCTCAAGTACCCCGATGGCCAAAAGCACAGTAGAAAGCGGCACACAGAGCCGGCGTGAGATCTCTCTTAAACGCTCGATGCGTGACACAACAGGCTGAAAGTGAGCCGGCAAGCTGCGCGGAGCCATAAAAAAAATCCCCTGAAGAAAAAGTGATCGCGCATGAATCTCTATGCCGGCGCCGCGAAGCATCGGAAACAAATTCTTGAAGCGGGTATCAAAGACGTTATAAGGCACCTGAACCATCTCGATATCGAGCCCGCGCTGGAGAAGTGATTCTAGCTCAGAGGGCCGGTAAACAGATACGCCTATTTTTGAAACCACACCAGTATCGCGCAAGTGGCACAGATGCTCCCAGTTGGCCGGATTGTCAAAAAACCCGTTTGTGTCATGCACCAAAACTCCGCGAAGCCGATCCATCCGCAGCAAGGCCAGACTGGCTCGGAGCGATTGGTCAACTGCTTGAGGAGACTGTGCTCTTGGGTCGATTTTAGTAATGACATTGAAGTCTTGTATGCCGCAATTACCGAGGACTTGTTCCGAGTCACCATACCCAGCAGCTGTGTCTATAGTATCTATTCCGCCCGAACGCGCTAGTGCGATAATGCGCCTTACTTCTTCCGTCTTCATTTTACCGTGTGGATTACTGATACCATAATTAAGTCCAAATTGAACGGAACCCAACCCAATTTTACTCCCTGTGTCTTTCATTAAATCAATAATTTAGGCTCCTGCAAAGAGGCTTACTTCAAAGCTTTTCTCAGCTCCTTAATTACTTTGTAAGCAGCATTTTCCCGCATTAGCGGATATATTGGTAAGCTAATTTCTGTTCGGCCAAACTTTTCAGCTTGAGGGCATGGCAGGTATTTTTTCCTCGTCCGTTCTCTATAAAACTTAAATCCAGATACAGGCAGATAATGAAGATTGGCCATAACCCCGGCGCAGTGGATTCGATCCATGACTTTGTTTCGCAAGTCTTCACTACCCTGGATACATAAAGGGTAAAGATGCCAGGAGGAACGTGCCCCTTGAGTTAACCGCGGAAGATCCAACTGGACTTGGCGCAATTGCTTCGTGTAGCAGGCAGCGATTTTTTCTCTCGCGACATGGAATGCCTTGATTTTCTTTAGCTGGCTCCGCCCTAGGGCAGCCTGAATTTCGGTCATCCGATAGTGATTGCCCAGTTCCAATTTTTCATAATACCAAGGAAACTTCCGGCTCGACGGACGATTTCGCGCATCCCGGGTAATCCCATGAGTTCGTAAACGGCATAGCTTTTCATGTAGTTCTCGGGAGTTCGTCGTAATCATCCCTCCCTCCCCTGTCGTGATGATTTTAACTGCATGAAAACTGAATACACACAGATCCGACCATTTGCAGGATCCGACCCTTTCGTTCCTTAGCTCGGCTCCGGCGGCGTGGGCTGCATCCTCGACCACCTTGAATCCGTAACGCCTGCGTAGCCGTTCAAGAAACTCCATGTCTACCGGATTCCCAGCAAAGTGGACTGGAGCCACTACTTTCGGCAACCGGTTTTTTTGGGCCGCCTGCTTTAATCGATCCTCCAACAGGCCGAGATCCATGTTGTAAGTGCCCCACTCGATATCCACAAAATCCACCTCCGCACCACACCGAACAGCAGCATCCGCTGTTGCGCAAAAGGTGTTGGGGGAAGTCCACCAGACGTCACCCGGGCCCATGCCCAGAACCATCGCCGCAAGATGCAGGCCGGTTGTGGCGGAACTGCAGGCAACTGCATATTTCGCACCACAGAATTTTGCAAAGTCTTGCTCAAAGGCTTTGATTTCAGGGCCTTGGGTGAGAAAATCGCTTTTTAATACCCGCGTAACGGCACGAATATCCGATGCATTGATCGACTGACGTGCGTATGGGATGATCTGTCTTTTCAAATGGGACGGAACGAAGGGTCGAGATGTTTTTTGATCAGACCCCGGATTTCAGGAATGGTGAGAAATTGGGGGTTGTCGCCTGAGTTGTAGCAAAATCCTGCGGAAACTTTTTTGGCCGATTTCAATTTGGCATACGACTCGGATGACCTACCCCCGCTCGTATTGAGAATGACGTAGTATTTACCAAGGTCTATTGTGTTATAGCTGTCGCTCGATGTGATCATCTCCTCATGGATTTTTTCACCAGGACGAATCCCGGTGATCGGCTTTTTACACCTGGGACCAATGGCTTCTGCCAGATCCGTAATCTTATAGGATGAGATCTTGGGAACGAATATCTCGCCCCCTAGGGCATTTTCCAACGCCCAAAGAACCATATCCACACCTTCTTGAAGGGAGATATTAAATCGAGTCATTGCGGGATCGGTAATGGGCAGTACACCCTCTTTGGCTTGTCTGAGAAAAAATGGTATGACCGAACCTCTTGAGCCCATGACATTCCCGTACCGAACAACAGATAGTACTATGTCCCTACCAATATAGTTATTTGCCGCAACAAACAGCTTGTCGCTGCAAAGTTTGGTAGCTCCGTATAGGTTGATGGGGGCGGCCGCCTTATCGGTCGATAACGCAACTACCCTCTTTACCCCAGTATCCATACAGGCTTCGATCAGGTTTTCCGCTCCAAGGACGTTGGTATGAATAAATTCCATCGGGTTGTATTCGGCGGCGGGGACATGTTTCAGAGCGGCGGCGTGGATTACCGTATCAATGCCCTCAAGGGCTCTTTTGAGGCGGGATCGGTCGCGGACGTCGCCGATGAAGTAGCGCAAGGCCGGATACTGCTGATCGTTGAATTTTTGAGCCATTTCGTACTGTTTGAGCTCGTCTCGGCTAAAAATGACAAGCCTTTGAATTTTGGGGAAACGTCGAAGAATTTCGGCCACGAGGGCTTGCCCAAGAC